>Ga0315279_10004649_pt1 | contig 18349 bp, 9 predicted proteins | sample YL17G06_20_MG_FD_203694 | JGI IMG/M metagenome (GOLD analysis project Ga0315279, IMG submission 203694) | Sediment microbial communities from Yellowstone Lake, YNP, Wyoming, USA - YL17G06_20 | ecosystem: Environmental > Aquatic > Freshwater > Lake > Sediment | place: USA: Wyoming | collected... | reverse complement strand
CTGCTACTGGCTGGGTTATGATACCGGACGGGACCGAGTCCTATTTAGAAGGCATCATTTACAATACCGACGGGACTATCGCCGTCACAAGATTCACAATAGATAATACCCCCTACGATCCAGAAGCAGAATCCATGATTGCTCACCAAACCTCGACAACAGATAATACAAAATTCATTGTTGTTTATCCTTATAAATACGCCCAAGGCGTGCTATTCGAAATCAATTTCGCGTTAAAATACAAGTTTGTTACGACTACCGGCCAGGTCCAGCCCGGCGGGTGGTTGGAAAGTGTGACTCTGCCATATAACGGTGGACCATACCGGTACGACACATTCTTCAAATATCCGGCGGATTTGACTTATAATGGCGATAATGCAGAATATTTCTGCGTTTATCATTGGCCCGAGGATAACACGTCGGGTCGGTGCAATGTCTACGCGCGCCGAATCAGCGTCTTGAACGGTCAACCTATCGGCAGTCGGACTTCGATTTCAACCACTACCGGATGTAACGAATGCGCGCCCGCTGCCGCGTACGAATGCGGCCATTACTTCGTGACCTGGCAGGATAACCGGACTACGACCTATGACCTGTTCGGATATTATCTCGACCAGTCCGCAACCGTATTTGGCAATCAGATTACGGTTTGTAACGCTAAAGATAACCAGATCCAACCACAGGTCGCGTTCGATAATTTCAACAATCTGGCGGTTTGGCAGGATTACCGCAACAACCAGTGGGATATCTACGGAACGTTTTATCCGAAGGCGCCGTCGTCCAATGACCCGCTGGCCCTTGCATACAACGGCAACCGGCATTTCGTCCGCAAGCCGAATAACAATGAATTCCATATGGTCTATACCGACCAGAGCAAAACTGTGTACCGTTATTCGTACAATGGCATGGACTGGCCGATTCAGACCGTCATCGGTGACGGCAAGTGGCCGGCGGTAGCCGTGGACGCCAATAACCGGGCGCATGTATCCTGGACCGACAACGCGGGCGGCCTCTGGTTCCGTTACCAGACCGGGGTCCAAACCTGGAGTTCCATATACCATCTATACACGCCCGGCTCCAATCCCGTGGTCAATTCGCCGCCGGCGATCGCCCTTGTATCCAACCGCGGAGTGATCTATCCTCATATTCTGGTGACCCGGACCGGTCAGGGCGGCGGTAATGTCAACCATTCGGTGGACGATTATACATTTCCGGTGACTAATCCCGGAAGCGGATCGTTCGAACAGTTGGAATACCGTTCAGCACTGGCCAGTCCGGCCCTGCGGCTCAATCCGACGATCTGCAAGGACGACAACGATTCCTTACACGCCGCCTGGCAGAGAACCGACACCATCGCCTACGCGACCCGGTACCGGGTTTCATCGTGGGTTGTATGGTCACCTCCTCCTATGGTTGGTGATGGTCTTGAATCCGCCCAGCCCTACGCCGAGGCATACGGTAATAAAATCTACATCATCTGGCAGAAGAAAATGTCTGGGATTGAAGATATATGGTATGGCGAAAGGCAATTCAATAATCCGACTTTTTCGAGATCCAATATCAGTCAAACTTCCTCCACCAAATCCCTCTATCCGACGATTGCCAACGGTTTCTTCAAGGTCTATGCCGACGAACTCAATGCGCCCTGGGATATCTACTACAAGATCAATCCTGGGGATGATCCGGTCAATATCAGCCAGACCTCGACTACTTCCCAGTATGCCCAATCCGCAGCCATATTCGACAGCCCGACCGCCAAATACCTCTATACTGCCTGGCAGGAAGACAACTATGCGCCTTACCAGATCCAGACCAAAAAAATCCTGTATCAAATCCCGCCCCTCGCTGCGTATATCACATCACCCAGCGGCCAAAGCCAGGCCTCGCCCTACAATATCAGCCGCGATGCGTACAACGGTACGGGTACGGTGCCGGTGGATATCGGGTATTCGTCGCTATCCTACCGCTTCCGGCTTCCTCCCGGATACTTCTACCAGATTAAGACGTCTGCTTACCAGAATCAGAGTGGCATCTGGAAAGAGACGATTAAAATTGATAACGGGAATCCGCTTCTTATTCAGTATGCGGCGAACACGCCCCAGGTGATCGAAGCCTGGATCCCGCCGGTGTTGTACGAGGATACCGTGGTCGACTTGACCATCGGCAAGGTTGCCGGCTCGTACGCTTCCCTGGGACCGATTGAGATCTACCAGTACGAATCCGATCCTAACCAAGGCGGCGGACCGCAGAGCCAGGGTGACCATCCGATTGACGGAGTTGTATTAACCGTCACCCCGAATCCCCTGACGAATCACGGATTAATTGAATATGCTCTGCGACAAACTACCACGGTGCATCTTGCTCTTTACGATGCTTCCGGCCGACTGGTGAAGCTGCTGGCGAAAAATCATACGGATGCCGGCGTATACCGGTATTCTGCTCAATTCGACGATTTAACGCCGGGCGTCTACTTTCTCCAACTGACAACAGAAACTGGTTCCACTGTCCGCAAGATCATAAGGTTGAAATAAGAACAAGCATCCGGGGGCGGTAGAAAAACCGCCCCCGGATAGATTATGAGAAAATTAATGCTCCTTTCTCTGCTACTACCGTTAGTATACGGTGATTTTATACAAAAATATTACCTGCCCAAGGGACTTACTGAATATTATGGTCAAATATGCGTCGCCGACGTCGATCGGGACAATAACTATGAATTTATTTTTAGAAGTTGTTTATACGGTATTACGGATGCTCTATTTATATGTAAGCTACATCATTCAGGTCAATGGCAAATTGATTCTTTAATAACGCGTACTTGGTTTCTTGTTTGGGAAGTCGGTGATTTTGACCGGGATGGTTTGTTCGATATTTTAGTCCGGGGTGCAATACCAACTCAATATGCTTTAATCGGTATTCTGGAATCACCCGATTCGTTTTCATATCCGACCGAGGAAGTATGGAGAGATACTATCGGAGGCTGCAGCGACAATCCCAATTCGGTTTTTGACATTGATAACGATGGTATAATCGAAATATTTAATAATGAAGATGAATTATACTGTTTTTCCATCCGCAAGAGCATCGGTAATAATCAGTATGCCACTGTATATGAAACCAATCTTGATACCTTTCCCGGTGATAGTCCCTATTCCACCCACGCCTGCGGCTACTTCGACTGGGACGGGAAAAACGAATTTGTCATGAGCGGTTCCTCAGGCTTTTACTGGGTTTATGAATACGATCCGGATTCGGGCTACCATCAGGTCTTATGCGACTACATCCCCACGGGCAATGAGCGGGACTGCATTACAATCCCGAGTGGATTCAATGACCGGCCGTATTTCATGATCAAGGGTACGAACTATGCCACGGGCCGGATCCAAGCCTTCATCTTCAAGGCCGTGGCCGACAATACGTATCAGGTCATCAAAACCTTTGAATTTCCATACATTTACGGAGAGTGCTACCATGGTTTTTCTTCAGCCGGCGATCTGGACGGCGACTCAGTGCCTGAGATTGCGCTTGAAGCATTGCCCTGGGTCTACATCATCAAGCAGGTGGGCAATGATTCGTTCTACGTCTGGGATCGCGTGGCGGGTGCGGTGACCGGTTCCTCGACCCGGATTCTGGACGTGGACCACAACGGATTGAACGATCTGGTCGTATCCGGCAACAACGAGACCCGGATCTATGAATATTCACCGGGCGGGGTTGGCGAGAAAAATACCGCTCTGCCGGTTCCGGTCAAAATGCATCTATCGGCGCAACCCAATCCATTTTCGAAATCGGTCCGGATATCGTTTGGATCTACGGTTATCGGTCCGATCCGGCTAACGGTATACGATCTAACCGGACGTTTGGTTAAGACTCTGAAGACGATTGAGCAATACGCAGTGTGGCTAGGCGACGACGAATCCGGGGAGAAACTGCCGGCGGGCATCTACTTCATCCGTGCTGAAAATACAATTACTGGTGTTCCCGAATTGTTGCAAGTACTAAAGGTCGAATAATTTAACACCATACACCTTTATACCAATCATTGACACGCAGAAATATTATCATATAATATTATGGAAATAACCATTGTCGGGCATCCCTCTATGATCGTCCTGGATAGCAATGCTTATGCGGGATTGATCGATCAGATGCACTTCGGCGAGAACAGCTGGCGCGTTCGGGCGAGCAGCACGCGCTGGAAAGGCGGTTATTCGGCATGGTCGGCCACGCGGATCTTTTATACGAGCCGTCCTCCGTTCCCGCCCTGGCTTTACCGGCCGCCCTACGATACCCTACTGATCTGCGACAGCCTGCCGGCCTTGGTCGGCTTTCAATGGGGGTCGGTGGACTATGCCCAGTACTACGAGTTCGAGATTTATAAAGACTCGCTGCTTTTATACGCTGTTTCGCTGCCGCAATTCGGGGATTCGGTCTACCTAGACGATACCGGACACTATGACTGGCGGATAAGGGCGGGCAGTGCCCACTGGCAAATGCCCGGCCAGTGGTCGGGTCTCTGGCTTTTTACCGTAACCAAGCCATAAAATCCAGTATTTCATTTTTTAAACCCGCTAAAATTCGCGATAACGATACAGGTTGACGGCAGAAACGTTCCGGTTATAATACCCTATGCTCCGCAAATACGTGCTCATCGATGCCCATTCGATCATTTTCCGATCTTATTTCGCCTTTATCCACAACCCCCTCAAGAATTCTCGGGGTGAAAACACCTCGGGCATATTCGGTTTCCTGAGCACGCTGGAAAAGATCAAAGCGAAATTCGACACCGAATACATCGCCCTGGCCTTTGACACGCCGGCCGAGACCTTCCGGGACAAGGTATTCAAGGAATACAAGGCGACCCGTCCCCCACCGCCGCCCGACATTCCTTTTCAGATCATTAAGACCAAGGAAGTCGCCGTCCTCCTGGGAATCCCGGTTTTTGAACTCGACGGCTTCGAAGCGGACGACGTGCTGGCTACCCTGTCCGACAAACTTAAAAAACTGGGCGAGGTTTACATCGTCACGTCGGACAAAGACCTGCTCCAGCTCGTCGGCGGCAATGTTTTTATCTACGACGCCTACAGTGACGTGATCTTCAACCGGGAAAAAGTGTCGGAAAAATTCGGCGTGCCGCCGGAGCAGATCGTTGACTTCCTGGCTTTGACCGGCGACGCCATCGACAATGTGCCGGGTGTGCCCGGAATCGGGCCTAAACGGGCGCTGGAGATCTTGAAAAAATACGACTCTTTTGAAACCGCCCTGGAAAAAGACCCCCGGCTCACACCCCATCAGGCGGATGCCCGGCTTTCAAAAAAACTGATCCTTCTCGAACTGAAGGTCCCGGTCAAATTTTCCGACCAGGACCTGCGCGTTAAAAAGCCCGACTACGACAAACTGCTGCCGGTCCTTATGGACCTGGAATTCCATTCCTACATACGTAACCTGGGCCTGGGCAACGACCGGGACGAAGCGACCGAGAAGGCCGATCTCAACCGGCTGGAAATACGGGACTACGTCGGCGTCAGCCGGGATGAAGACAAAGCCTATATCGCCAATGGCGATAAGGTTATTTATACCGCGCCGATCGAGAAAGCGGCGGCCTGGGCAAAAAAACTTGACGTCGTGAAATCCGGTTACGATCTCAAATCCGCGGTCAAGGATCTGCCCATGCCGGCGCCCCTGTTCGACGTCGGCGTCGCGGTCTGGCTGATCGACCCGACGCGCAGAACCTACGCCCTCGAGGATATCGCGCTTCATTTTCTCAACCAGTATATCCGGGTGACGCCCCCGGCCGCAGCCCAGGCCGCATATCGGCTTTACCCCATCCTCCGCGACCGGCTCGAAGAGCTCGGTGAAACCGAACTATACAAAACCATTGAAGAACCGTTGATCACGATCCTGGCCCGGATGGAACAAAGGGGGATCCGGATCGATATTCCTTATTTAAAAAACCTCGGCTCCGGCATGGAAAAAGAAATGATAACGATCGAAGCCGAAATATACCGGCTCGCGGGTCGCCAGTTCAACGTCAATTCGCCTAAACAACTGGCCCAGGTCCTGTTCGAGGAACTCAAGCTCATCCCGACCAAACGCCGCAAGACCCACTTCTCGACCGATGTCGAAGTACTGCAACAACTGAGCAGCCGTCATCCCCTGCCTAAGGAGCTGCTCCGTTTCCGGGAAATTAAAAAAATAACCTCCACCTATATCGAACCGCTTGTCAACCTGGCGCGGCAAAACCGGATCCACACCACGTATAACCAGACCGCGACCAGCACCGGCCGGCTGTCCTCATCCAACCCCAATATCCAGAATATACCGATCCGCAAGGATCTGGGCCGGAAGATCCGCCGGGGATTTATCGCGGAAAAAGGGTTTTGCCTGATTTCGGCCGATTACTCCCAGATCGAACTTCGGATCCTGGCCCATATCACCCGGGATAAAAATCTGCTCCAGGCCTTCGCGGCCGGCGACGATATCCACCGGCACACCGCGTCGCTCGTCTTCAACGTTCCCGAAGACAAGGTTGACGACGAGCAAAGACGGATGGCCAAGGTCGTCAACTACGGTCTCATTTACGGGATGAGCGATTACGGCCTGGCCCAGGGTTTGGATATCCCGCGCGAGGAAGCGCAGGCCTTCGTGGAAAAATACTACGCGCTCTACTCGGAGGTGAACGCCTGGCGCGAAGAGACCGTCGCACGCGCTGAGGAAAAAGGCTACTCGGAAACGGTCTACGGCCGGAAGCGGCCGATCCCCGAGCTCCGCTCCGAGAACCATAACCTACGCGAGGCCGCGAAGCGGGTTGCGATCAACACGCCCATCCAGGGCGCGGCCGCGGACCTGATCAAGCTGGCCATGATCCGGGCCGAGCGGGAACTAACCCGGGCCGGTTTCCGGAGCGGACTGCTGCTCTCGGTCCATGATGAACTGCTTTTTGAGATCGAGGAGACCCGGGTCGATGAAGCCCGGGTGATCGTCAAGGAAGCGATGGAAGAGGCCGGCAAGTTCGACGTGCCGATCGAGGTTACGATCGGGATCGGTCAAAACTGGGGCGAAGCGCATTAATACATCAGAGTATCAGGAAACCAGAATACCTGGATACCGGGAAGTCAGATAATTAGACTATCCAATAAAAAATTGATTTTTTAGAAAAACTTCCCTGATCAACTGACATCCTGAATTCTATCCTGATATTTTGATCCCCGACTACCTGATAATCTGATATCCTGGTAAGCTGATAAACTGACTTAAGGTAGCAGCACCCTGCCTTCGAAGGTGACGACCGCGTTGCCGCCGAAGGTCACCCGGATGATATCTTTGTTAAACGTATGGACGTGAACGTATATCAAACCCGGCCGCTGCATCGCGTACCCCTGTTCGACCACGATCCGGGTCACCTCTTCGCGGCGCACGATATTGTTCTGCACCAGGTAATATCCGAGCGATGTACTCGCGCCGCCCGAAGCCGGGTCTTCGTTGATCCCAATCGCCGGCGCGAAATGGCGCATGTGGACGTTGGACTCCTTGTCCCGGGTCTGCATCGAAAAAACAATGACGCTGGTCAGGTTGAAACGCGTGCAGTAATTTTTCATCAGCTGGTAATTGGGCTCGATACTCAGCAGCTGATCCAGGGATTTGATCGGAACGATGATCTCGCCGTGTCCCGCTTCGATGATGCGGACCGCGAAATTCGTGTCCGTGATGTCGACCGGTGAAACGTTCAAAAAATTCGAAATCGTTTTGATCTCCGCCAGCTGGTCTAGGAACCGGGGCAGCGGGAGGGAAACCGTCACCCGCTCGATGACCTTGTCCCGGATCCGGACTTCCACGTTCTGCAAGCCGGTCTTCGTTTTTTGACGGACCATGGCGATCGGTTCGGTGAACTTTATCAAATCCGAATCTTCGAGCGCGAAATAAGCGGCGATCGTACCGTGACCGGAAAACCGGATCTCCGAGGAAGGGCTGAAAAAACGGAGCTTCAGGTCGGAATCCTTATCGCCGGGAAAAACGTACGTCGTGTCCGATAAAGGGTTCAGCTCCCGGGCGAGTTTGAGCAGTTTCTTGGTGTCATCCGTTGTTTCCAGTCCGATCACTACCCAGGCGGGATTGCCCGCGTAAGGTGCACGGGTAAAAGCGCTGAGTCGCTTCGTGTTCAACCAGGTCATGCCTCGCCTCCTTAGAAATTACATATTCCCCGGCTGCAGGATTCGGCTTGATCCGGATCGCCGAACTCGAGCACCTGCCGCCGCTTGCTGCCGTAGCGGTATACGGTGATCCCCTTACACTTCGAACGGTGGGCGACCATGAATACGGTCTGCGTCTGTTCGATACCCGCGTCCTGGGGCAGGTTGATGGTTTTGCTCACCGCGTTATCGACGTACTTCTGGAACACGGCCTGGACCTTGACGTGGAACTCGGGAAGGATCTCGTGGGCGATCGGGAAAAGCCGCCGGATGTCGTCAGGGATCCGGCCGATCCGCTTTATCGAACCACCCCTGACGATCTCGGATAAAAGTTCCGCGGAATAAAGGCCGCGCTTGCGGACGGCTTCTTCGAAAAGGGGATTGACGACCAGCATGGTGGTATCCAGGGCGTTGCGCAGGTAGCCGACCGAGAAGAGCGGCTCGATCCCGGATGAAACGTCTGCGATGATGCTGATCGTGCCGGTCGGCGCGACCGAAGTTACCGTGGCGTTGCGCATCGGACCCTGGCTCCGGAAAACCGAAGCCGCGTGGTTGGCAAACGACCCCCGTTCTTCACCGAGCTTAACCGAGGCCTTTCGCGCTTCCTGCTGAATGAAGCTCATGAGTTCCTCGGCGAACTCTAGGGTCGCCTCCGAATCGTAGGGAATGCCCATGCGGATCAGGCAGTCGGCGAACCCCATGACGCCCAGGCCGATCTTGCGGTTACCCTTGGTCATTTTTTCAATTTCCGGAATCGGATAATGGTTGACATCGATGACGTTGTCCAGGAAATGGACCGCGCAGCGTACGGTTCGGCCCAGTTTCTCATAATCGAAACGGCCGTCGACGAACATCCGGACCAGGTTTATCGATCCTAGGTTGCATGATTCGTAAGGCAGCAACGGGACTTCGCCGCAGGGGTTGGTCGTTTCGATCTTACCCAGATCCGGGGTCGGGTTTCGCCAGTTTATCTCGTCGATGAAGATCATACCCGGGTCGCCGCTCTGCCAGGCGCTCAGCACGATCATGTCGAAGACTTCCCGAGCTTTGAGGGATTTGACCGGCTTCCCGTTGCGCGGGTTGACCAGGTCATAGCCTTGGTTGTTCACCACCCGGTTCATGAAATCGTCGGTCACCGCTACGGAAATGTTAAAATTCTCCAAGTCGCCTTCCCGTTCCTTAGCCCGGATAAATTCGATAATGTCCGGGTGGTCGATTCTGAGCACCCCCATATTGGCGCCCCGACGCTTGCCGCCCTGCTTGATCACCTCGGTCGCCCGGTCATAGATCTTCATGAATGAAACCGGCCCCGACGCGATGCCCATTGTGGAACGGACCAGATCGCCTTTGGGCCGGATCCGGGAAAAGGAAAATCCCGTACCGCCGCCGGACTGGTGGATCAGGGCCGCTTGTTTCAGCGTTTCGAATATCCCGGGCAGGGAGTCTTCGACCGGCAGGACGAAACAGGCGGCGAGCTGGCCGAGTTCGGTCCCGGCGTTCATCAAGGTCGGCGAATTGGGCAGGAATTCGAGATTGACCAGGGACGTAAAAAATTCCTCCTCGGTTTCCGCCGGGTTGCCGCCGTAATTGACGTCAGGCTGGGCAATGGCCCGGCTGATTCGGCGGAAAAGCTCGGTGGGCGATTCCGTCACGCCCTTATCCGGATCACGGACGAGGTATCTTTCTTTGAGGACTCGCAAGCTGTTAAGCGATAGTTTCAGGGAATCCCGAACACCCAGCGCCTCCTTGTGGTCGCGCAATTCGGCTCGGCGCTGCCGGTAAAGAATGAAGGCCTTGGCGGTTTCGTAATACCCGTTCTTGATCAAAGTTCTTTCCACGATATCCTGGATATCCTCGACATGGGGTTTGAGCCGACCGAAACGCTGGTTTATCTCGACGATCACCTCATCGCCGATCTTGGGGCTGAGACCTACGTCCTCGCCCGTGGCCTTTAAGGCCTTGGCGATAACCGCGTAAATTTTTTCCGGGTTGAAATCCACGATCGATCCGTCGCGCTTTATGACTTTTTCCATTTTAGAAAATTATACTTATACCCGGTTAAAAGTCAATTGAAAATATATCCCGTTAGAGAACTCCGTCCTCAAAAGGGGATTAAAATCGTTAGTTTTCTCTAATGGGACAAATCGGCTATTGACTTTTTTTAAACCCCCTTTATACTTAAGTATGCTATGGAGTATTTTGACCATCTTCCTGCTCTCAACGCAGTCGGTTTTTTCTCCCAACGGAAAATACCAAGGGATCATTGAATACGCCATGGTCATCGATCTGACTACTGTGTCCTTCACCCTCATCGACGCCGCGGGCGACACCCTCTATACTAAATCCAATCCCGAACCGATCACTTTTTATGTAACCGATGACGCGACCGTTTTCGCGACCAGCGAATCAAAACTTTTTTTCTATCGTCAAAATGGAAGTGACACCTTGTTAAAGAACTTGAAGTACCCGAACGGTTTCGGGTTTTCTCCGGACCACAGTCTGTTTTTCGCTTCGGACCGGGACGAAATTACAGGCTATTGTACCGGCGGCAAACTCCTGCTGCGACTGAAACCAGCAAGGCTTTTCGCGAGTTCGGCCCAGGGTTTGAAGATTGCAACGGTCTCGGGCGACACCCTGCTCATATATCAAGAGGGTAAGGAAAAACATATCATTAAACTCGCCACGCCTTTCATTCATGAGCTTTCCTTTTCCCCGGACGGCCAAACGGTACTATTAAAGGAGCCGGACGGTAAGGAAATTTTTGACGCTAATTCCGGTAAGAAAATGGAGGAAAAATGATTATTTTAATGATCATTGCCATCGGCTGGCCCCTGTCGCCCGTGGATTCGACCCACGCCATCGGCAACAACTGGGGTGAATTCCAGCGCTATGGCGCCGGCACCGCCGCATATTTCCATCCCGGTATCGACGTCATGGGCATCACGGCCGGAAAGAAGGTCTTCGCGGTGCGCCGGGGGATAGTCCGGGCCTGGCTCACGACCCAAGCGAACGAACACTGGCGCCTGGCGATCGCGGATACGAATATTACCACGGATTCGGTCGAGGCCTGGCTTTACGCCCATATCGATCCGAACCGATTCCACCGGAACGTCGGGAACGTGGTCAACGTGGGCGATTCGATCGGATTCCTCGTGACCTGGCCGGTGACCGGTTTTGACCATTGCCACTTCGCCCGGATCAAGGATATCGGTGCGACCTGGAGTACCGCGGACTGGACTTTTGTCCAGAACCCGCTCCGGATCATAACCCCTTACGTCGACACGGCGCACCCGGTTTTCCTCAATGCCCAGGGTTCCAACAAATTCGCCTTCCGTACGAACAACACTACCACCTACCAGACCTATAACAACCTCCACGGCAACGTCGATATCATCGTCAAGCTGTACGACGAGACCGGATTGCCCCTGACCTATAAACCGATCTGGGAGCAGCTTGTCCCCTACAAGATCGAATGGGAGATCCACGGCGCGACAAGCAAACCGGTCCAACTTTCCGTCGTTTTCAATGCCTATTTATACTGGGATGACACGATGCGGGTCAAGACGGTCTTCTCGACCGATGCAACCTGCAACACCCAGGGTGATTACGATTACCGGAATTACTTTTTCATCGTCACGAACACCGACGGCGACTCCCTGATCGAAACCTCGGACGCCGCGAACTCCTGGGTTACTACGAGTTACCCCGATGGTTGGTACTGGGTGGTGATCACCGCCTACGATGCGGCCGGCCTTTCGAAGAAAGACAGCATGCAGGTCCGGGTCGTCAACGGCAGCTACGTCGCGGAAAATGGGAATACCGCTCCGACCACCGCCCTCGGCGTGAAACCCAATCCCAACTTTGGTTCGTTCGCGGCCACGGCGGGGATTCCGATCAAGATCTACGACGCAAGCGGCCGGCTCGTGGCGGTAGGATCGAACCGGTTTGCCAACCTGCTCCCCGGGATCTACTTCGCGGTCGGTGCGATCGAAGGCCGGACCGTGACCGAGAAGATAGTAATAATCGAGAAGTAAACTTGAGTTTTTCTAGTTTATTTGGTCTTTTTTGTCTGTTTGGTTAAAAACCAGAAAGACTAAACAAACTAAAAAGACCAGAAAATAAATATCTTAGTTCATTTATAATATTTATATATTATTGACACAATTTTGTCACAGCGATAATTTATCTCCCGATTTTTCAGTCGAACTTTGTATTGAGCCGCGGTCTATAAAACCAGCGCCTTTTGATTTTTTCAATTTACTGTTAAATCCCCAGATGCTATCCTGTGGGGATGTAAAACATTAACCTCCAATTTCACCATTATATTATATATACAAAAATTGATTGCTTCACATGGATCGCGGTGAATTTATTGGCTGCGTAGACACCATGGACTTACCGTTTTCAACTTGGCTCAGATTTGGCACAATCACAATTTGGGGATGATAATTCTCTGCTTTTTCATTCCGTATTTGTGGAAAGCAACGGAGGGATAATCCATGGCATTTGTGTTTCGTATGAAAAATTATAACTGTAAGTAATATTTAGGATTTATATGAAAACAGCCAGATTACATGTAAGCTTTGTTCAAAGCGAAATTATTATATTCTATGACAGAGAATATATATGATCGATAAATATAATATTTATCTAACACCGAATGGCCAAAATGTCCGATTTATGCTGAAACATAACACCAGATCACCCAACGCGATTCGTGAAGAGTTCGATTTTTATTCCACTACGCTTTTATCTTTTACCCAAACCCTCTTTTTTATGCTGTTGACATCCTTCTATTTACCCTTATAATAATTCATAGGAGATCTGTGAACGCTATATCTTATCTTATCTTATTCCGTGGTACATCACACGGCCGCAATAACGGCCGGTTTTCCGACGATCCATTATATCATGCCTATTTATTTTCACATTTTATAAGATACGTTCGAATCCGGCTCCGCCCCGGAATCAGGCGGAGCCATGATCGCTCTTTAATAATCCATCAGTAATGATAATAATCATGTTCATCAATCGTAAGGCTCGTTACAAATGGAGGTTTACATGAAAACTGTAATTTTTATGCTCCTGTTTCTCGCGGGGATCAGTACCGTTTGGGCAACGGATTTCGGAATCTGCACAGGCAGCGGAACGCAGCAGCATCCGGACGTTGTATTTGCCGGAATCAGGTATACGGTCGTTTATGACAGCGCCGGCGATATCTGGGCAGTTAAGGTCAGCGAAGGCAATCTATCACTTACTCGGCGGATTGTTTACGATCCAAGTTATCAAGATCAACAACCAAATATTGCCTTTAACGGGACAGATCGTATTTTCGTGGCCTGGGCTAGACCTCCGTTTGGAGTTTGGGGAACAATTATTGATTCAGATAACCAAACGATCGTTCCTCCATTCCAAATCACATTCCTAACGTCAAATGCGACACAACCAGCAGTTGCTTATGTGTCCGGTTTATTTTTTGTAACAGTGGCAGATTGGCAACCATTACCTTCAATGGGAATACAAGGATTGATCGAGGGTATAATGTATGACGCCAGCGGAACACCCCAGGTCCCCCGATTTACAATTGATCAAACCGGCAGTGATGACGGCGATGATGGAGGCATTTATCATCCCACCCTGACTGCTGGTAGTGCACAATTCCTAGTTACTTATGCGTATAAATATAGTCCAAATCCCCAGAGCGATATCACCTTCGCCCTACGATCCAAACGGATCACAACTACTGGCCAGGTCTTATCTAGCGATGCCTTAGAGAGCATAACCTTACCTACCGCTGGGAACCCCCGTTACGATACACTCTTTATCTACCCGGCAGACCTTGCGTATAATTCCGACAATCCTGAATATTTCTGCGCCTATCACTGGCCGGAGGATAACACGTCCGGCAAGTGCAATGTGTACGGACGCCGGATCAGTACGTCTGGATCATTGGTCGGAAACCGGGTATCGATTGCGGCCACGACCGGTCGCAACGAGTGCGCGCCTGCGACTGCCTATAATTGCGGCAATTATTTCGTTTCGTGGCAAGACAACCGTAACACGACCTACGACCTCTTCTTCCGATTCTATGACCAAAACCTGTCTTCCCTGGGCAATGAACTGACGCTTTGCAACGCAACCAGCAATCAAATCAATACTCAGGTTGCCTTTGATAAATTCAAAAACCTGGCGGTCTGGCAGGATTATCGGAATTCCAACTGGGATATCTATGGTTCGTTTTATCCAAAAATGCCTTCGAGCAATGAAAACCTTGCCCTGGCCTACAATGGCAATCGGCATTTTGTGCGCAAGCCGAATTCCAGTGAATTCCATATGGTCTATGCGGACCAGGGAAAGATCGTATATCAATATTCTTATAACAACACGGATTGGTCGATTCTTACTGTCTTGGGCGACGGCAAGTGGCCGGCCGTAGCTGTGGACGCCAATAACCGGGCGCACGTATCTTGGACCGACAACGCGGGCGGCCTATGGTTCCGCTATCAGACCGGGGTCCAAACCTGGAGCTCCACCTACCACCTGTACACGCCGGGATCGAATCCGGTCATCAATTCACCGCCGGCGATCGCCCTGGTATCCAATAAGGGGGTGATTTACCCGCATATCCTGGTGACCCGGACCGGTCAAGACGGTGGGAATGTCGAACATTCGGTGGATGATTATTCTTTTTCGGTAACATATCCGGGTAACGGCAGTTTCGAAAAACTTGAAACGCGTTCGGCCCCGGCCAGTCCGGCCTTGCGGCTCAATCCGACGATTTGTAAAGACGATAATGATTCGCTCCATGCCGCCTGGCAGAGGACCGACACTATCGCCTACGCGACCCGGTACCGGATTACCGGACCATGGAATGTGTGGGGCGCAGTGATGTATGATGAAGGACTTGTATCTGCACAGCCGTATGCTGAGGCATATGGTGATAAAATCTACATCATCTGGCAGAAGAAATACCCGACCCTTGAAGATGTCTTTTGGGGAGAAAGACAATTTGGTATTACACCACCTACTTTTACCAGAACCAACATCAGTCAAACATCCTCCACTAAATCCATATATCCGACGATCGCCAATGGCTTTTTCAAGGTCTATGCCGACGAACTAAATTCACCTTGGGACGACTACTACAAGATCAATCCCGCGGATGATCCGGTCAATATCAGCCAGACCTCGACTACTTCCCAGTATCCCCAGACCTGCGCCAAGTTCGATTCGCCGACTGCCCGGTTCATCTATACTGCCTGGCAGGAAAATAATGCATCTCCTTACCTGATCAAAACTAAAAGGATCCAACACCAGGATCCGAATTTCCTAGCCTACCTCGCCTCGCCTAACGGACAAAGCCAGGTCTCACCCTACAATGTCAGCCGCGATGCATACAATGGTACGGGTACGGTGCCGGTGGATATCGGGTATTCGACGCTATCCTACCGCTTCCGGCTGCTTCCCGGATACTACTACCTGCTTAAGACGATCGCTTACCAGAATCAGAACGGCACTTGGAAAGAAACGGTTAAACTTGATAACGGGAATCCACTCCTCATCCAGTATGCAGCGCATACGCCTCAAGTAATCGAAGCCTGGATCCCCCCGGTATTATATGAGGATACCGTGGTCGACTTGACCATCGGCAAGGTTGTTGGTAACTACGCCGCCTTGGGTCCGATCGAGATCTACCAGTACGAATCCGACCCTTATCAAGGAGGGGGCCCGCAGAGCGGTAAAACCGATCCCCTTGTGAACGGAATCTCGCTCATGGCCAATCCTTCGATTGTCAGAAAAGATTGCATAATCGAATACACGGTTGCGAATCCCACCGTAATAACTCTGGCGCTGTATGATGCGTCTGGCAGATTGGTTAAACATATCGGAGCCGGCAGTGTAAAGACCGGCACCTACCTAATGACCCTCAACTTCGAGAGACTCCCTCAGGGAATATACTTTCTCCGCTTGACGACCGATGACAATCCCGTGGTTTGTAAAATCATCTACTTACGGTAATAACATATCTGCCGGTGAGGTGGTTGAACAACTACCTCACCGGCAGAGACCTAATCATGGTTAAATGAGAATAAAATGATACAATTTCTCACCGTATTATGCGTCTTTAGCAGCTTCAATCAGAAGTATTATATCAATCGGGGCGTATATGAATATCTTCATTCAATCGTTGTCGCCGATGTCGATCGGGATAATTATTATGAGTTTATTTTCCGCTCATTTATACAGGGCATCAATGCGACTTATTATTGCAAATTAATCCCTCCTGATTCATGGCAGGTTGATTCTTTATTGACCGATATATGGGGACCAGTTTGGGCGGTCGGCGATTTTGACCGGGATGGGTTGTTTGATATTCTGGTTCGTGGATGGGAACCTAATCATTATCCGATAATCGGACTTATCGGTGTTTTAGAATCCCCCGACTCATTTTCCTATCCGACTCAGGAAGTATGGAAAGACACTATTGGAACGTGCAGTGACCACCCCAACTCGGTTTTTGATATCGATGGTGACGGCATTATCGAAATTTTTGATAACGTAGGCGATTATCCCTATGATTTTTATATCCGTAAAAGTACCGGCAATAATCAATACGCCACCGTCTATGCGACCAAACTTGACACCGTTACAAGTGACCACCCTTATTCCACCCACGCCTGCGGGGACTTCGACGCCGACGGCAAGAACGAATTCGTGATGAGCGGCTCGGGCGGCAATTACTGGATTTACGAATACGATCCGGATCTGGGTTATCGCCAGGTTTTATGCGGTTACATCCCCACGGGCAATGAGCGGGACTGCATTACCGTCCCGAGTGGATTCAATGACCGGCCGTATTTCATGATCAAGGGCACGAACTTTTCTACCGGTCGGATCCGGGCGTTCATCTTTAAGGCAATCGCCGACAATACCTACCAGATCGTCAAAATGTTTGAGTTTCCGTATATCTATGGATATTGTCGATATGGCTTTTCCTCGGCCGGCGATCTGGATGGCGACTCAGTACCTGAGATTGCGCTTGAAGCATTGCCCTGGGTCTACATCATCAAGCAGGCGGGGAACGATTCGTTTTACATCTGGGATCGCGTGGCGGGGGCGGTGACCGGTTCCTCGACCCGGATCCTGGACGTAGACCACAACGGATTGAACGATCTGGTCGTATCCGGCAACAACGAAACCCGGATCTACGAATATTCACCGGGCGGGGTTGACGAAAAGAATACCATTATGCCGATAAACTGTGGTATTCTATTGTCAGCATATCCCAATCCAATCCGGAATGAATGCATGATCGAGTATACGTTAACCCATACTACCGACATCACTCTGTCATTATATGACGCAAGCGGAAGATGGATCGATAACATAATGACCGGAAACGTGAAAAGCGGCAATCATAAGCAGATACTTACAACTGAGAAACTACCACAGGGAGTGTATTTCCTCCGCTTGAAAACCGACAATGTTGACGCTGTGCTGAAACTTGTCATTCTCCGATAAAATAATATCAAGATCAGTATGCCAAGGCACTGAAAAAGTCAGTTTTATATGCCTGATAATTATCGAATCCCCTTGAACTAGCCACGAATTGTGTTGACACTATAGACTAAAAAAAAACAAGGGCCGGCTTGCGCCAGCCCTTGTTCCAGATTTGTGCCGTCTTTATACAATAACGCATGGATATAGACAGAATCACTGTAATTGCAAGAATTGTGTAAATGACGCTCCAGACTGCATTTGCAGATGTTTTGCTGATTTCTCGGGAGATGTAAAAAAAGCCCCGTTTCGCATACGGAATCTTTCGCTCTATCCAAATGATCTGCGGAAACAGATAATTATAGGAATAAAATGCACCCAGTTAAGGATTATCATCTTATTCCTGATGTTGTGCGTATCCCTCACTTTCTACTTGGCACAAAACCGGCACAGGTATGATTTGGGAATGACCTAATTCCTGATTTTTCAGTTGTTCTTGAGGTCGAGCAACGGAGGGCCAAACCACAAGCATCGATGAAAAAAATGCAATGTGTCCGGAGGAAGCTGAAACAGAACACTGCCGTGCGCGGATTGGATTAACGATAAATTTTTAATAAAATCTCGTTAGATAAATCCATCTCCTAACGGAATAAATTAAAAGC
>Ga0315279_10004648_pt1 | contig 18350 bp, 14 predicted proteins | sample YL17G06_20_MG_FD_203694 | JGI IMG/M metagenome (GOLD analysis project Ga0315279, IMG submission 203694) | Sediment microbial communities from Yellowstone Lake, YNP, Wyoming, USA - YL17G06_20 | ecosystem: Environmental > Aquatic > Freshwater > Lake > Sediment | place: USA: Wyoming | collected... | reverse complement strand
CCATCCTGACTCGGGGAAGTCTTCGTGAGCCGGTACATGTTAGGCCCAAGCGTTGTGTCCCGCACAAGGTATATGCTGTCATAAATCACTACATTCGCCATTGAGTCGGTTGCGGAATTGGCAAGCGAGCTGACATATTCATTTGGCCTGCCCAGATAGTTTGACAGGTTCGTCCATTTCCATTTGCCCGTGCCGGCATCGAATATAAAGTGCGCATTTGGATCAGGACCATTCGCATAATTCGGCCTGAACCACCAATTCAGGTGCCTCCACAACATACCGGAGCCGTTAGCAACGGGTTTGCGGTCCGAATCAAGAGTGCTTCGGACCATACCCGGTCCCGGGCACGATTGATTGCCTATCCCAGGTATGTAGCATTGTCCAGGGCATAAATCGGTATCCTTGCTCGGACTATAGTAGCACGAGTCACTTGCCCATACGGTATCAGGCAATAGATAAATATTATACCCGTCATTAAAATCCGGGTTCCTGCCGGCCTTATAGTCGTAAAAAATTACCGGCATCCACACCGTATCAAGCTGCGTTTTCGATCCGCTGGAAATTATCTGCTTCAACGGCGCGGAATACAGCTTCGTGTTTCCCGGTCCGGCTTTATATGCATCGGTACGGATTTCATAGCCGCCATTGGCCGAAAACTTCACTTTATAGAAAACATTAAGATCGCCGACCTGCCAGATACTATCCGTCCAGGTCCCGATAATTTGGCTTCCGCCGCCTCCGCCGCCGCTCGCGGGGTTCCAGGTAGAAATTCTATCGCTCAGCAGCGGGCTTTCTTCCACAGCGTCGGGTCTGATCCAACCGAACCTGATACCATCATATTTATCAATATGAGTATCGCCATCCGCGTCTACCCATACGCTGTCAACGCCGGCTTTATGTAAAATTTCGACATAATATTTCAGGCCTTGTTGCAGGTTCAGCGCTGCGCTTTTCGTTATATGCGAGCTATCATTAAACTCTTGCCGTTTGCTTGTCGTTATTTGAAGCACTTTATTGGCAGGAAGGCTATCGGTGCTTATCCAGACCTGGGCTTGGTTCCAGGCGCTGCACCGAAATATATAGTTGCCGCTCATGGGTGGATGAACGTAAAAACGAATGCGGCTGCCATAGTTGTCGCCGATCTGCTCATATCCGACCCGAAAGGCATTTGTCGCGAAATCGGGTTGGTTACTGGTGAACTTAGTGGCGGCTGTCAGATTAGAAACCGACTTGCCCGAAATCCCGTCGAAGCGCTCGAAATAAACAAACCCTTTGCTCATATCGCGGTGCCCGCTTATCAGCTGGACGCTGCTCGTGCAGCCGGAGGCTATGTATTTGTCAATCGTTCCTTCGACCACCTTCTGGCAAAGAAGCGTCATCAGCCCATCGGAGGCATAAAAGGCCTTGGCTTTATCGGTAAATGATCTTGAAGCGGACAGGCCGCCGGTTGCGGCGCGAAACATCATAATCGTAAACAGGCCCACGCTGAGCAGGATAAGGATGGTTACAATGAGCACCCATCCCTGCTGATCATCGACATGGTTCTTGCGGCCTTCATGTTTCGTGGCCATAGAATCCCCCATCTCTTTCGTATCAAAGCTTATTGCGCAACATGATGCTCCGAACAAGGGCCAATCGCTGACAATGGTCCGAATAGGCGGTATACGACGCGTTTGGTATGGGATTTCGCGCCCGGACCATAAGGCTGCACACCTGCATCGTTTGCCAACTGGTCACCTGGGTGCCGCTGGAATCATAAAAACGCGCGGACATACTATCAACATTTTCGGAAAGAAGCGAATTAGACCCATTTACTGATGTGATGAGTTGGTAGACGCCGCGGTCGACGAAAAACCGATAGGTTTGCTGAATAAAAACCACCTCGCCGCCATAAAAGGTATCAACAGCGGAGAATTGCAGCGTGTCATGGACGGTGTCGACACCTGACAACGCAAGAGTCTCGTATTTGGGCGGATTATCATTGGACTGTTTGAGCGCCGATGTGCTCCCATAAAAAGGAGCTGCGTCTTGGACGTACACTTTCGTCCCGATAATCGTCGCGGGAATTGTATAGATGGCTCCTGATGGATTGACCTTCATCGTCAGGGTGTCGCGCTTTGCATTGATGGCTATGACGCTATCGACGTCAGGCATATTGCAGCCTGCCTGGCGGACCATGTCCGCGATCATCTCCATTGAGTTCCTGCAGCTTACGGTGTTGGTGCTGAACCGCTGCTGCGAGGAATAGCTCCGCATAGACGATTGGAAAAGCCGCCCAACGGCAATAACGGCAAGGGCGGCGATGACCAAACCGACGAGCAGCGCGATAAGAGTATATCCGCCGCATTTCATCCGCGAAAGACCGCTGTTGTCAGAATCCGCGCGCCACATAGGTTTCCACCGAAAGGGTGTCGGGTTTTCCATTTGCCGTCCACGTGGCGGTCAGCTTTACACGGCGAACATTAGGCAGCGTATCGGGCGGGGTTTGTTTCCCGATCGCTGCAAAATAGGCCGTCGAAAGGGTGATCCCATTCTGCGTTATTGCCGGGTCGGTCGTATTAGGGTTCGGGAAGGCAGTGGGATTCGCACGGATCGCCGCCCGCTTGCCCTCTATCTTGTTCTGGATCAATTCTATGGCCGCGTTCTGGTATTTGGTCCGTCCCAGATTCAGCCACTTTTGGGTTTCGGATCGAAGAAAGATAACGATAAACAGCGCGAGAATGAGAAGGGCGATGATGACCTCGACAAGAGAAAACCCGCTGGAGGCGCGCAAACGGGTATGCGCCGTGTTGAAATGGATCACATGTTCCTCTTTATGTCAAGAACCGGCCGCTATGGTAATCGCCCCGGTCAGTTTTGTCACGGCAAATACTTTTTTTTTGACCGGCGCGCTTGTTTGAATGCCGAACCGCCCGCCATCGATGGCCGACCCGTCGCCTTTGAAAAGTACCGCGTTATTATCGATCGTGTCGCCGGTGACGGCATAAAAGGTGATGCCTTTGGAGAATTTTTCCAAAGGACGAAATATTTCGTCGGCGCCCGCGCTGTACGCGCTATTATTGTTCGAATCGAAAAAAACCAGGACGCCCTTATTTGATTTATCAAGAAATACGCCGCAGCGCAGCCGCGGATTAGCGATTGCCCGCGCACGGGCGATCGTGCAGGCGGTTGTGATTTTTTCGGTTGCATCCATCATTTGCGTCCGGGCCAAGCCTCCCCGGATTATAGGGATTGCCACGGCCGCGGTAATGCCAAGAATCGCAATAACGATGATAAGCTCAATTATGGTGAATCCATGGAAGGAGGGGGGCAAGATGTGCCCACCGGTTTCTGAAGAGCGGATACCCGGATATTGCCCACGCATGCGTACTGCCTTTTAAGAATATTCAGCCTTTGACTGAACCGCTTAACTATTATAATTATATATTAATATTGTGTTTTGTGCAACCAAAATAACAGCTATCATATAATTCAATAACTTACAGCGCCGGATCGGGTGTGGCGGACATGCTTTCTGCCTCCTGACACAGCATTTTTCCATCGTCTTTGGTCTGGCGGACAGCCATTGCCTCTCTGCCTTCCCTGCAAAATGAACGCAATCCCCAATCATCCCTCCCCCGCCAGCGCGTCCTCGATTTCCCGTCTGCTCAGCGCGCCTTCGCGCAGCATGGAAACGGAATTGTCCGCTCCGATTCTGACAACCGACGACGGCGGCGACGGCGGGAGCGGCCCGGCGTCGATCATGAAGTCAACGTGGTCGCGGAAGAGGTGGTACAGCGATTCCGGATCGCCGTTATAGGGCTGATTGCTGATATTCGCGCTTGTGGAGAACACCGGGACCTCGATCAGCGTCGAAAGCAGCTTTACGAATGGGTGCGGACTCACGCGCACGCCGATGCCCTGCGGGTCGTTCTTCGCCGGCAGCACCAGCGTCAGCGGCCCGGGCCAGAACCGTTGCGCGAGTATCTCGGCGGCCCGCGGGAATGAAATATCCAGAATGACGAAAGAGGACCGCGATGCGGCCACCAGGATCATGGGGCTTTCCGGCGGGCGGTGTTTGGCGATCAAAATGCGCTCGCGCACGGCCCCGCAGTCTCCCCTGCCGCCAATGCCGTAAATGGTCTCGGTGGGATAGACGAAGATCGCGCCCTCTTCGATATGCCGCGCAATATGTTCAAGCTTGATTTCACTGTCGGCTGATCCATCAAGCAGGCCGGAAAGCGGGATGCGATCAGCCGGCATCGTCACCGAACTGGGCGCGGTATTTTCTCATCGCATCGCGTAAACTCGCGTCTTTCGCCGAGAGGATCTGGATCGCCAGCAGCCCGGCGTTTTTGGCATTGCCGATCCCCACGGACGCCACGGGCACGCCCGGGGGCATCTGCACAATGGAGTGCAGGGCGTCCTGCCCGCTGAGCGGGCCGGCTTCCACGGGCACACCGATGACCGGCAACACGGTCATGCTGGCAATGACGCCGGGGAGGTGCGCGGCAAGGCCCGCGATCGCGATGATCACGTCAAAGCCTTTTTTCTCGGCGGACAGGGCGAACGCGCGGATCTTATTGGGATTGCGGTGGGCGGATATGACGAAGGTCTCGAAAGCGACATTGAATTCGCGCAAGACCGTTTCGGCGTTTTCCGCGACGGCGATGTCGGATTTCGACCCCATGACAATGGCGATTTTTCCGGGCATGGTGTTTCTCCTTATTGCTTTTTCGTTACCGCGGCGAGGGGCGAGTCACCGACTCGCCCCTGCGGGATTGGATCCGTCGGACGATCACCGCCTGCGTGATTTATTTCTCCGGGTCAGCCGCGCCAGGCCTTTGGCGCCGATGTCTTTTCGATACGTCATGCCGCCGAACCGGATTGTCTTTATTCCGGCATAGGCGCAGGCAATGGCCCCGGACAACGTGCCGGCCCAGGCGCTGACCGCCAGCACGCGGCCGCCGGAGGTCACTAATTCTCCCTTGTCATTCAGCGCCGTGCCTGCATGGTAAACATCCACGTTATTCTTTGACCACTCGGCGGCGCATACGCCGGTGATTACCTTGCCCTTTTCGTACGCGCCGGGATATCCTTTCGACGCCGCCACCACCGCGACGCAGGCCTGGTCTTTGACCTTCCATGTGACGCGTTCCAGTTTTCCCGTGACGCAGGCGAGAAACACCTGATACCAGTCGCAGCGCACCAGGGGCAGCACCGCCTGCGTCTCCGGATCGCCGAACCGGCAATTGAATTCAACCACTTTGGGTCCGTCCCTGGTGATCATAACGCCGACATAGAGCAAACCCTGATACGGGCATTTTTCCTTGCGCATGGCGGCAAGCGTGGGCATGATGATCTCGCGTTCGATGCGCGCGAGCATGCGCGCGTCAACCACCGGCGCCGGCGCATAGGCGCCCATGCCGCCCGTGTTGGGGCCGGTATCGCCGTCACCCACGCGCTTGTGGTCCTGCGCCACCGGAAGGACCTTGATGGATTTTCCATCGGTCAATACAAACACCGACGCTTCCTCTCCGGTCATTTTCTCTTCGAGGACCACCGAATCGGCGGCGGCGCCGAACACCTTGCGGTCGAACATGTCCGCAAGCGCCGATTCGGCTTCCTTGACAGTATCGCACACGACCGCGCCTTTGCCGGCGGCCAGCCCGCTGGCCTTGATCACGATGGGCGCGCCTTTCTCCGCAAGGTAGTCCAGCGCCGATTTTTTTTCGGTGACCACCGTGTAGCCGGCTGTGGGAATGCGGTATTTGCGCATCAGGTTTTTCGAAAATTCCTTGCTCCCTTCGATGCGCGCCGCTGCCTGCGTAGGGCCGAAAATGGCAAGCTTTTTCGCGCGAAAAATATCGACAATGCCTTCCACAAGAGGGATTTCCGGGCCCACGATCGTCAAATCGACGTCGTTGTGTTGCGCCCATTCGGCCAGATCGCTCCATCCGGATATCTGCTTGCAGACAAGCGTGCACCCGTCGGCCGCCATGCCCGGATTGCCGGGCCAGGCATAGATACAAAGCGCGCGATCGGAACGCAATAGCGCTTTCAATATGGCATGCTCGCGTCCGCCGCCACCGACGATCAGAACGGAATTCATGAAATCCATGATTTCCTCCAACGGAATAGAAGAAAATACGCGATGCAGGCTGCTTCGACAAGCGGTATGTGCGGCAGGGCCATCAGGTCCGTAGCGTCGCAGGCGCGGGCCCATTGATAGCGGGGATGGGATTTCGGATTTCGGATTTCGGATTTCGGATTTCGGATTTCGGATTTCGGATTTCGGATTTCGCGCGCACGGAACCCAGCCCCTGCAATCAGATCCGCGTGGGATTATATGCATTGCGGAAATTCGTGCCGACCTTCGTCATTGGACATTCGAAATTCGATATTCGATATTCGATTCAGGATTTCGGATTTCCGCCTTTCCCTGCCCCCGGCTTCAGCCGAAACCCCGCACGCGGCGCTGTGTCCCTGGGGTTATCGGATATTTTCATGCGCTGGATGTTCCGCACGGCATTCCGTACGCGCGGCGGCTGATAACGGTTGGTGACGGATTTCATGGTCCCTGCCTTCCCTTTTGTCAGTGGTTTTTCGCGGCCGCTTCGTCCACCTGCTTGCCCATGTTCACCAGCAGCTCGTTCCCGGGGTTCGATGCCAGTCCCTTGGCCACCCATTCCTTCGCCTTGTCATATTCCCCGGTTGCGAGACAGATATTGGCCAGGTTGGCGAACGCTTCGGGCATGTCCGGCTGTTTTTCCACCGCATTGCTGTACGCTTCAACGGCCTTGTCCAATTTTCCCTTTGCCGCGTACAGCGCGCCCAGATTGTTCCAGGAAGGCGCATGCGACGGGTTTTTCTCGACGATGGCGCGGTACAAACGCTCCGCCTCGCCGCTCTTTCCCCGGCCCTGCAGCGCCACCGCCTTGTTATACATTTCGTCAAGAGGATCGATGATCGTGTCCACGGTTGCTGCTGGCTGCTGCGAGGCCGCATAGCGGTTTTCTATGTCCCGATTGACCAGCGACGGGTCGATCGCGCGGGCCTTCTGATAGCAGTCGTAGGATTTCCGGATGTCATTCAGGTTATACCATGCCGCGGCGAGATTGAAAAGCGCGACGCTGTTGCGCGGCTCCGCTTCGGTGATCCTGGTGAACCAGTCGCGCGCAGCGTTCCACTCTTTCGTGCAGACGGCCGTATTGCCCAGCAGCCGCCAGATGGAGGTCCGGTCGTTCGGCCCCGCGGTCTTTTCCATCCGCAAACCAAGGCGTCCGGCGGCGTCGTACTCCCCCGCTTCGAACGCCGCAAGCGCGCAATTGTATTGCAGCGCAAACGCAGTGTCGAGGATTGCGCTCCACAGCGTATACGCTTCCTTGTAGTTCTTCGCGTTGAAAGCCGACTGTGCCAGAATGTCCTGTTTTTCGCGATAACGCTTGTCCTGGCTGCCGATGCCGGCGAGGTACTGGACCGCCTGGCCGGAATTGCCGAGTTGCGCCGACCAACGGGCGATCTGCAGGGAATCGTCGCCGTCTTTCTTTTCCAGCGACAGCAGAAGTCCGAGCGCCCGCGCCGTATCGCCGCCCGCCGCCGCCATGTCCGCATCAACGCGTTTCATGAGCATGGACCGGGGAAACTCGCGCCTGAGGAGATCGGCCATTGATTGTTGACGAACGCGATCTCCCTGCTTCTGGGCGAGCAGGAAAAGATTGTACGCGGCAAGCTCGCGTTTGGGGGACCCAAGCGCTTTTTCATACGCGGCCGCGGCCTCCATCGGCTTATCAAGACCCGCATAGGCATTGCCGATGTCGATCTGCACATCGCCATTGTCCGGCTTGATTGCCGTTGCTTTTTTATAATAATCAAGGGCCTCCTGATACTTGCCGGCGGCTTCGGCGGCCAGCCCCAGATTGATCAGCAAGACGGGATTAGATGGATCGGATTTGAGATTTTTTTCCCAGAGCCTGCGCGCCTTCTCCTGGTCACCGCTTTGCGCATAGGCATAGGCCAGCATGCCTTGAGCGGCAAGGTGCGAAGGATCGAGCTGCAGGCATTTTTCGAACTCGTGCGCGCCCTTATCGTAGTCGTTCTGCGATGCATAGGCGTAGCCCAGGAGATAGTGGAGACGCGTTGCATCAACGCCTTTTTTTGTCGCGCATGCATTAAGGACCTCGATGGCCTTCGCATAATGTCCAGCGCTCAGATAGGCGTCGGCCAGCTCAAAACCCGCCTGCGCATCCCCGGGTGACCGGCCGCGCATGGATTCGAGCACCTTGGCGGCGTCGTCCCACCGATGGGATTCGCGATAGAGAAATGCGAGCGTGCGCAGGACCTGTTCATTCTGATCATCGGCCGGAAGGGATTGCAGCACGCTGATTCCGTCATCGAACCGTTGTTTCTGATAATACAGCACGGCCAGCCTTGCGGCGATATCCGAACATTTCCGCGTGCATGCCGCGCGCTCCTTTTCAAGTGCGCGAATGGCCGCATCGGCACCTTCCCGGCCGGCGCCTGCCAGGGAGAGATGGATCTGCGCGCTGCGCAGCGACGGATCGACCCGCAGGGCTTCCTTGAATTGCGATTCCGATTCGTCCTTCTTCCCGCGCGCAAATAAAATGAGCCCCAGCATATCGTAGTATTGGGCCTTTTGGTCCAGGTCCAGCGCGGCGCGTATGCGCTTTTCCGCGCCGGCCAGGTCGTTTTTTTTCCGCGCGATCTCGGCGCGCATGAACATGAGTTCGGGGTCGTGGGTGGTGTCCGAAAGCGGTTTCCAGGCTGCTTCGGCGGCGTCATACCGTCCGTCAATGAAATACAGCTTGCCCAGGTTATAGCGCAGCAGCGGGTCGACGGGATACTTCTCGATGCCGCGCTCGAACCGCTCGATTGACGCCTTGGAATCGCCGCACTCCATGAGGGCAATACCTGATGTCAGGAAAGCGTCGGCACTCGGTCTGGTTTCCTGCGAAAAATAGAGGTTCATGGAGGCGATGGCCTGGCGGCAGAAGCCCGCCTCGGTCTGGACCGCCGCAAGCCGGGCCAGCAGATCCGGTTCGGCCCCTTTGTTGACGGCCGCGATATAATACTCCGACGCCTTGGCCAGGTTTTTGCGCCCGGCTTCGATGCCGCCCAGCATCGAAAGCGCGACAGGGCTCTTTTCATTGGCCTGCAGGATCGGCAGCGCTTTGGCCGTATCGCCGTTCCGGATATACCCATAGGCCAGGTGGCTCCAGGCGTCGGGGTGGTTGGGGTTGATCTTATACGCACGGGAAAAATAGTCCAGCGCTTCTTTGGATTGTCCCAGAATGAGAGCGGTTTTCCCCCGGAGAACATACGCCTCCGTCAATTTTGGATTTCCCTTGATCGCCCGCTCGAACAGGCCGGCGGCCTCGGCATAGCGTTTGGCGTGGAACGCGACGATGCCCAGATTATGGAACGCAAGCGCGTATTGCGGATCGCGCTGCGTGAGCGTCTGCCAGATATGCTCCGCCTGGGCCACATCGCCTTTTCTGAAGTAAACGACCGCCAGGTTGTTCTGTGCGTCGGAATACCCCGGAAGTTTCTCCAGCGCATCCAGAAAAAAGCCGCGCGCGGCCGCAAGGTCTCCCGTCTCCAGGGCGTCCAGCCCTTTCATATTCAGGCCATAGGCGTTATCGGCGGCCTGCGCCAGCGAGGACGGGATGACGTCGGCATTGCTTATTTCGTCAACAGAAAAATCAAGTTCGGCGGACCAGGCAAGCGCCGCCGCGACTATCATGCAAAACAGGACCCGCATCATGCCGCTCCCTCACTGCCGCCTTTATCGGCATATAATGAAATACGCTCCGGCAGTTCGTTCCAGTCATAAAAGGTGATGTCCGGAACAACAACACCGGACAGGTCATGGAAAAATGCTGATTTGTCGTCGCCTGCGAAAAGCGCCGTGCGCATGCCCGCCGCGCGGGCAGGACGGATATCCACCGAAAGATCGTTGCCTGCGAATACCGTCTGTTCCGGGAGCACATGATATTCATATAGAGCATCGTACAGCCGGCGGAAAAGAGCCGGGTTCGGCTTGGACACGCCTTCGACATAGGAAAAAACCGTGAGATCTTCCTGGAATATCTCCCGATAATCATCGATCCCGTCATTCTGGTCACGCAGAAAAAGGGTGAGATCGATCGGTGTATAGAATTGCGCGTTGGAGACGATACCCAGCAGGATGTTGCGCTCCCGGAGCCTGACAAGCGCATCCGCCACGCCCGGATACAGACCGCGGCCAAGTGCGGTCGCATTGTAATGGTAGGCTACGCACTTGGCGAAATCCAGGTCGCCGCTGGTCTGCCGTGCCGCGGGATCATACCCATGGCGTTTGAGCATCATGACAATCACGCGCCATACCTCTTCGATGCGGATTTCCGGATACGCAAGCCCTTTGCGCAGGGATTTTTCATGGCTGAGCGTGATGAGTCCATGATATAGATCGCGCAACGTTTTTTCGGGCGCCGTTTCCGCATCCATCGCCTGTAAATGCGGAGTCATGCCGAAGTATGCGGCGGTGGTCTCGAATGCGGCCAGGAGCGCCCGTTCTTTCAGTTTGGAATCGGAAAATCCGGGCTTCCAATACCGTACCAACGTTCCGTAAACGTCAAAAATTACCGCGCGTATGTCAAACAGTTTTTCGCATTCTTGCGAATAGGCAAGCGGCGTCAATGCCGGCGGGGGCGCCCGGCGTTCGGTATGATGGAATTCGCGGGCGAATTCGGCGACAATGGATGACAGGCTTTCGGCCTCGATGCTCCGAATGGACATTCCTTTATACCGCGATTTCCGTTATCATATTGGATTCCACATTACCCAGGCCAAGTTCGCCGGCATTTTTAATATGGGCGACCTGTTTACCTTCATACTGGCGGCCATACCAGGACGCAAGCGTTGCGCCGAAACTGTCGACCGCCACCGGATCGGTCCCGGCAACGAATTTTTCGAGCCGCGCCACCTGGCCGGGGCCGGATGGCCCGTTATCCAGCAAAGCGCGCGATGCATCGATGATGCTCAGCGTGGGTTTGATATAATACAATTGCTCGGCAATGGCCATGGCAAGGTCCATTTGGCCGTGCATGGCCCCGCGATCGTACACCAGGCCCATGAGACCTTTCAGATTGAGGGAAAGGCCGCCCGCCGCATGGGATTTTGCCGTGGGCAGACTGATAAGGCAATCGCACTTGAGCATCTCCTTGACGACCCTGGTGGTCGTGAGGGCCCTGGCCCTGGCATCGCTTTTTTCCTCGAACAGCGTCTCCTCCTTGGGCGTAAAGACGACCACTCCCTTCAGGTCCTTGACCGCATCGGCGATGCCGGATTGACTTTTGCAAATTTCCGGTTCGCGCAGCGTATTGTCGCAGACGATGACGCGCCTGGCCCCGGCGTCAAGGCAGAGCGCGGCCACAACGCGCACCGCTTCGGGCGAAGTGGTGGCGCCCCAGTCGGGAGGGCTGGCGAAACTCATGTTCGGCTTGATCATCACGCGGGAGCCGGTCTTGACGAACCGCCCCATGCCGCCCATCTTCTTGATGATCTTCGGCAGGATGTCCGCGGCATTGCCTTTGCCCACATACACTTCACTTTTCGTGCCCGCGGAGAAGGCGGGGGTGATGCCGCCGGCCGCCATCACGGCGGCGGCGGCCGCCCCGGATTTGACGAATTCACGACGAGTTATGGGCATGGCAACCTCCTGTGCGGATTATGATGAAATTCATTGAACAAATCCCGGGGGTAACGCGTTCCCGAGCCCGGATTTCGATGTGTCAACCGGCATGACGCCTTCCCCCGGCGCCGCCGACGGCCCGGATTCCAAGGCGCCGGCATCGGATTTTTTCCTGCGTTCGCGCATTGCCTGCTTCTGCCATTCATTCGCATACGGGCCGGATGCACGGCGGTTTTCGCCGAAACGATAGACGATGATCGCCGCCTCGTCGAAGATTGGGCACCGCTGTTCGCACATGCCGCACCCCATGCAGACATCTTCATAGACAATCGGCACTTTAAACAGCTCTTTATCGGTCTGGACCATCTTCATTTCGATGGCATTATACGGGCACACCTCATCGCACACCAGGCATTCCTTGTTCTGCTCCCAGGCAAGGCAACGGTGCCGGTTGATGACCGCCGTGCCGATTTTCGCAAAGCTCTTATCGTCATAAGTCAATGGTCTGATCGCCTGCGTAGGGCATACGCGCCCGCAGAGGAAGCATTTTTCCTCGCATCCGCCGATGCGCGGAACGATTTTCGGCGTGTACATGCGGCTGAACCCGTCTGTCAATCCGCACGGCTGGATCGCATTGGTGGGGCAGGCCTTCATGCACTGGCCGCAGGCGATGCAGCGACCGCGAAACAGATCTTCGGGCACAGCGCCCGGCGGGCGTATCAGGCGGCCGGTCATATCATGTCTGATCATCGCATCGGCCCGGAAGAGCGGAGCAACGGCAATGCCGCCCAACAGCCCGGTAAACAGGTGGCGGCGCTTGATGTCCGCGCCCGCGATTTCAGCTTTGCCGCGCCCGCCGAACCCGAAGGACCCGCACCCCGGGGATTTGATGCCAACGCATGCGCCGCAGACAATACATTCGGCAGCGGATGTTCGCGCGAAATTTTTCTCCGCAATGGCCCGCGTGGGGCAGACATTCCGGCATCTGCTGCATTCATTGCAGACGGCACTATCGACATGCCGCTTGAATGGCGCCCACCTGCTTAGCAGACCAAAAAAAGCGCCGGAGGGGCAGATATACTGGCACCAGAACCGTTTGTCAATAAATCCGCCGGCGAAAACCGCAGCAGCCAGCAGCACCGTTGCGCCGGCGGCGTAATACAGCGGTACACTGATCGTTGCGGTCGCAAACGATTCCAGGCCGGTCTTCTGAATCAACGACAGCGCATCCGTGCCCGCTACAAGCGCGAATGGATAGGCGACGATTGTCATCACGCGCGTGAGGATGGACAGCGGGTCCATGAAGAGCGGAAATATCGCGCCGAAAACCGCGCAGACCCCGATGAGTATCAGCAGCACATACTTCAAGCGCTGAAGATAGAGCGGAGGACGGCGTTTTGGCGAACGCATCTTGCCGAATATATAATGGTCACCGAAATCGATGAGTGCGCCAAGCGGGCAGATAAAGCCGCAGAATACACGCCCGAAAACAAGCGTGATGATGATCATTCCCACGCTGAAATAGAGCAGCGGAAGAACGGCTGTTCGCGACGCCAGCAGTGTGAGAATGCCGGTCAATGGATTAAGCCGCAGGAACCATTCGCTGTCGAAGGAATAGGCAACAGGATATGCATTCAGCAGGTAGGATATGATGAATGCGGCAAAAAACAGTATTTGGCTGACGATCCGCAATTTCCGCATTCCTGCCATGGGAGCTCCTTTTTCCCGATCATCATCGGCGCCTCGAAAAATCGAAAAACTCGTCTGTCATTGCGATCCCGCCGCCGGCGGGAGAAGCAATCTCGCGTTTTTCGCATAGAATAAGAAGATTGCTTCGTCGCTACGCTTCTCGCAATGACATTATCAGCAATTTTCGGAGCTGCCTGATTACAAAATACATCTCCCGATTCGGCAGGAAAGCCCGATCAGGCCGCCGGTTGATCGTCCAGCAATCCGCCGACCAGCGCGGCCATCTTCTCCCCTATTTTCCGATGGTTCTCCTCATCAAGATGAACGCCGTCATCATTTGACGCCGCGGCAATAGAAGGGGTATCAAAATAATGGCAGCCCCAGTCGCGGGCGGTCTTTTCCATATGCCGGGGAAGTTCGAAGCTCTTTTCCTTGCCGCCCATGAATTCGAGTTCGAAATAATCGGTAAGTCTGGTAAGCGGCGGCGGACACATGACCACGATATGGGGCGTTTTCCCATTCGGGCCGCAATAGCTGCCTTTGATAATCTGGATAAGCGTTGCCAGGCCCTTGGCGATGTCCGCGGCGCTGGCGTGGAAGATGTGTTTGAGATCATTGACGCCTAGGAACAGAACCATCACATCGATGGGTGCGTGGGATTGGAGCAATACAAAGAGGAACTCTTTGCCATTGCGGCCCTCCCAGAAAGGGTCATCAAAAACCGTGGTGCGGCCGTTGAGCCCTTCGTCAATCACCCGGGCGCGGGCGCCGAGGCGCGCTTGCATCACGCCCGGCCACTTGCGCTCGAACGGGATTTTAGCGCCGGTGCCGGGCGTGTAGCCCCAGGTATTGGAATCGCCGTAGCAGAGGATGGTTTTCATGATTGCGATACTCCTATTGAATGATTTGAGCGGCTCCGGAAGCCGGAATGCAACCACAGACGGAAGGCAGGATGAATACAAGATGCCGAACATCCACGTCCATCATCGGCGGCTGTGCGATTCCGGTCTTTCAAGACCGCGAGAATAAAAAAATATAATTCGCGCTCCACCATACTTTCGGCTTGTTTTATATGCATCAAATGATGTATAATATGCATAAAGAGGGCCACCTATTATGCGCACAACTATCGATATCCCGGATGCATTGCTGCAGCAGGCGCTGAAAACATTCAAGGTCAAAACCAAGCGGGAAGCCGTCATCTACGCTCTCAACGAGCAAATCCGGCGCGCCCGGATACTGACCTTGCACCAAAAGATGAAAGGCCGCATTCCCGACCTGAAAATCGACCTTGATATCCTCCGCGAACGGGGCCGGTCCGCATGAACAATGTGATCATCGATTCCTCGGTGTGGATAGATTTTTTCACCGGTCGGTCCCCGGTTGCCGCATCAATAATCGACCGGCACATCGCCGATCTGAGCGCTGCTGTCTGCGGGCTTATCCTGAGCGAACTTCTGCCCATGGGACGCACCCAGCATGAACGGAGCGAGATCGAAGAGTATCTGCGGGCGCTTATATTCCTTCCCGATCCGCCCAAGCTATGGGAAAATGTCATCGAACTGAAAAAAACATTCCGTTCACGGGGCATTTCAGGCATCGGCATCCCTGATATCATCCTGTGCGCCGTGGCTTTGCATAATAATTGCCCGATCATATCAAGCGATGCGCATTTTGAAAAAATCCGCCACGCCGCGCCGGAACTGCGCATTCTCTCCACTTGAGATTTCCACCTGCAATACGTATTTTTTGGATCGAAGAGAATTTCGTGGGGCTGTAGCTCAGTTGGGAGAGCATCAGGCTGGCAGTCTGGGGGTCGTCGGTTCGAACCCGTCCAGCTCCATTAAAAACGCCCTTGAAACCATGGTTTCAAGGGCGTTTTTTTCTTGCCGACAACCGCCATAAATACCACCCTGATCAGCAATACATAAAAAATCCGACTTCCGGCTCCCGCATGATATTCCGCCACTTCATCTGCAGTGTTGACTGTTCGGACTCCGGTTTCCAGCGCGCCACGATGCGGTTTTCACCCTGTTCCAGCGAAATGTCCGCCACGGTCGCTTCCCCGTTGACCATGGTCACCGGCTCATAGGTGTGACCGTTGACCGTCAGCTCCACGACGCCCTGTCCTTTACAATCCATAAACGTGAAGACCTCGGGATTGATGATGCCGAGATTCGACAGCACGTTTTTCCGTTCCGACGGGGAATTGATGCAGTAGTAGATGAACAGATCGTGGGACAGATCATACCCGACCGCTTTCCACAATCCGTCGTTGGAAGTCATGAAGAAGTTCGTGGGCGTAGATTCCTTGAATTCCTTGCCGGCTATCTTCTTGTCACCCACGAGCGTGCAGGAAATAATCTCCGATTTCAAGGCGCTGTCGCAAGGGCCGTCGTATACCAGAATCTCGCGCGGGAAGCCGCCGGACATGATGCTCGTGGCGATTTCGCGCTTGCCGTCGAACAGGCTCTGCTCCTTGGAAACCACGCCCAGATTGGCCAGCAGGCGGTTGGGCAAACGCTTGAAACGCATGCGTTTGTCAAACGGCGGCGAGAAGCAGTTGAAGACAACGGCGCCTCTGCCGCATTTGACTCTGCCAAGAACGACCGCCTTGTCCGGCTTATTGACAAACAGCGTTGTGGTGACGGTATACGCGCGCAATGATTCGGACATGCCTCCGTCGACATACAGCTCCTTGAAGGCGCTGCGCGTGGGCGTTTCGAGCAGGGGTTCGAGCCCTCTGGCGTGCGCCAGAAAATCAGCGCCGATCATATGGTTTTCCGCTGCGCCGGGCGCATAGGTCCAGGTCTCGATGCCGCACGTGTCCTCGTTGCATACCCCATTGAGCAGCGGGTCCTTTTTTGCACGCACGGCCTGATAGGTCCCCGCCAGCTTTTTGGATTTCAGCGAAACCTTGAGCGCCCGGGACCAGGCCGCGAGGACCTGCGCTGTCGCGCAATTGACAATAACGGTTTTTCCCTGCTTTGCGGATGCAACATGATCGCGGATACCGGCCGTGTCGTTGCCGTCGACGACCACGGGCTGCGCGGCTTCGCGGAGTTCATAGGATGCGGCGCGCGACAGCATATTGAGCAACAGCATTTCCGCGGCCGGCGTGTCGGCAAGCTTATCGGTAACGCGCAGCTGGCAGGCCAGCACGAGGCCTTTTCCCTCGGTATGTTCAAAGAGCGGCGTATAATCGAGATTGCCGTTGCCAAAGCCGCCCTCGCCCGATTCCACCAGAAAAAGCGTATTGCGGCCGTCGTTCTTCCGATACATGACGTTCGCCACGGCGGCAGGACTGTCGCCCGCGGTATAGGGTTCGTCGCCCCAGAATTTCAGGTCCGCATCGCCAAGCCCGGCAAGCACAGGGTGTTTGACGGCACGAGTAAACGCCGTCAGCACCTGCTTCTTTTCGAGCAGCAGCGTCGGGAAAAGGCCATAGGTCTGTTCGAGCACGATCACACGTCCGCCGGCATGCACGAAGTCCCGCACGCCCGACTGCCCGACCACGCCTTCGTTCAATGCATCCTTCTCGATGATCAAAATGCGCGCGTCTTTGATGCCGGCAATCGCGAGAGACTGGACATAACGGTAATCCAGCGTGAGCGCATCGAGCACGGCCCGCAGCGATCCGCCGCCGAAAACCGCGACCGTTCCGGAAGCAAACGGCTTTTTGGAGGCAATCGACAGGGCCCGATGGGCGATCCGGATGGACCGCGACCAGGCATCGAGCTTCTTTTTGCCCACGATGAATTCGGCGCAATACTGATAAACCCCGGAAACGGCCGCGCGCGGGACCGCCCATTCGATTTTCCGGGATTCGATTTTCCCGCGCTCCAATTTCATGGGGAATTTCCAGCGCTTGACGGCTGTCTTTCCCTTCATGAGCGATACCGCAAGAACGCCGCGTTGCGCGCCCGCGGTGTCATTGCACACCGTCAACTCGCGGCCGAACCGCGCGCCGGTGAAATACGCATTCTTCCCGCTGGTGTCGATGACGGCCAGGGGACGGAACGCGCGTTTCTGTATCGCGAAGCTGGTGGACGGCGTGTAGCCCTTGCCCTGTTTCCAGAATGCGAATTCCGCCGTATGAGGATTGACATACCGCGGCTTGACGCCCGGCGCGGAAAGGTCCGGATATTTGAGCGTGATCTTTTTAGGTTCCATGCGCAGGTTTTCGAGGCAGGAAATATTCCACGGGCCAAAGGCGCAGATGCCCAGGGCGCGGCCGGCTTCGATGGAGAGCGCCGTGTCTTCGGCCGAACCCCGGTCCACGGCCTTGTAGCTTTCGTAAACCTCGTCGCCTATGAGATGGAGCGTATTGTTGGGGCCGGCATAATGGTACAGCGACATTTCGCCCACATGGAGCGGCTGTTTGCGGTCCCACCAGCCATAGCCGAATGAGGTGCGGCCGTAATGGCGGCTGACGATGTCCTGTTTGCGTTCGTCCCATAATGAGCTGTCGCCCTCGTGATACGCCGGCCGCGTGGGATCGAGTTCATTGAACAGCAGACGCAGCCGGGGCAATTCCTTGCTGGTCAGCGGCGTTTCGTCGCGGTTCCAGCGCATTTCGTTTTCAACGCTCCACATGACCAGACACGGGTGGTTCTTGTCGCGTTTGACAAGACGACGAACATGGTCGCGCGCCATGTCCCATAACGGCGGCCAGTCCGCGGCATGCTCCATGCCCGACCCGTACAGCGCCGCTTCGTCGGTGATGAGTATCCCCTCTTCGTCCGCCAGATCGAGGATACGGGGCATATGCGGATGCACATGCAGGCGCGAGTGGTTCATGTTGCCGTCGCGCAGCATGCCGAACCATTTGCGGACCCATGCCTCGGTCAGATGATAGGGCGCGAATTTATGGCCCCAATCGGAAAAGATGCGCAGGGGATGATCGTTGAGCATGATGTCGGGTCCCTGGATCCAGATTTCCCGGAAACCGAAGCGCTCGCACGTGGTTTCGCTCTTTTCGTTGCTTTCG
>Ga0315279_10004647_pt1 | contig 18350 bp, 16 predicted proteins | sample YL17G06_20_MG_FD_203694 | JGI IMG/M metagenome (GOLD analysis project Ga0315279, IMG submission 203694) | Sediment microbial communities from Yellowstone Lake, YNP, Wyoming, USA - YL17G06_20 | ecosystem: Environmental > Aquatic > Freshwater > Lake > Sediment | place: USA: Wyoming | collected... | reverse complement strand
CAGAGAAAAATTACTTAAAAAAATAATTAGAGAGTTCGAAGAGATGGGTATAAATTCTTTAGGAAGATATGGTACATGGGCTTATTTGTGGAGTCATCAGGTCATACTTCAAGGTAAAGAACTGGCTGAAGAAATTTTAAAGGATATAAGTGGATCTAATGTGGAATAGAAACATAAAATTATTTTTTCAAATGATTTTAGATGCGATAAGGGAAAATCTAGAGGCTTTAAATGTTCAATAATTTCTACAAGAATAAAAAGATCTTAATTACAGGTCACACTGGCTTCAAGGGCTCGTGGCTTACCTTGTGGTTAACCGAATTAGGAGCAAATGTTATAGGTTATTCCTTAGAACCACTTACTATTCCTTCCTTATTTGAAGTCCTGAATCTTAAAGAAAGGATAACTCATATAATTGGGGATGTAAGGGATGAAGAAAAACTTAAGAAAGTATTCAAAACATATAAGCCAGAGTTTGTGTTTCACCTGGCTGCTCAACCTTTAGTAAGGTATTCTTACATTGCTCCAAAATATACTTATGAAGTTAACATTATGGGTACAGTGAATTTATTGGAAGCAGTTAGAGAGACGAATAGCGTAAAAGTAGTGGTAGTTATAACCAGCGATAAGTGTTATGAAAATAGAGAGTGGATTTATGGATATAGAGAAATAGATCCCATGGGAGGGTATGATCCGTATAGTTCGAGTAAAGGATGTGCGGAACTTATCGTTTCTGCTTACAGAAGAAGTTATTTTGAGAAATTAGGGATAGCTCTATCTTCTGTAAGGGCTGGGAATGTGATAGGAGGCGGAGACTGGCAGGAAGATAGACTTATTCCTGATTGTATAAGGGCTTTATCTAAAGGAGAAGCAATAAAAATACGCAATCCAAATGCAATAAGGCCATGGCAATATATATTAGAGCCTCTTAGTGGTTATCTTCTTCTTGCCTCAAAAATGTCTGAAGATAAGGTAAAATTCAGTAGGGCATGGAATTTTGGGCCTCCTGATTATGATATTCTCACAGTAGAAGCGATTACCAAAAAAGCTATAGATTATTGGGGAGGCGGAAGTTATGAGATAGAAAAATCTTCTGAGAATTTTCATGAGGCAAATTTATTAAAACTTGATTGCAGCAAAGCATACTCTTTACTGAAATGGTATTCAATATATCACGTAGATGAGGCCATAAAAAGGACAGTAGAGTGGTATAAAAAATATTATGAGGGGATTAAGGATAAAGAATTATATGGTTTTACAGCAAGCCAGATTATAGAATATGCGCAAAAAGGTAGGTATTAATATAAATGGAGAAGTCAGATGTTAGAATAGGAGATATTATTTTAGTAAAAGATTCTCCAATAGGAGATCTCTTAGATAAACTTTTATTGGTTTTGGATGTAAAGGGTACAGATTTGTTATGTACTTTTATAGACAATGGAAATCTTGGCGTAGAAATCACAGATGATGATTTAGAAGAAGGGAAGCTAAATCATAAAAAAATGGTAACAATGGAAAAGTTGTTTACCATCTCTCCTGTTGATTGCCAAAAAGTAGCAAGTTTAAAAAAGGATTCCTTGGATAAAATACTTCGTACTCTTACAAAGTATGCGAGTAGTATATATTTTAGAGTTTTTCACGAAGGGAAGTCTTTGAATAAAATACCAGCATCAGGGAAAGTTCTTGATGAAGATGATTTATTTAATCTAATAGATGCTTCTTTAGATATGTGGCTTACAGCAGGAAGGTTTGCTGAGGTGGAGGAGTTTGAGAAAGAATTTCCAAAATTTTTAGGGAGAAAATATTGTGCTTTAGTAAATTCAGGCTCGTCAGCAAATTTAATAGCAATATCTGCTTTGACTTCCTATAAACTGGGAGACGGAAGGTTAAAACTAGGGGACGAAGTTATTACCGTAGCAGCAGGTTTTCCTACTACGATTACTCCTATTATTCAGAACAATCTTACACCTGTTTTTGTTGATGTAGATTTGGAAACATATAACATAAATATTGAACAATTAGAAATGGCTATTTCAGAGAAGACAAAAGCAATATTTTTAGCACATACTTTGGGTAATCCATTTGATGTAGATAAAGTAATAGAAATAGCTAAGAAACATGATCTTTGGGTGATAGAGGACAATTGTGATGCCTTAGGCTCTAAATACAAAGGTAGATTTACAGGAACTTTTGGAGATATTTCTACTGTTAGTTTTTACCCAGCTCATCATATGACTATGGGAGAAGGGGGAGCGATATTAACTGATAATCCAGAATTATATAAGATAATCCTGTCTTTTAGGGATTGGGGAAGAGATTGTTGGTGTCCCCCAGGAAAAGATAATACTTGCGGTAAAAGATTTAGTTGGAAACTGGGAGATCTACCTTATGGATATGATCATAAATATATATTCACATTTAGGCTATAATTTAAAGGCTACAGACTTTCAGGCAGCGGTAGGGCTATCTCAATTGAAAAAGCTTCCGAAGTTTATAGAAAAGAGAAAAGAAAATTTTAATATGTTATACGAAGGTTTTAAGAAAGAAGGTTTAGATAAGTATTTTATGTTACCTCGATGGCTAAAAGAGGCAGAACCAAGCTGGTTTGGATTTATTTTTACCATAAGAGATGATGCTCCCTTTGAAAGAAAAGAGTTATTAGAATATTTAGAGCAAAATGAAATTGGAACAAGGTTATTGTTTGCAGGAAATATATTAAGGCAGTCTGCTTTCACAAACAATGATCTAAAATATAGAGTAATAGGAGATTTGAAGAACGCAGATAAGATTATGATGGATACATTTTGGATAGGTGTTTGGCCTGGGATTTACGGAGAAAAAATTGAATACGTGATAGAGAAATTTAAAAAGTTTGTAGAAGGAGAGCATGGCGTATCCAAAAATTAGTATAATTATTCCTACTTATAACAGAGCAAATTATTTAGAACAGGCGATTGAGAGTGCATTAGCGCAGGATTATCCTAATTTAGAAGTTATAGTTTCTGATAATGCTTCTACAGATAATACTCAAGAAATTGTTAAAAAATTTATTCAAGATTATAGGCTTAAGTATGTTATAAACAAAGAGAATATAGGTTTTTTGTTAAACTGGAGGAATGCTCTAAATAACTATTCTGCAGGTGAATGGATTCTTATTCTTTCTGACGACGATTATTTGATAGATGACTCTTATATACCTAAAGCGATAGGATTAATAAATCAATATCAGAATATCTCTCTAGTACATGCAAATTATATCATAAAATATGAGAACTTTGGAAAAATAACAAGAAGTAACTTTAATCTTCCAGAATTTATTGACGGAAAAGACTACTTCTTACACTATAGAGAAAAGAATTTTCCTCATGTTCACTCAACTCTCACTTGCTTGTTTAACAAAGCAAAAGCTTTAGACGTTAGAGCTCTTATGGAAGATATTTTTAACCTAGATACAAGTCTCTGGCTTAAACTTATGCTCAAGGGGAATGTAGGATTTATAAAAGACCATGTGGCTGTATACAGAGCGCATACAGAACATACAAGCAATATTGAAGATGTAAATAAAGATATAAATTCACTCAATGATTTAAAAAATATTTATTACTTAGCCAAGAAACATTATTTTTTAGAAAACGACTTGAATAAGTGGCTTGAAAGACAAGTAGATTCTATATTTTTGTGGCGCTTTACAATTTACCTTAAAATGCGAAAAAGAAGGGCAGCTTGGATTTTATTTAAAGAGTATTACAAGAAATATCCTAAAATTATGAAAGTGTTTTTAAAACCTAAAAATTTTCTTACTTTTGTACTTGTTAGTAACGAAAAGTTATTGACCCTTGCAAGACAGACAAAAAAATTATTTCGAAAAGGAGCTACTTATGAAGGTTAGCCACTGGATTTACAAAGAAAAATTCCCTAAACTTGCACGAAAAATCGAAAATGTTATAACAATATATGGTATTAGAATAGAGTTCCCCGATGGTTGGGGGTTAATCCGCGCAAGTAATACCCAGCCAGTACTGGTTATGCGTTTTGAGGCAACAACCAAAAAGGCATTGGGGATATATGAGCAAAGTTTTAAGTAACTTTAGGAGGAGATAAATGAAGAGAGCTTTAATTACAGGCATCACAGGACAAGATGGTGCATATCTTGCCAAATTTCTTTTAGACAAGGGCTATGAAGTTTATGGACTTTATAGAAGGTCAAGTACTCCAAACTTCTGGAGATTAGATGCATTGGGAGTTACTCAGAAGGTCAAATTATTAGAAGGAGATCTTTTGGATCAAACTTCACTTATGAACGCCGTAGAAATATCTGAACCTGATGAAGTGTATAACTTAGCGGCACAGAGTTTTGTCGCTTCATCCTGGAAAGAGCCTCTTTACACAGTAGAAGTAACAGGTTTGGGAGTTTTAAAAGTGCTTGAGGCAATTAAGAATGTAAATCCTAAAATTAAATTTTATCAAGCATCGAGTAGTGAGATGTTTGGAAAAGTTCAAGAAATTCCTCAAAAAGAGACCACACCTTTTTACCCTCGAAGTCCCTATGGAGTGGCAAAAGTTTTTGGATACTGGACCACCGTAAACTACAGGGAAAGTTACAATATGTTTACATGCAATGGTATTCTCTTTAACCACGAATCTCCTTTGAGAGGAGAAGAGTTTGTAACAAGGAAAGTTACCAAAGGGATTGCCGAGATCAAAAAAGGAACTATAGAATATATTGAACTTGGAAATCTTGATGCAAAACGGGACTGGGGTTTTGCTGGTGATTATGTAGAGGCAATGTGGCTTATGCTTCAGCAGGATAAGCCCGATGACTACGTGATTGCTATCGGAGAAACTCATACCGTAAGAGAATTCGTGGAGTTAGCGTTCAAAGAAGCTGGGATTGATATAGCGTGGAAAGGTACAGGTTTAACAGAAGCTGGATATGATAAGGATACTGGAAAAATACTTGTAAAAGTTTCAGAACAATTTTATAGACCAGCTGAGGTTGAAATTCTTATTGGCGATCCCTCAAAAGCTATGAAAACATTAGAATGGAAACCAAAAGTAACCTTCCATAGTTTAATTAAACTAATGGTTGATGAGGATTTAAAGTAAAGTTAAAAAAATAATGTAAAAAGATTTAATTGCTGAGGTTTTCCAAACAAAGGGAGGAAGATATAAATGAAAGTTGTAATTTTAGCAGGTGGTTTTGGAACACGTTTGAGTGAAGAGACGGATTTAAGACCTAAACCTATATGAGGTTACAACAGAGCTATGAGAGAAGGAATGTTTAAAAGAGTAATGATGTCAAAGATAAATGCGGCATTAGGTAAGATTTTTAAGTTAATGTGGTCATATGTCGGAAAATATTTTTCTTAAACATAAGAGATACGGATTGAGAAGTAGACTACTATTCTCTTTTTTCAGTTCTATGGTATACTTGACTTTAGCCTTCATTATGGAAGGCAGCTTGATCTTGCGTCTTCTATTTCTAATAGCGACGATTTATTTATCTCTACCCGTGCTCTGGAGTAAGCATGGCTTGTTTGATGATCCATTTCATCCCTATTTGGCCTATCGACTGCTTTTACTAGTAACTATGGTAATGCAAATTCCAATATTAATTATGCAAGGGGTAGGCTTTTCTGAGGAAACTTATATAACTATTTTGTTTACTACAATATCTTTTACTGCTACAATGGATATCCTAACGTATTTAGCACCCCATCTTATGAGAATACCAACTTTTAACTTTATTCGAGGCTATCATCCCAAGTTTTGTGATTTTTTCCTTTTTATGTATGTTATGGGTTGGTTCTGGCGTGTATTTGCTTTATCTAAAGATTTGCTGTATGGTACTTATCTTGCTGCCCAGTATGAGGTCGTTGCTATAGGTAATCTTGTAGGGATTCTAAATAGCTTAAATCTTACATCTCTATTTGGTTTTGTTATCTTTAACAAGAGCCGTAAGCAATCCTTTTTAGTTTATTTGATGATACTTCTCGAACTTATATGGGGTATAATTTCGGGTTCAAAGGCAGCAATAATTTACGTGTTTCTTCCATTAATCTTTATATACTTTCACAAGAGCAGGATCAGTCTGAGGTGGATAGTAGTTGTTTTGCTTTGTTTGTCATTGGTGTTTTTGTTTCCTCTTATATCAAACTATCGTCTTTTGGTGCAGATGCAAGTGGCTAAGGGAGAGAATCTATCATTTAGAACTATTGTCAAAAGTATAGGAGCTATATTTAATTATAAGAATAGTAAGATTTTACTCGGTAATAGTATTACAATTGCTAACAGCAGCGAAATAATAGAACGTCTAAGTTGGGCAAAATTTTATGGGGCTTTATTGGAACGTCCTGATCTTATACAAAATAAGTGGTATGGTAAGAGCTATTTGCCAATTTTCGTTTGGTGGATTCCTCGGGCGTTATGGTCTGATAAGCCCTTGGTTTCAGTAGGGGCTTGGTATGGTTGGAAAGTGTTAGGGTGGTCATATAATTCTCGGTCTGAGGGTGCTATTACTATATGGGGGGATGCCGTTATGAACTTTGGATTCTTTGGTCTTATTTTCGTTCAATTTGTTTGGATTTTACTAGCATTTTTCCTTTATCGTTTAGGGTTAAGTTTAGGAGGTTGGGGTTTACTGTTTTTGGCATCAGTTTATATGCGTTTACTTGGGGGTCTAGAGCAAAACGTAGCTGTTCCCTTAGTGGCCTTCCAACAAACAGCGTTAATAGTTCTAACACTTAGAATATTAGCACGAATTTTTGTTAGTTTTATACATATACTTCCTAAGTCTATAGTAAAGGAGGTTGATAGAAACATATGATTAGTTTAGTTATAACAACACTTAACGAAGAACGAACGAGTGGCTATTTACTTGAAGATATACTCAGTCAAACAAGAAAACCAGACGAGCTGATAATTGTAGATGGAGGGTCTAGAGACCATACTGTTGAAATTATAGAAATGTATAGACAGAGATTAGAGCAAGTTGGCATTAGGTTAATATTACAAATATTGCCAGGAGCAAATATTGCCCAAGGCCGAAATAGAGCTATCTCAATGGTACAAAGCTCTTATATAGCTGTAACTGATGCTGGCTGCCGTCTTGATCAGTATTGGTTAGAACGTATAGTAGAACCTTTAGTATCAGGAAAAGCAGATTTTGTAGGTGGTTTTTTTCAATCTTTAGCTTATTCCCGTTTTCAGAAAGTCCTCGCTGCTTTGACTACAGCTACATATCCAACACGAAATTTCTTACCCTCAAGTAGGTCAGTGGCATTTACTAAGTCAATCTGGGAGCGAGTTGGCGGTTATCCAGAGCGGCTTCCTTCGGCAGAGGATACTGAGTATGACCGCTTATGTCTTGATTCTGGTGCTCGTTATGAGATAGTTGCTAATGCAGTAGTTTATTGGGAAGTACGCCCTAACTTTCGTTCTGCTCTTAAGCAGTACTTCTACTATTCTTATGGTGATGGATTAGCTACACGTTTTTCTCATTCGCATTTAATGCTTCAGTTTGTATATTGGTGTTCACTAGTAGCAGCTATAGCTTGGAATCCTTGGGCTTTGATTCTCATATTTTTATATCCATTAGCTTGGATGTTATACCGCAGGGCAGCAGGAATAGTTGATCTACCTTTAGCTTACACGGTTGCATTAGGTACCCAATTAGTTCGTTTTATCGGGTTCATTTTGGGTATTCTAGCAAAAGGTCTACAGAAAAGTAAGCTTAAATGAAAATTCTTATCATTACTGCTGACTTTGCACCCAGAGGAACATCTTGTAGTATTCGAATAGTCAACTTAGTCAAGTATCTTGAGAAACTAGGATGTAAGATCTGTGTCGTTACCTACGAAGAGTCTGTACTAACTTTCTTTTCGCCATATGATGATTCGCTACGGGCAAAAGTACCTTTAGGAGTTGAAGTTAAGTGTGTTTCTCCTGGTTTTATACGACATTGCATTATAAGGCAACTAACAAAAAAGCATGAATCGGGAACTGTTTATAAACAGCGTGTTAAAAGTAATCCTTTAACTTCTTTAATGATTCCTGACCCTCATGTAGATGCTGTATTGAACTTTGTAAAAGAAGGGATTCATCAGATTAGAGTTTTTAGACCAGATGTGCTATTGACTTTTGGATATCCTTTCACTATGCATCTTGTAGGAGCTTTGTTAAAGAAGCGATTTCCTAGAGTTCGTTGGATAGCTGACTACGGGGATCCATGGACAGGGAATCCTGTAAGTGAATTGGTGCGGCCTAAGTGGCGTGAATGGTTAGACTATCATCTGGAAAAATCTATTCTTCGGTATACTGATTATATTACAGTAACTACCGAAGCTACACGAGAGTTGTATATACGTTTATTTCCTTCTGTAACTACAAAGATAAGTGTTTTACCTATGGGTTTCGACCCAGATGATTTTGAGAGTATTCAACCAAAAGTGCGTTCTCCAGAAGAAAAAAAACGTGTATGGATGGTTTACACTGGTAGGCTTTACTTAGAAGCTCGTAATCCTTTACCTTTTATACATGCTCTTTCTACACTATTACAACAAGCTCCTTTTCTATGTAACAGGTTAAAGATATATCTAGTAGGTGAAGTAGAGAAATCCATTAAAGAATATATAATGATCTCTCATGTTAAAGACCTTTTTGTGTTTATACCTTGGGTACCAGCGCAAGAAAGCATAGCTTGGCTGGAGGCTGCTGATTATGTTCTGCTTTTTGGTAACAAGAGCGAACTTCAAATTCCTGGCAAAGTCTATCAATATCTCGGTTCAGCACGACCGATATTTATGATATCACAGGTTAAAGATGATCCTACTATACAGATTGTACTGAATCAACACGGTTCTATTGTTGTTCTGAACAATACAGATCAAATACATAAAGCTCTTCTTTCGGTAGTATTGGATAATCCACGAACATTGAGTTTTTCTCCACCAGGAGCCGAATCACCTTATTCTTGGCCTAAGATTGCAAAGAAGTTTGTAGAGATAAGTCAGAAACTCTAAATAGCGGAGGAGATTATATGAAAATAGCTATAATTGGTACTGGTTATGTTGGCTTGGTTACAGGTGTTGGGCTTGCAGATTTTGGCTGGGATGTTACTTGCGTAGATATAGACAAAAAAAAGATAGAAGAACTCAAAAAAAGGAAAATGCCATTTTATGAGTCAGGTTTGGAACCACTAGTAAAAAAGAACCTTAAGGAAAACAGGCTTTCATTTACTGATAGTATAAATAATGCTATTAAAAATTCTGATGTAATCTTTATAGCAGTTGGAACTCCATCTAAAAACGACGGCTCAACAGATTTAACTCAGGTGTACGATGCTGCAAAAATGGTCGCAAATTCATTAAATGGTTATAAATTAGTTGTTTTAAAGAGCACTGTGCCCATGGGAACTACAAGAAAGATATATAAGTTTATCCAGGAGGTATCTCATAATAAAAATAATTTTGACATTGCATTTAACCCTGAATTTTTAAGAGAAGGTTCTGCGGTTCATGATTTTTTCCACCCAGATAGAGTGATAGTCGGTGATGGAAGTTTAAAAGAAGAGTTAAAAGGAATTACTGAAAGGTTAGGTATTTTGGAATCTGTTGAGTTTCTTGGCGTAAGAAAAGATGTTAGCGATTTAATGAATAAAAGTAAAATTTTTGTTCTGCCGTCACGGTGGGAAGGCCTTCCTATGGTTATACTTGAAGCAATGGCTTTGGGTATGCCAATTGTTGCAACAAAAGTTGGTGGAATCCCTGAGGTTATAGAAAACGGTAAAGATGACCTCCTCGTTCAACCTGAACACTCTGAAGAGTTAACCAATGCAATCCTGAGGTTATTGGATGATTCTAAACTTAGAGGGTTAATTTCATCAAATGCATATAGAAAAATTAAAGAAGATTATTCTATTGAGAAATATACGGAAAATTTATTAAACTTATACAGTGAGCTTGCAAGGTGAACATATGAAGAACCAAAGGGAGAGAAAAATCCTTTTTCTTGCAACGGTTGATGTGACAATTTATGCCTTTCTTATTCCTCATATGAAGTTGTTGAAAGATATAGGGTATGAGGTTGAGGTTGCCGCTTCTAATGTTGGATTTACTGAGAGGATTGAAAGAGAAGGTTTTAAAGTCTATAACCTTCTTTTCAGCAGAAACCCACTGAATATTTCTAACCTAAAAGCGTCAGTAAGGCTTTATAGGATAATGAAAGAAAATAAATACATTATGCTCCATACTCATACTCCTGTTGCAAGTTTTTTGGGGAGGATTGTTGCGAAGATTGCAGGAGTGCCTCATATTGTATATACTGCTCACGGTTTTCACTTTCATGAATACGGAAACAAAATTAGGAACTTTATTTATTATCGATTGGAAAAGGTTGCAGGGAGATTTACTGATGTATTGATAACTACAAACAAAGATGATTATAAGATTGCAAAAGAGAAAAATATTGTTCCAAATGGAAAGGTGGTTTATATTAAGGGAGTGGGTGTTGATTTAGAAAGGTTTAATCCACAAGGGTTAAATAGAATTGCTAACATTAACTTATCAAAGGATTTTAAAACAAATAACGATTTTTTGATAATTGTTATAGCTGAGTTGATAAAAAGAAAAAATATAATAGATATCCTGAAAGCAGCTAAAATTGTTGCTATTCATGATAGAGCTTTTAAACTTTTAATAGTAGGAGATGGGCCATTAAAAGTAGAACTTATGCAGTTTGCAAAGTCAGAAAAATCAATAAATGAAAGGACATTGTTTCTTGTTAGAAGATCAGATATTCCTGAATTGTTGTCAATTTCTAACCTGTTTGTAATGACTTCGTATCATGAAGGCCTTCCACGTGCAATGATGGAGGCAATGGCAATGGAAAAACCAATTGTTGCGTATGATATTAGAGGGGTTAGGGATTTGGTTGAAGATGGTTTAAATGGGTTTTTAGTTCCATTTGGAGATGTTAATGCTCTTGCTGAGAAAGTTCTATATTTGATGGAGCATCCAGAGGTTGCAAGAGCAATGGGCAAGAAAGGCAGAGAAAGAGTCGAAAAAGAGTTTAATTTGAATGTAATACTTCCTCAAATGGAGAAACTTTATAGAGATATACTTGAGACAGAGGAAAAATGAGTAGCAAGAAAGGTTCCTTATTTGCAAAGGAAATTTTCGATAAAATTGTTTCATTCTTTGCTCTGGTTATTTTGCTTCCAATATTTTTAATAGTTGCAATTATTATTAAATTTGACTCAAAAGGCCCTGTGTTTTTTATGCAGGAAAGAGTTGGAAAAGACGGAAATATTTTTAAAGTATTTAAGTTTAGAACAATGATTGTCGAAGCACCAGAAAAAACTAAAGGAAAATACATTGAGAAATCTAATCCTTACGTTACAAGGGTGGGGAAATTTTTAAGGAGATCTGGAATTGATGAATTATCACAGTTAATAAATGTTCTTAGGGGGGAAATGAGTTTGGTTGGTCCAAGACCAACGTTGCCTTATCAGGTTGCGAAATATAATGACTTTCAAAGGAAAAGGCTTTTGATGAAGCCAGGAATTACGAGTTGGGCATTAATTCATGGGAGAAATAAACTCACCTGGTCTGAAAGGATAAAGTATGATGTGTGGTATGTGGAGCATTGGAGCTTTTGGCTTGATATTAAGATACTCTTCAAGACTGTATGGGTAGTTGCAAGTGGCAAAGGTTTGTACGCAGATAGAGAGACTGACGAAATTGCAAAAAGTGAGGAAAAATGAAAGACAAGGTTTATATTATTGGTGCAGGCGGACATGCCCAGGTTGTGATTGATGCAATTATGAACTCTGGCTTACAGGCGTATGGTATTTTTGATGATAATGAAAGTTTAATAGGTAAAAATATTTTTCAGATACCTATTTTAGGAAAAATAGAAAAGGCTAAAGAGTATGAGAATGGCAGGTTCATTGTGGCGATTGGAGACAATGAAATAAGAACGAAAATTGTAAAGAATCTTGGTTTTTCAGATGATAAGTTTTACACAGTTGTTCATCCTTCTGCTGTTATTGGCAAAAATGTTGAGATAGGAGCAGGCACAATGGTTTTAGGAGGCGTTGTAATTAATACTGGAACTTCAATTGGTAGGCATTGCATAATTAATACGTCTGCCTCGATTGACCATCATAACAAAATTTCTGATTTTGTTCATATTGCTCCAGGAACTCATACTGGAGGAAATGTGACAATAGGAGAAGGAGCATTTATAGGAATAGGTGCAAGTATAATCCCAGGTGTTAAAATTGGAAAGCGGAGCGTTATAGGCACAGGAACAGTAGTGATTAAAGATGTTCCTGATTACGCTACAGTTGTTGGGAATCCAGGTAAAATTATAAAAATGAAAGGAGAAGGTATCCGATGAAAATTCCTTTATCTAAGCCATGGATAACTGAAGGAGATATAAAAGCAGTCGAGGAAGTATTAAGGACTTCGTATTTGAGTTTAGGACCAAAACTTCCAGAATTTGAAAAGAGACTTGCAGAGATTGCCAACACGAAATATGCCGTTGCTGTAAATAGCGGAACCTCTGCGCTTCATCTTATAATTCGTTCTTTAGGTATAAAAGATGGCGATGAAGTAATTACAACTCCTTTTAGTTTTATTGCCTCATCAAACTGTATTTTATTTGAGGGAGCGAAGCCTGTTTTTGTAGATATAAGAAAAGATACATACAACATTGATCCAGGATTAATTGAAGGAAAAATTACAGAAAAAACAAGGGCAATTCTCGGAGTGGATGTTTTCGGTCAGCCTGCAGAGTGGGATAAAATTGAAAAAATTGCAAAGAAACACAATCTTGATGTGATTGAAGATTCTTGCGAGGCAATTGGTTCCGAATACAAAGGAAAACCTGCAGGGAGTTTTGGAGTTGCAGGTGCATTTGCATTTTATCCGAATAAAGCTGTAACTACCTGTGAAGGGGGAGCAGTAGTTACAGATGATGAGAATATTTACAAATTATCAAGGAGTATGCGAAACCAGGGGAGAGGTGAAGATGAAACTTGGCTCTACCATACTCGTCTTGGGTATAATTACAGAATTTCTGATATAAACTGTGCGTTGGGTATTTCTCAACTGAATCGACTTGATAAGATCATAGAAATGAGGAATACAATTGCTAAAATATACTCAGAACAACTTTCAGAAATTGACAAGGTTATAACTCCTTACATAAGCCTTGAAGTTACAAAGATGAGCTGGTTTGTTTATGTGATAAGGCTCAAGGATAATTTCGACGAAAGAAAAAGGGATATTATAATTGATAAGCTTGGAAAAAGAGGAATTGAAACTCGAAACTACTTCGAAGCGATTCACCTTCAGCCATTCTATGTAGAGCAGTTTGGGTTTAAGGAAGGAGATTTTCCCGTTACGGAGTTTGTCTCAGAGAGAACAATTGCTTTACCTTTTTTCACCACAATGACTGAAGAAGAAATCGATTATGTTGTGAATAATTTGAAAGAAGTTATCCTTGAGGTGAAGAAACTTTGAGAAGTATTTTTGGAAAAATTATAAGGAATAAATTGACTGTTACAATTACTTTTGCTAAGCTTGTTATAGATGTATTCTTGTACAATGTTGCTACGGTTCTGGCTGTTTTTCTGCGGTTCGATTTCGCTCTTAAAGTGAATTTTATTCATATAGATGACAGGTTTGGTATAGTTGAAAATGTAATTTTTATTGTTTTTGAACTTATTTTCCAGTTGCCTTTGCATAGCTTTGAGTTTACAAGCGTTAAAGAAGTATCTGATATCTTTGTTGCAGTGTTCCTTACAAAAACAATCTCGTATCCGATATTCTATTTATTAGGAAAGAATGTAAGTTTTTCAAGAGGGGCATACTTTGCTTCTTTCGTAGTTGCATTCTTGCTTATTGCAGGAGTTCGCATCCTTTTCAGACTGTTTTATGAATTTAGAAATAAAAAAGATGTAACACTTCCGAAGAGAAAAAAGAAAGTTCTTATAATTGGCGCAGGTGATGCAGGTGAAATGCTTTTGAGAGAGATTATCTCACATCCTGAACTTTCATATAAAGTTGTTGGATTACTTGATGATGACCCAAGGAAGAAAAAGACAAAGATACATGGATATCAGGTAATAGGTGGAATTGAAAGGTTGCCTTATGCTGTTAAGGAATACAGTGTTGATGTTATTATCTATGCTATTCCTTCCACCTCAAGAGAACATTTACAGAGGGTAGTTTCGCTTGCGTCTTCAACGGCCGCTGAAATTAAAGCTCTACCTGCGGTTTGGGAAATAGTCTCAGGAAGAGTAAAAGTTGAAGATATAAAAAATGTTGAATTAGAAGATTTACTTCCAAGGGCATCTATTAAGATGGATAGTTCAATGGTAGAGAATTACATCAAGGGTAAAACAGTTCTTATAACCGGTGCTGGAGGATCAATTGGCTCCGAAATCTCAAGGCAGGTTGTAAACTTTATGCCGGGAAAAGTAATTCTTTTGGGAAGGGGTGAAAATAGGATTTTTGAGATTGAAAGAGAGGTTATTGAAAAAAAGAAATATTTGAATGCAATTCCAGTTATTTGTGACATAAGAAACAGGGGAAAAATATTCAAAGTATTTGAACAGTATAAACCTGACATCGTTTTTCATGCGGCTGCGCATAAACATGTGCCCTTAATGGAGAAAAACCCTGATGAAGCGATATTGAACAATGTTTTTGGAACTAAAAATCTTCTTGATGCTGCTTTACGGTTTAAGGTTGACAGATTTATAAATATTTCAACAGATAAGGCAGTAAACCCTACAAACATTATGGGTGCCTCAAAGAGGGTTACAGAAATGTTACTCCAATATTATTCAAATGATGGAAACGAAACAAAATTTGCAAGTGTTAGATTCGGAAACGTCCTTGGGAGCACGGGAAGCGTGATAGAGATTTTCAAGAAGCAGATAAAGGAAACTGGTATAATAACAATAACAGACCCACAAATGGAAAGGTATTTTATGCTAATTCCTGAGGCAGTTCAACTTGTTCTTCAAGCTAGTGTTATGGGCAAAAATGGAGAAATTTTCGTTTTAAAAATGGGAGAACCCGTTAATATTTTAGATTTTGCAAAACACTTTATAAAACTTTCTGGATTTGAGTTAAACAAAGATATTCAAATTAAGATTATCGGAAATCGTGGTGGAGAGAAGTTAAAAGAAGAACTTTGGAGTGAAAGGGAGACAGTGGAGAAAACTCAAAATCCTTATATCTTAAAGGTCGTCGAGAGCGACAATTCATTTAATAAGGAAGATTTCTTTAAAAAGCTTAAAGAACTTGAAAGTGTTGCATCGAAGTTTAATGAGGGAAAAATTAAGCTTTTATTAAAGGATATAATTCCTGAGTATAAAACAATCAATTGAGTTTACACGTTTTAATTTAATGTCCATTTTGTTCTGTCTAAAATAATTTTCTTCACAAGAGTTTTAATAAGAAAAACAATTTCAAGCAATGTCACCCTGTCCTGAATCAAGTAATGTCACCCTGAATTTATTTCAGGGTCTAATTATTTTGAAAAGAGAGATGCTGAAACAAGTTCAGCAGGACAACCCTACCCTTCTCTGTCCCCCTGAGGAGGTGGCTTTATCACAGATGTGAGGGTCTCAAATATATGTAACGCGTAAAACCTCTTGACAAAAAGAAAAATATAGTTACACTTTTTACAGATTGTTAAGGGAAAGCTAAGAAATCTGGAACGTACTTGGTTGCCTTATTCCAGACGGAGCGAATGGCAAAACCGGTCTCTTTTTTTAAACTCTTAAAAGGAGAGAACTATGGAAAGCTATGGAGAAAACAAAAGAGGCAACTGGAAACTCATCATCCCAAAATTAACTATTATCTTGCCATTTCCATTCTTCACAAAGCCAAAAAAATTGTTAATTGTAGTATTGTAGTCATTTTTATTTTTTAAGGGGGTGAGGGATTAGAGCTTAAATGACTTGAAAAGGCGAGTAAAAGATTGTTTAAAGAGTAAGAGATATAGAAAAAGAGTTATTAAAATTTTTCTTCTTAGATCGCAAAAACGAAATTTAAACTAAGGAGAAGGAGGTAAATGAAATGAAGAAATTTGTATCATTGTTTATTACAGTGCTTTTGGTGGTAGCCTTATTGGTGCCTGCTGCAATCTCGGCACCTTCTACCGTTATTGCTCACGCTGCTGACGCTCCACAGGTAGTGACACTGTGGGCTGGTCAAAATATTGATGTTGGAACCGTAAGCGTATGGAACGATGCCGATTACCTGTATGTTAAATATGATACTACTGGGGGTTGGTGCTTGACCGAAACACACCTGGCTGTTGCTGCTACACTTAATGATATTCCTCAGGCAGATGGCGGCAATCCAATTCCGGGACACTTCACGTATAAGAATGAAGACTTAGGCTGTGTTACAAGTTACCTCTACACAATTCCACTAGATACACTAGGTGCAGGATGTGAGACCAACCTCTACATTGCCGCACATGCTGTAGTAAAGAAGTGTAAGACTGAATCGTTCACATTTGAGCCCGAACTGACGTGGACAAGAAGCTCGGAATCAGCTGTTGCAGTCTATCCAGGTTATGGCGCTCAGTGGACCCAGGAGGAAGGTTTTGCCATTCCACTTGATCCCTTAGCCGAAGTCTGGGATGGTGGGACCCCTGGTCAGTACTTTACAGGTTACAGCACAAGAAGCGATATCAGCTGGGCATCTTGGATTTGCACTCAAAACGCTTCTGGCAAGTCTACTACTGGGACTGATCTGCGCCGTTTCAATGCTACCTTTGATGTCCCGGATGGGTACACTGTCACTGGTGGCACGCTTGGTTCGGTAAATCCTGGGTACGAAGATGTTATACCGATGAATGACAACATCTACATCTTCGTAAATGAAGAGCTGCTCTTCTGGGGCGGCACTATTTCGCTACCGGGCCTTGACCCAACACGCACGAGCTTTTTAGGTATGGAGAGACGGGACACGCAACCTCAGAATAAAGCTGCGTTCCCCGAGACTGATGGTTGGTATATGAATGGCACTTTCCCTGCGATTCCGAGTGGACTCTTTGTCGAAGGTCCAAATGAACTTGACGTATTCGCAGAAGAGTTCTGGACGGGCGGTGGCATGCACGAGCTAGGCCTGACGTTAACGGTTGAGCAGACAACCTGTGAAACCGAAACTGCCTGGGGTGCAGGTGAAGATTTTCCTGGTGCAAACTGGGCGACTTACTTTAACTACGCAGTTCAATGTGAGTTTGAGAAGCCTAAAATTATAAATGCGTATATCGGCTACGAGGATTGGCCTAACGGCGACTTTGACTATAACGACTTTGGCATGTATTTTAGTGCTGTTGAATACTACTGGGGAATTAGCAGCCATATGGATCTCACCAAAGTCGTAATGACATTCGAAGCGGCCATATATGACTCGGGTATGGACCACTTGATTCATATCAAAAGACCGATTGTTGGTGACTCAACGGTGACAGTCACTAGCGGATCTGACTATGGCAGCGAGACACCAGCGGGTACCTACTCATTTACCGGTGATGTAGATGTTGTGCTCTTTGACACAGCAAAATATCCCCAGCCGTCGAAACAAATCGGTGAGATTGTGACGGTAGAGATAGTGGTGCTTGACCCAAGCCTGAATCCAGAGGTAACCCCGACAGCCCCAAGGTGGGATCTAGATCAAATGGGTATGGCATTCATGGCAAATTACGACCCCTGGGAGGTTGGGACACTTTACGGGAGTCTATACCACATAGGAGACTCGCAGATTGTAACCAGTACAACTGGTAGCGATGCCCGCTTAATCGGTGAGACTTTGCCTTACATCCTGGTAGTGCCATCTGCGGCTTGGATACCACCGTATGAAAGTGCCACCATCACTGGACCGTATAACTACTTCTATGATTACTACAGCTCGCATGGGGGATTACATACCAGTTGGTATACCGAGATTACTAATAGTACCGTTGGACCAGGTGGACTTTCCTGGTAAACTTAGGGACTGTATATTAAGCATAATGTTTTGCTTTATAGAATGAACAGAGGGGTATCTTCGGATACCCCTCTCAAAATAAAGGGATCAAAAATAAGGGACTTCAAGACTTGACATAACTTTCTTTAAGCTTAAAACACCTAAACTTATCCCAGGTATTAATTATCTAAATACCTCTTATGCTAATTGGTTTCATAGTAAATATAAAATTATTGGGATCATTTTACAGGGCGGCTTCAAATCTATTCTAGTTGGTGCCGATAATTATGCTCTAGTTCTTTCAGTCTATATAGTCTATATTCATTTCAATCACTTGCAGGCGGGTTAGTC
>Ga0315279_10004646_pt1 | contig 18351 bp, 12 predicted proteins | sample YL17G06_20_MG_FD_203694 | JGI IMG/M metagenome (GOLD analysis project Ga0315279, IMG submission 203694) | Sediment microbial communities from Yellowstone Lake, YNP, Wyoming, USA - YL17G06_20 | ecosystem: Environmental > Aquatic > Freshwater > Lake > Sediment | place: USA: Wyoming | collected... | reverse complement strand
CTCGTCGGCCTGCGGCCAGCGGGCCACAATCAGCGCCTCGGCCTCGGGCGAGGGAAGGTGACGCTTCAGGTGCTGCCACACCTCTTCCGTCACGAAGGGCATGAAGGGGTGCAGCAGGCGCAGGCTGGCATCGAGCACGTGGGCCAGAACAGGCAGCGGTGACTGATCGCCCGCCTTCAGGCGCACCTTGGCCATCTCGATGTACCAGTCGCAGAACTCACCCCAGAAGAAATCGTGGAGGCGGCGACCGGCCTCGCCCACTTGGAAGTCCGCCAGCAGCTTCTCCACCTCGCCCGCCGTGCGCTGGAGGCGGGACATGATCCAGCGGTCCTCCAGCGGCATCGCTTCTCGCTGGGCGAGCTGGGGCCGGTCCACCACCGCGTCTCCCAGGGAAGAGATGACGAAGCGGGCGGCGTTCCACAGCTTGTTGGCGAAGTTGCGGCCGCCCTCCAGCCGCTCGTCCGAGATGCGCATGTCGTTGCCAGGCGCGCCGCCGGTGGCCAGCGCGAAGCGCAGGGCGTCAGTGCCGTAGCGCTCCAAGACGTCGATGGGGTCGATTACGTTGCCCAGGCTCTTGGTCATCTTGCGGCCGTCGTGGTCGCGGATGAGGCCGTGCAGGTACACAGTGCGGAAGGGCACGTCGCCGGTGTTGTAGAGGCCCATCATGATCATGCGGGCCACCCAGAAGAAGAGAATGTCGTAGGCCGTCTCCAGGACGGAGGTGGGGTAGAAGTAGCGCAAGTCCTCGGTGTCATCCGGCCAGCCCAGCGTAGAGTGAGGCCACAGGGCCGAGGAGAACCAGGTGTCCAGAACGTCGGGGTCCTGCCAGATCTTGGCCGAGCCACAGTGCTGGCAGCGGTCCGGGTCCGCCAGAGGGTTCGCCTCCGACGGAAGCGTCAGCTCATGGCAGTCGTCGCAGTACCAGACGGGGATGCGGTGCCCCCACCAGAGCTGGCGGGAGATGCACCAGTCGCGGATGTTCTCCATCCAGTGCAGGTAGACGCGGCCGAAGCGACGGGGCAGGATCCGGATACGCCCGTCCTTCACCGCTGCCGTGGCTGGCTCGGCCAGAGGCTGCATGCGCACGAACCACTGCTGGCTGACGATGGGCTCGACGATGGTGTCGCAGCGCTCGCAGTGGCCGATGGAGGAGCCGTAGGGCTCGATCTTCTCCAGGTAGCCCTGGTCCCGCAGGTCGTGCACGATGGCCTCGCGGCAGGCGAAGCGGTCCTGGCCAGCGTATGGGCCGGCCTCCTCGTTCATCGTGCCGTCGGGCCCGATGGCCACGATGGTGTGCAGCCCGTGGCGTTCGCTCACCTCGAAGTCCGTCTGGTCGTGGCCAGGCGTGATCTTCAGAGCGCCGGTGCCGAAGGAGGGGTCCACCGCCGCGTCGGCGACGACAGGGATGGGCCGCCCCATGATGGGCAGCAGCGCCGTCCGGCCGACGATGTCGCGGTAGCGGGGGTCGTCGGGGTTCACCGCCACCGCCACGTCAGCCACGATGGTCTCCGGTCGGGTGGTTGCAATGGTAATGTGCTCGCCGGTGGCCTCGCCCTTGTCGTCGAGCAGGGGATAGCGCACGTACCAGAGGTGGATGGCGTGCGCCTTGTGCTCCACCTCCAGGTCGGAGAGGGCCGTCTGGCAGCGGGGACACCAGTTGATGATGCGTTCGCCGCGGTAGATGAGGCCATCGCGGTAGAGCTTGACAAAGGTAGTACGTACCGCCCGCTGGGGGCCCTCGTCCATAGTGAAGCGTTCGCGCGTCCAATCGCAGGAGGCGCCGAGGCGCTGGTGCTGGCGGCCGATAATGTGGCGGTACTTGCGCACCCACTCCCACACCCGCTCCAGGAAGGCTTCGCGCCCCAGGTCGTGCCGGCTCAGGCCCTCCTTCCTCAGCTCCCTCTCCACCACGTTCTGGGTGGCGATGCCGGCGTGGTCCACGCCGGGCAGCCAGAGGGAGGGCACGCCCTTCATCCGATGCCAGCGGATGAGCAGGTCCTCGATGGTGGCGGTGAGGGCATGACCCAGGTGCAGCTCGCCGGTGAGGTTGGGCGGCGGCATGATGATGACGAAGGGTTGTCGGCCGGGCTCAATACGAGGCGTGAAGTAGCCGCCCTCCAGCCAGCGCCGGTAGAGGCCCTCCTCCACCTGTTGGGGGGCGTAGGCCTTGGCCATCTCCATGTGCGAGCTGTTACCGCCCTTCATCCTCGACCTGCGGCTGAGCAACCCTGCCCGGGCCGAAGGTCGGCCGACCTGGCGGCCCCGGTAGGCGGGCCTGTCTACCGGCAGGCAGGCGACACAAAGGCGGCGGATGCTCCCCGACCGCGGTCGAGGGGTTCGCCGCCTTAGTGGTAGCATTCTAGCGTCCCCACCTGCTTGCGTCAACGCAAAGGGGCTGCGCGCGCAGGGCGTTTTGGCGACAATGACAAAGTTGTTTTGCCTGACTGCTTGCTCTTAGGAGGAAAACAGTTTATATATTCCCATGCCACCACTGGCCGTTTTGCGGGTAGCTTCAGTGTAAGGCTTTCCCTGGGAGCCATGACCGGACTGCAGGTAAGCAACCTTAGCAAGTCCTTCGGCGGCATCGTCGCCCTGGACGGTGTCTCCTTTGAGGTGAAGCCGGGCGAGATCATGGGCCTCATTGGGCCCAACGGCGCCGGCAAGACCACCGTCTTCAACTGCATCAGCCGCCTATATGACCCCGACCGCGGCTCTATCAAGTTCGATGACCACGAACTGGTGAGGCTGAGCGCTCCAGAAGTGGTGACCGTGGGTATAGCCCGCACCTTCCAGAACGTGGAGCTCTTCCGCACCATGAGCGTCCTAGAAAACCTGCTGGTGGGCCAGCACAACCGCCTGGGGCCCACTTGGGCCCGCCAGCCAGTGGACGAGTTCAAGCGCAGGCAAGCCCCCCTGTTCATGGGTTTCTACTTCGGATGGCTGGAGTGGTTAGTCTTGAGAGCGGGCTTCCGGGCCGTGCGAGGAGTTGTGCGCACGCTACCGTTTGTGGGGGAAGCGCTGGTATACGGCATCCATCCGCCCTCGATCGCCAGAGAGGACCGTCTTGCCCGCGACAGGGCGCTGGAGGTCCTGGACTTTCTGGGCCTGGGCCAGTACGCAGAGACGCACGCGGGCGACCTCTCCTTCGGCATTCAGAAGCGCGTGGAACTGGCGCGGGCCCTGGTGGCCAACCCCCGTCTCATCCTCCTGGACGAGCCGGCGGGCGGCCTCAGCCACCAGGAGCTGGGGCAACTGGGCGCCGTCATCCGCCGCATCCGCGACGAACTCCGGATGACGGTGCTGGTGGTGGAGCACCACATGGAGCTCATTATGTCCATATCGGACCGCGTGTGTGTCCTGAACTTCGGCCGCAAGATCGCCGAGGGAACGCCGGCCGAAGTCTCGAAGGACCCACAGGTCATCGAGGCCTATCTGGGAGAATAGCAGGCATGCTGCGCATCACCGATGTCCACGCCGCCTACGGCCCCATCTTGGCCCTACACGGCGTCACTCTGGAGGTAGCCGCGGGGAGCATCGTGACCCTGCTGGGGCCCAATGGTGCCGGCAAGTCCACCACGCTGCGAGTGGTCTCCGGCCTGCTGCACCCCACCACCGGCACCATCGAGTTCGAGGGACGGCGCATCGACCGCCTGGCGCCGGAGCGGATCGTCTCCCTGGGCATCTCCCACGTGCCGGAGAACCGCCAGCTCTTTGCCGAACTCACGGTGCTGGAGAACCTGCGCCTGGGAGCCTACATCCGTCACGACCGCAACGGCATCAAAGAGGACATCGAGCAGGTGTTCCACTATTTCCCCATCCTCAACGAGCGCCAGAAGCAGGTGGCGGGCACCCTCAGCGGCGGCGAGCAGCAGATGCTGGCCATCGGCCGCGGGTTGATGGCCCGCCCCCGCCTCCTCCTCCTGGACGAGCCGTCCCTGGGATTGGCCCCGTTGGTGACGCGAGAGATCTTCCAGATCATCAAGAGCATTAACCATAAGCAGAAGGTGACCATCCTTCTGGTGGAGCAGAACGCCAACCTGGCCCTGGAGATCGCTCAGCACGGCTATGTGCTGGAGACAGGCCGCGTGGCCCTGGCCGATACCTCCGCCAACCTTCAGCGCAGCGAAAGCGTCCGCCGGAGCTACCTGGGCTACTGAGCATCGCAGGAGGCAACTGTGGAACTGTTCTTGCAGCAGGTGATGACCGGCCTGGCCACGGGCTCCGTCTACGGTCTGGTAGCCCTCGCCATCGTACTTATCTATCGCTCCACCGACGTCATTAACTTCGCCCAGGGCGAGATGGCGATGTTCACAACGTTCTTCGCCTGGATGCTTATCGACGGCAGCTTCCTGGGCTTCCACATCCACCCGTTGCACTTCTGGATCGCGTTTGCCTTGACCCTGGTCTTCGCCGCGACCATGGGCGCCCTCCTCGAGCGGATAGTCATCCGTCCGGTAGAGGGGAGACCGATCCTGACCATTGTCATCGTCACCCTGGGGCTGTTCTCCATCTTCAACAACCTGGCCACCTGGAGCTGGGGTGGCATACCTAAAGCCTTCCCGGCCCCTCCTGAGATCCACGTCACCGGGATCACCTTCTTCGGCGACGGCGCCCTCGACATCGGGCCCACCGTCATTAGCTACCATGACCTGACCATCATGGTGGTGGCCGTCGGGATCATGCTCGCCCTCTATGTCTTCTTCCAGTACACCCCCATTGGGCTGGCGATGCGCGGCACTGCCCAGAACCCGGTGGCCGCCCGCCTCATGGGTATCCACGTGGGCAACATACTCACCCTCGGTTGGGCGCTCTCCGCCCTCGTGGGGGCAGTGGGCGGCATGATGATCGCTCCCCTGGTCCTCCTCCAGCCGCCGATGATGATGGGCGTCCTGCTCTACGCTTTCGCCGCCGCCGTGCTGGGGGGCATGGACAGCCCGCCGGGGGCGGTGGTGGGAGGCCTTACCCTGGGCATTGTGGAGAACCTGGTCGGAACCTACACGACGGAGGAGTATCTCCACGTTGACTGGTTCGGTCCGGAGATGAAGCTGACGGCCGCCCTGGTCGTCATCGTGCTCGTCCTCCTGATCAGGCCCACGGGGCTGTTCGGCAGGCGCGCCCTGAGGCGAGTGTGATGCTGCGGCCCATTATCGCCCGGCGGAAGCTGCTAGCCTTCGCCCTTCTGGCGTTCTTCCTCTTCTACTGGATCCCCTTCAGCCACGTCTTCCCCGGCTGGGGACCGTTTCCGCTGCAGTTCGGCAGCTACCGTGTCTTCCAGGCTACCACCATCGCCATGTGGGCCATTGTCGCCCTGGGCCTGAACCTGCTGACGGGCTATAACGGTCAGATCTCCCTGGGTCACGGCGCCTTCGTGGCCGTGGGGGGCTACACCGCTGCTATCCTCATGTTCGACCACGGCTGGCCCTTCTGGGCGACGATCCCGGTAGCCGGGTTCATGACGGGCACTGTCGGCTTTCTTGTGGGTGTGCCGGCCCTGCGGCTCACCGGCCCCTACCTGGCCATCGCCACCCTGGCCCTGGCCATCTCCACCCCCCAGATCCTCCTAAAATACGAAGGCCTCACTCACGGCAGTCAGGGGATCAACGTCAACTCGCCGCCGCCGCCGGCCGTTCTAGACGGCGTGTTGAACCAAACGCAATGGCTATACTTCCTGGCTCTGGTGATAGCCATCATCATGACCATTATCGCCTGGAACATTGTGCGCAGCCGGGTGGGACGGGCCTTCGTGGCCATCCGCGACAGCGAGATCGCCGCCCAGGCCATGGGCATCAGCGTGCCGCGCTTCAAGACCATGGCCTTTGCCATCAGCGCTTTCTTCGCCGGGGTCTGCGGCGCCGTTTACGTCCAAGTCATCGGCTTTGTGAGCCCACGAAGCTTCGATGTCCTCCAGTCCATCAACTACCTCACCACTGTCGTGGTGGGCGGCCTGGCCTCCATCCTGGGCTCCATCCTGGGCGCTGCTGCCTTTGTACTGGTGCCGGAGATCAACGGCCTCTTGGATCAACTTCATCTCCCCGCTGCCAATCAAGCTCCCGGCGTCATCTACGGCGCCTCCCTTATCCTGGTGATGATCCTCATGCCCTACGGCCTCGCCGGTTTCATCCACCGGCTGACGCGGCTGCAGCCGCCCCTGGTAAGGCAAAGCCTGATCGACTTCGCGCAGCAGATCGGCCTCCGCGTGCGGACCGCCCGCTCTGCACCGGACCGCGGCAGCGGCGCTGCCCCAACGCCGCCCAAAGATGTGCGTACCCCCCGCCCCCCCGATGGAGACAAAGGGAGCAGTTCCTCCTAGTGCGCCAGGGTATGATCAGGAACTCGCAACGCCTGGCGCCGGAGTGCTCGCGAGGTGTGAGCAAGGGCAGCCAGCAGCGACTAGAAGCTACTTCAAGACTCCGGCGGCACCGCAGGCTGAAGGCTGCGGCATAGATGTCACCGCCTCCAGACAGGAGTGGGAAACGATTCTCTAAGCTGCGTCTACTCCTGTTAAGCGTGACGGCGGCCCTATCGGTGCTGGCGGTGGCCTGCGGGGGGGATGAGGCAGAAGTGCCGGGAGTCACTGACTCGGAGATCGTCTTGGGGCAGCACACCCCCCTCAGCGGTAGCTACGCTGCCGTGTACGAGCCCATAGCCTCCGCCCAGAGGGCATACTTCGACTACGTCAACTCGCAGGGGGGCGTCTGCGGACGGAGCATCGACCTGAGAGTGGAGGACGACATGTACGACCCGGCCCGTACACTGGACGTCACCAAGAAGCTGGTAGAGCAAGACAAGGTGCTAGCCATCGTGGGCGGGTTGGGCACGGCGTCCCACTCTGCCGTCTACGAGTACCTTAACCGGAACAGGGTGCCGGACCTGTTCGTCTCGTCGGGGGCGCGCAAGTGGGGAAGCGACCCTGAGCGCTTTCCTTACACCATCGGCTTCATCATCGACTACACCAGCGAGGGCGCCATCATCGGCAAGTATATTTCCGCCCACTTCCCTGGCCAGAAGGTGGGGGTGTTGTACCAGAACGACGACTTCGGCAAGGACGGTCTGGCGGGCCTGAAGGCCACCCTCGACCCCCAGAAGAGTGAGCTGGCGGTCACCCAGAGCTACGAACCCAGCGACACTGACATTCGTTCCCAAGCCATCAACCTGCGGGACGCGGGGGCCGAGGTCGTGGTGGCCTACTCCTTGCCCGGTTTCTCGGCCCAACTCATCAGCGGGGCCAACCGCATGGGCTGGAAGCCCCAGATCATCCTTAGCTACGTCAACACCGACCCGGTGATGTTTGAATACGTACCGCCGGAAGTAATGGAGGGCGTGCTGGCCACCGGCTACCTGACACCACCTGACCGCACCGGCGACCCCGCCATCGCCCGCCACCGCCAGGTCATGGCCGACCACGATGGTCCCCAACCCAGCAACTACTCCCTCTACGGCCAGGCCCTGGCGGAGACAGTAGTGAAGGTGCTCAGCGACACCTGCGGCGATCTAACGCGAGAGGGCCTGATTCGCGCGGCGGAATCGCTGCGCGGCTTCCACCCCTCGGTGTTGCTGGAAGGCATCGACGTCAATCTCAGCCCCAGCGACCACTACGCAGTGCAAGCGCTCCAGATGCACCGGGCGGTAGGCGGCCGCTGGGAGCCCTTCGGGGATATCGTCTCGCTGGACTAGAGTGCTAGACTAGCGAGTGGAAGGCCAAGGAAGGAGGTCGATGAGCATGCTCAAGCTTAGTAGGGTATGGCTGCTCTTGGTGGGGGCCGTGGCGCTGCTGGCCCTGGTGGCCGTAGCCTGCGGCGGCGGGGAGGAAGAGAAGGAAGGCACCCGGACGCCGGCCGCCACCGGCACCGCCGCCGGCACGCCGCGGCCCACGGGGACAAGGACCGCCACCGCCACGCCGCGAGCCACGGGGACAGCGGCCGCCACCGCCACGCCGCGAGCCACGGCGACAGCGGCCGCCACCGCCACACCGCAGCCCACGGAGACAGCGGCCGCTACCGCCACGCCGGTTGTTGAACAGGAGGACGGCATAACCGACACGGAGATCATCCTGGGCTCCCACTTCGCCCAGAGCGGGACGTACGGGGCATCCTTCGCCCCCGTCCTGAACGGCTTCAAGGCATACATCAACTACATCAACGCCGAAAAGGGCGGCGTCTGCGGCCGCAAGATCAACTTTACGGCGATAGACGACCAATACGACCCAGCCCTGGCCGTGGATGCCGTCCGCAAGCTGGTGGAGCAGGACAAGATCTTCGCCTTGGTCATCGGCCTGGGCACCGCCGCCCACTCCGCCGTCTGGGACTACCTGAACGAGAACGGCATCCCCGACCTGTGGGCCATGACCGGCGCCCACAAGTGGGGCGCCGACCCCACGACCCACCCCTGGACGGTGGGCATCCTGCCCGACTACTTCGTCGAGGGCACCATCTTCGGCAAATACATCTCCGAGAACTATGCCGGCAAGAAGGTGGCCGTCCTCTACCAGAACGACGACTACGGCCGCGACGAACTGGCCGGCGTGAAGAACGGCCTCGACCCCACCAAGAACGAGGTGGCCTCCGAGCAGAGCTACGAGACCACTGCCGTGGACATCCGCTCGCAGGTGACCAACATGAAGCAGACAGGGGCCGAGGTGGTGGTCTGCGGCTGCATCCCCGGCTACACCGCTCAGGCGATCAAGGCCGCCAACAACATGGGCTGGAAGCCCCAGTGGTTCATCGGCTACGTCAACTCGGACCCGGTGATGTTCTCCTACGCCACGCCCGCGGACATGGAGGGCACCCTCACCCTTCAGGCCAACAAGCTCAGCACCTTTGACGACCCGGCCGTAGTCGCGCACAAAGAGATCTTGAAGAAGTACGGACAGGGCGCCCCTGGCAACTTCACCATCGTGGGGCAGGTGGCAGCTGAGCTCGTGGAGAGGGTGCTGAGCGACAGCTGCGACAACCTCACCCGCCGTGGCCTCATGGACGCCGTGGAGTCTCTGCGGGACTTCCAGTCAGACCTGAGCCTGCCTGGTTCCACCCTCACCATCACCCCCGACGACCACGTGGGCTTTGAGGCCATGCGATTGCTGCGCGCCAAGGTCGTAAACGGTAAAGGAATATGGGAGTACGAAGGAGAGCTGATCTCCTTCCGCTAACGGCCTAACAACGAGGACCGTCCTCCAATCGCGGTAGGCCCTGCGCCGACTTCTGCCTCTGTGGACGGGCGCAGAAGAAGGCCTGGCCAGGCGCCAGGTTCCGGAAGGAGGTCGAGAGCATGCTCAGGCTTAACAAGGTGTCGCTGCTCTTGGTAGGAGCCGTGGCGCTACTGGCCCTGGTGGCCGTAGCCTGCGGCGGCGGAGAGGAGGAAGGCACCCGGACGCCGGCCGCCTCCGGCACCGCTGCCGGCACCCCGCGAGCCACGGGGACAGCGGCCACCACCGCCACGCCGGCCGGCGGAACGCCAACTGCAGCGGCCCCGGGCATCACCCCCACGGAGATCATCCTGGGCTCCCACTTCGTCCAGAGCGGGACGTGGGGCGCCGCCTTCGCCCCCGTGCTCAAGGGCCTGCAGGCGTATTTCAACTACGTGAATGCCGAGAAGGGTGGCGTCTGCGGCCGCAAGATCAACTTCATTGCGGAGGACGACCAATACGACCCGGCGCTGGCCGTGGAGGCCACCCGCAAGCTGGTGGAGCAGGACCATATTTTCGCCATGGTCGCCGGCCTGGGCACCGCCGCCCACTCCGCCGTCTGGGACTATCTGAACGAGAAGGGCATCCCCGACCTGTGGGTGATGGCCGGGGAACACATATTCAACGCCGACCCCCACGGCCACCCCTGGACGGTGCCCCTCCTGCCCGACTACTTCGTTGAGGGCACCATCTTCGGCAAGTACATCTCCGAGAACCTTCCCGGCAAGAAGGTGGGCGTCCTCTACCAAAACGATGACTTCGGCCGCAACGTCCTGGACGGCGTCAAGAACGGCCTCGACCCCGCCAAGAACGAGTTGATCTCGCAGCAGAGCTACGAGTCTACCGCCGTGGACATCCGCTCCCAGCTAGCCAACATAAAGCAAGCGGGGGCCGAGGTGGTGGTCTGCGGCTGCATCCCCGGCCCCGCCGCCCAGGCCATCAAGGGCGCCAACCGCATGGGCTGGAAGCCCCAGTGGCTCATCGACTACGTCAACTCGGACCCGATAATGTTCCTGTACGCCTCGCCCCAGGACATGGAGGGCACCCTCACCCTCCAGGCCAACAAGCTCATCAGCTCGACGGACGACCCGGCTGTAGCCAAGCACATCGAGATCATGAAGAAGTACGGAACGATGGCCGCCGGCAACTACACCATCGTGGGGCAGGTGGCGGGGCAACTCATGGAGGAGGTCCTGAACCGCAGCTGCGATAACCTGACCCGCCGTGGCTTGATGGACGCCGTAGAGTCCCTGCGGGACTTCACGGCAGATCCCTCCGTGAACCTTGCCCTGCCGGGGGTCGCCATCACCCTCACCCCCGACGACCATATGGCCACGGAGAAAATGCGATTGCTGCGCGCCAAGATCGTAGACGGCAAGGGGGTATGGGAGTACGAGGGAGAGTTCATCTCCTTCCGCTAGCGGCCTGACAACGAGGACCGTCCCTCAATCGCGGTAGGCCCTGCGCCGACTTCTGCCTCTCTGGACGGGCACAGATGAAGGCCTGGCCAGGTGCCAGGTTCCGACAAGGAGGCTGTGGGAGCGTGCGTAGCTCGGGCAAGGCGTTTGTGTTAGTGGTGGCAGCCTTGGTGTCATTGGCGCTGCTGGCAGCAGCCTGCGGTGGGGGGGAAGAGGAGGAAGGCACCCGCACGCCGGCCGCCACCGGGACCGCTGCCGGCACGCCGCGGCCCACGGGGACACCGGCCGCCTCCAGCACACCGCCTGGCGGAACGCCGGCTGCAGCGGCCCCGGGCATCACTGCCACCGAGATCACCCTGGGCTCGCACTTCGCCCAGAGCGGAACGTACGGGGCGGTCTACGCCCCAGTGCTTGAGGGTCTGCGAGCGTACTTCAACTACGTGAACGCCGAGAAGGGCGGCGTCTGCGGCCGCAAGATCGTCCTCAAGGCGGATGACGACCAGTTCGACCCGGCCCGGGCTATGGAGGTCACCCGCAAGCTGGTGGAGCAGGACAAGATCTTCGCCATGGTCGCCGGCGTGGGCACCGCCGCCCACTCCGCCGTCTGGGACTACCTGAACGAGAAGGGCATCCCCGACCTCTGGGTGGTCAGCGGGGCCCACAAGTGGGGCGCCGACCCCAAGACCCACCCGTGGACGGTGGCCATCCTGCCCGACTACTTCGTCGAAGCCACCATCTTCGGCAAGTACATCTCCGAGAACTACCCCGGCAAGAAGGTGGCCATCCTCTACGAGAACGATGACTTCGGCCGCGATGAGCTGGCCGGCCTGAAGAACGGCCTCGACCCCACCAAGAACCAGCTGGTCTCCGAGCAGAGCTACGAGTTTACCGCCGTGGACGTCCGCTCCCAGGTGACCAACATCAAGCAAGCTGGCGCCGAGGTGGTGGTCTGCGCCTGCATCCCCGGCTACACCGCTCAGGCCATCAAGGGCGCCAACCGCATGGGCTGGAAGCCCCAGTGGCTAGTGGGTTACGTCAACTCAGACCCGGTGATGTTCCAGTACGCCTCGCCCCAGGACATGGAGGGCACCCTCAGCGCCCAGGCCAACAAGCTTATCGACTGGACGGACGACCCGGCCGTAGCCCAGCACCGCGAGATCATGAGCAGCTACGGACAGGGCCCCCCTGGCAACTTCACCCTGGTCGGGCAGATAGTGGGTGAACTCACGGAGAAGGTCCTGGGCGACACCTGCAACAACCTCACCCGCGAGGGCCTGATGGACGCCGTCCACTCCTTGAAGAACTATATCAGCGACCTCACCCTGCCGGGTGTCACTCTCACCTTCGCCCCCGACGACCACATCGGCACAGAAGCCTTACGGCTCTTGCGCGCCAGGGCCAAGGACGGCAAGGGGACCTGGGAGTACGAGGGAGAGCTGATCTCGTTTCGCGAGTAGGAAGCCGCCCGCTCAGGGCACCTCGATGACGCTGGGCGGCTCCTGAAGGACGGCGCCCGCGGCACGCGTGCGGCAGGGCTCCAAGCGGCGCAGCATGGCCAGGGCGCGACGGGTGTCGCTGGCTACACGGGCGGGGTCATTCCAGCGCACGCGGCGCTTGAAGAGCCAGTACGTGAACTCCTGGGCCTCGGCCAGGGAGACGGCCTCGGCTTCGGGTAAGCCTCGCTCCTGGCGAAACTCGCGCAGCAGCTCCTGTTGCCCGCGGCCATAGATGTGCTGGAAGGCCTCGGCATCCGGCGGCGAGCGCTTCTCCCAGACCCGCGAGAGCTGGTCCTTGCGCAGGTCTTCTTCCACCACCAACTGGAGCACCTCCTCCACGACCACGCCGTAGAGGTAGTTCAAGTGGGCCCGGTATTTGGCGTAGCCGATGAGGCGGCGGAACTCCTCCTCGGTGATATCCAGGGGCGGGCGGCCGAAGAAGAGGAGGGCTTCCTGCTCCTCGGGCGGAAGGAACCCGTCCAGCGCCTCGCATAGCCGCTCGGCCAGAAGGAGCCAGTCGAAGGCCTCACCGCCCACCAGGTACCGGTAGTGACGGTCGCCCACCGTCTCCTCGGGCAGCGGCCACTGGGCGATGGCCTGCAACAGGGCGATGAACCAGGGCCGACCGTCCATCACCGCCTGGCGAAACTCGGCCAGCACTTCGGCTACTGTGCGCTGCTGGCTGACGGGCACGTCCGTCATCGCTGCCCCCGCCGCACTACGAAGCGGATGCCGTATTCCTCGTCGCCGAAGGTCAGCGTCCTGTTATCCACCAGATAGATGCGCTGGCCGACGCGGATACCCAGCTTCCTAGCCAAGTCGTTCTCGGCCATGGCTCAGGCTGCTCGGCCGCAGCACTTCTTGTACTTGCGGCCGCTGCCGCAGGGGCAGGGGTCGTTGCGCCCCACCTTGCGAGGCGCCGCCGGTGGCTCCTCGCCGGCGGGCCCCCGCCTGCGCTGGCCCCGCCCACCCCGACCCGTCGGGGCCGGCGGACGCGGTGTGGCCACGGCCTGCGGCGCCAGGGTCACGTGATAGATGCGGTGGGTGATCTGCTGGCGAATGTGGTCGCTGAGCTGCTCCCACATGTCGTGGGCCTCCCGCTTGAAGGCCACCAGCGGGTCCTGGCCGCCGTAGCCAGCCAGGCCGATGCCCTGGCGCATATCCTCCAGGGCGGTAAGGTGCTCCACCCACAGCCGGTCGATGGTGCCCAGCATCACCAGGCGCTCCAGCATGCGCATCTTGTCGGCGCCCAGCTCCTGCTCCTTGGCCTCATACTGCGCCTGGGCATGGGCCAGCAGTTCCTGGAGGACCTCATCGCGGGAGAGCGAGGCGAAGTGGGCCTCGGTGAAGTGCGGCGGCAGGGGAACGATGGTCTTCACTTCGGTCAGGAGGGCCTTCAGGTCGCGTTCCTCCGGGTGGCCGTCCGGCACATGGTTTTCCACCAGATCGGCAATGTCCTGCTCCACCATGTCCCAGATGTTGGCCTTGAGGTCGGCCCCCTCCAGGAGCTTGCGCCGTTCCGTGTAGATGAGGTCGCGGTGCTTGTTCATCACGTCGTCATACTCGACCACGTGCTTGCGGATGTCGAAGTTGTGGCCTTCCACCTTGGTCTGGGCGGACTCGATGGCCCGGCTGGCCATACGGCTCTCCAGGGGCATGTCCTCGTCCATGCCCAGAGCGCCCATCATGTTGCCCACCCACTCGGGGGCGAAGCGGCGCATCACGTCGTCGCCGAAGGAGACATGGAAACGGGAGCTGCCGGGGTCACCCTGACGACCGGAGCGGCCGCGGAGCTGGTTATCGATGCGCCGCGCCTCGTGGCGCTCGGTGCCCATAATGTGAAGGCCGCCCACCTCCACCACGCGGTCGTGGTCGGCCTGCCAGAGCCGGCGAGCTTCCTTGCGGATGCGCTCCAGCTCTTCGGCGGGGGCCGTGTCGGGGTCGATGCCCTGCTTACGGAAGAGGTCGTCGGCGATGCTGCTGGGGTTTCCGCCCAGGATGATGTCGGTGCCGCGACCAGCCATGTTGGTGGCGATGGTAACCCCACCGAAGCGCCCCGCCTGGGCGATGATCTGAGCTTCTCGCTCGTGGTGCTTGGCGTTCAGCACCTGCGGCACCTTTAGCGGGCACTCGTGATGGTATTGGCCGCAGTCTGGCAGGCGGCACTTGCTGGTGCGCTTCAGGAGGTCGGCCAGGTACTCGGAGATCTCGATGGAAATAGTGCCCACCAGCATCGGCCGGCCCTGGGCGTGCATCTCCTCGATCTCGCGCACCACCGCCCGGAACTTGCCCTCTGGCTTGCGATAAATGAAGTCGGGGTGGTCGTCACGGATCATCGGCCGGTGAGTGGGGATGACCACCACATCCAGGTTGTAGATGGTGTGAAACTCCTCTCGCTCGGTGTAGGCGGTGCCCGTCATGCCGGCCAGTTTCTCGTAGAGGCGGAAGTAGTTCTGAAGGGTGATGGTGGCGTAGGTGACGCTCTCCCGCTGGACGCGCACCCCCTCCTTGGCCTCCACCGCCTGATGGAGGCCATCGGACCAGCGCCGCCCGAACATCAGCCGGCCGGTGAACTCATCGACGATGATGACCTCGCCGTCCTTGACCACGTAATCACGGTCGCGCTGGTAGATGGCGTTGGCCTTGAGAGCCGCCTCCAGGAAGCGGGTGAGGCGATAGTTCTGCGGGTCGTAGATGTTCTTGATGTTGAGCCACTTCTCCAGCTTGCCCACGCCCTCCTCGGTCAGGGAGGCGGAGCGGGACCTGTGATCGATGGTGTAGTCAGTCTCCAACTGAAGGCGGGGGACCAGCCGGGCGAACATCTTGTAGACCTCTTCCGTCTCCTCGGCGGGGCCGCTGATGATGAGGGGGGTGCGGGCCTCGTCGATGAGGATGTTGTCCACCTCGTCCACAATGGCGTAGTGATGGGGGTGCTGCTCGCGCTGCACCACCTGGGAGAGGTCCACCACCATGTTGTCGCGCAGATAGTCGAAGCCGAACTCGTTGTTGGTGCCGTAGGTGATGTCGGCCAGATAGGCCTCGCGGCGGGGCGCCGGCTGCAAGTGGCGCAGGCTGGGGTTATCGCTGTTGAAGGAGGGGTTGTACAGGTAGGCGGCGTCGTGCTGGAGGCAGGCCACCGATAGGCCCAGGGCGTGATAGATGGGGCCCATCCACTGAGTGTCGCGTTTGGCCAGGTAGTCGTTAACAGTGATCAGGTGCGCGCCCAAGCCTTCCAAGGCGTTCAAGTACAGGGGGAGGGTCGCCACCAGCGTCTTGCCTTCGCCGGTCTTCATCTCGGCGATCTTGCCCTGGTGGAGAACAATACCGCCCAGGAGCTGGACGTCGTAGTGGCGCTCCCCCAGACGACGATGGGCCATCTCCCGCACCACGGCGAAGGCCTCCGGCAGGATGTCGACCAGCTCTTCGCCGTCGGCCAGGCGCTGGCGGAACCGGTCGGTCCAGGCGCACAACTCGGCGTCGCTAAGGGGCTGGACGTCCTTCTCCCAGTGGTTGATAGCGGCCACCAGGGGCTCCAGCTTCTTGAGCTTGGCCTCGCTGGTGTCGCCGATGACGCCGACAAGCCACTTGAGCATGGCGATCCCTACTGGAAGAGCTCCCCCACCGAGTGGCCGGTGTGGATGCGGTTGATGGCCTCGCCCAGGAGCGGCGCCAGGCTAAGGACGGTGATCTTGGGCAAGCGCTTGGCCGGCGGCAGGGGAATGGTGTCTGTCACCACCAGCTCCTTAATGGGCGACTCCTCGATGCGCTGCACCGCCTGCCCAGAGAGCACGGGGTGAGTGCAGCAGGCGTAGACATCGAGGGCGCCGTGCTGGCGCAGCATGTTCACGGTGACCACCAGGGTGCTGCCAGTGTCCACCTCGTCGTCCACGATGAGGGTGTTCATCCCTTCCACATCACCGATGATATTGACGGCCTCGGCGCGCTGTTCGTTGCCGATGCGTCGCTTCTCTACGATGGCTAGGGGTGCCCCCAGGCGGTCGGCCACGTTGCGCGCCCGCTTGGCGTCGCCCACGTCAGTGGCCACGACGGTGAGATTGGGGATGCGCTTCTCCGTGAAGTAGCGGGTCATCGCGTACAGGGCGGTGAGCTCATCCACGGGAATGTTGAAGAAGCCCTGGATCTGCCCCGCGTGGAGGTCCACTGTCAGCAGGCGGTCGGCGCCGGCGGCCTCGATGAAGTTGGCCACCAGGCGAGCGGTGATGGGCACCCGCGGCTGGTCTTTCTTATCGCTGCGGCCGTAGGCGTAGTAGGGGACGACGGCGGTGACGCGCCCCGCCGAGGCCCGCTTGGCGGCGTCGATCATGATGAACAGCTCCATCAACCGGTCGTTGACCGGAGATACGATGGGCTGCACCAGGAACACGTCGCGGGCGCGGATATTCTCGCAGAAGCGGACGAAGATGTTTTCGTTGCTGAACTGAAAGACCTCACAGCGGCCCAGGGGCGTCTCCAGGTAATCGCATATAGCCTGGGCGAGATCAGCATGAGCATTGCCGCTGAAAATCCGCAGCTCCTGGTACACCGATGACTCTCCTTATCTCCGACTGCCACCTACCATCAATATAGCATAGCGCCCACGCTGAGGGTAAACGGCCGACCGCGGCAACCTTCCCCCCGCGCTGGGCGTCTACAAAGAGGAGGCCGGAAGCAGGGCTCCCGGCCGGGGCTCTGAGCGGGCGCTTGTCTGGTAGACACCGCCAATATACCACGCGCGAGGGACGGCGCCCAGGCGCTTCTCCACCTCGTCCAAGGTGGTCCCACCCTCCGCTATGCCACGGTGATCGCGGTCTCCACGGCCGGCCTGTAGGCTCAGCTCCACGTCGTGTGGTTCTTCTGGGGCAAGCCTGCCGCTCTTTCCCGCCCCGGCAACTCTCCTCCGCATCGCGCAAACTATTGACAAAAAGAAGACGCTTCTTAATAATTTGAGCAGCCTCGGTTGCTGCCTCTCACTCTCCCCAGCGCCTGGTGAGCAGCCTCGGGTCTAGCCCGTGGGGCAGAAAAGCCCCAGCGTAGCCTAGGCCGTGGGCGTGGCAGGTTCGTCTCAGCTTCAAGGAGAGAGGCATGGCCAAGAGCAGCAACGGAGTCATCTCCTGGGTTGTGGACGCCGTCAAGGATGCCTTCATCCGCACCCCGCCGGCTTTCAAGGCACAGGCCCTTCGCTTCCAGCAAAAGCAAGGGCGGGTAAACCTCTACCTCACCGCCCTACCCGTGCGCCAGTTGCTGCGGCAGTGCCGGGTAGACTACTACCGCGAAGACAGCGCGACCGGCTATCAGCGCGCCCTGACCAAGGCTAGACTCAAGCAGGTCTCCTCCTTCATCCAGCACGAGGAGGGTGTACTGCCCATCTCCATCCTCCTCTGTATTCGCCAGCCGTACCGGGCGGAGTTCAAACCGGAACCTTGGGTCGACAAGGTGAACGGTGGCGTGCCCGAAGCGGGCGTCCTGACCATCCCCCAGTCCGCCACCCTTTGGGTCGTGGACGGCCAGCATCGCCTCTACGGCCTCGAACACGCCCTCGTCAAGGACTCCGTGGACTGGGCGAAGGACTACCTTCTGCCGGTGACCATCGTCGAGGGCATCGACAGCTACGAGGAGATGCGCCACTTCCACATCATCAATACCCGCCACCGGGGCGTCCCCACGGACGTGGTCGACCGCCATCTCCTCACGATGTGGGAGCAGGAAGGAGCGGCGATCCTGGACAAGGAGGGGGATCGCCACTACCTGCGCGCCCGCGGGGCCAAGCTATGCGATCTCCTCCGCAACACTGCCGACAGCCCCTGGTACCAGAAGGTACGCCTCGCCGGCCACCCGACCTCGCCCGAGCAGATCGTCCGCCACCACACGATGGTGGCGTCGCTAGAGCCAGTGCTCAAGGACGCTTTCCTGAAGCGACTGACCGACGATGACTGCGGCCGGATACTGCTGAACTACTGGTACGCCATCCGCCAGCGCTGGCCCATCGCCTTCGTGGAGCCGAAGGGCTACCAAGTCCAGAGGACAGTGGGCGTCTACGCCCTGCACATGGCCTTCCCCGACGTAGCACAGCTGTGCCGCGAGACGAACGACTTCTCCAGCAACCGGATGTACGAGATCCTGGGCGAGACCGGGATCACGGCCGAATTCTGGAGCACCAGCCACGGCCACCCGCTGGTCAAGGAGACGGGCGCAAAGTACATGCGGGCTCTGGGCGAGTACCTGCGGGAGCGGCTGCCCCGCTTGGAGCTAGCGAAGC
>Ga0315279_10004645_pt1 | contig 18354 bp, 15 predicted proteins | sample YL17G06_20_MG_FD_203694 | JGI IMG/M metagenome (GOLD analysis project Ga0315279, IMG submission 203694) | Sediment microbial communities from Yellowstone Lake, YNP, Wyoming, USA - YL17G06_20 | ecosystem: Environmental > Aquatic > Freshwater > Lake > Sediment | place: USA: Wyoming | collected... | reverse complement strand
GAAGACGCTGGCCAAGATCATCGCCAACGAGGGGGACTCGCTGCCCGTCAGCGCCTTCCCGGTGGACGGCACCTTCCCGACGGGGACCACCCAGTGGGAGAAGCGCAACATCGCCCTGGAGATCCCTGTGTGGGACACGGAGATCTGCATCCAGTGCGGGAAGTGCATCCTGGTCTGCCCGCACGCCGTCATCCGGGCCAAGGTGTACTCGCCGGAGCTGCTCAAGGACGCCCCGCCGACGTTCAAGTCGGCCCCGGCGCGCTGGCGGGAGTTCAAGGAGATGCGGTACACCCTGCAGGTCGCGCCCGAAGACTGCACGGGCTGCGAGCTGTGCGTGGAGGTCTGTCCCGTCAAGAACAAGCAGGAGACACGGCTCAAGGCCATCAATATGGCCCCGCAGCCGCCGCTCCGCGAGTCCGAGGCGGCCAACTGGAAGTTCTTCCTGGACCTCCCCGAGATGGATCGCGGGGCCCTGACCATGAGCCAGGTGAAGGACGTGCAGCTCCTGCAGCCCCTGTTCGAGTTCTCCGGCGCCTGCGCCGGTTGCGGCGAGACGCCATACATCAAGCTGCTCACCCAGCTCTTCGGCGACCGGACGTTGATCGCCAACGCCACCGGCTGCTCCTCGATCTACGGGGGCAATCTGCCCACCACCCCCTACTGCATGACCGCGGACGGACGCGGTCCGGCCTGGTCGAACTCCCTCTTCGAGGATAACGCCGAGTTTGGCCTGGGCATGCGCCTGGCCCTGGACAAGCACCATCAGTACGCCGAGGAGCTGCTCAGGCGGCTGTCGGGATCGCTCGGGGATGGCTTGGCCGAAGCGCTGCTCACGGCCGACCAGTCCACCGAGGCAGGCATCAAGGCCCAGCGCGACCGGATCCGGCAGCTGAAGGAAAAGCTGCGGGGCATGAACACGGCGGAGGCGCGTGACCTCCTGAGCCTGGCCGACGCGCTGGTCAAGAAGAGCGTGTGGATCGTGGGCGGTGACGGCTGGGCCTACGACATCGGGTACGGCGGGCTGGATCATGTCCTGGCCTCTGGGGCGAACGTCAACGTCCTGGTCCTGGACACCGAGGTGTATTCCAACACGGGCGGGCAGATGTCCAAGGCGACGCCGCTCGGCGCCGTGGCCAAGTTCGCCGCCGGCGGGAAGCCGCGGCCGAAGAAGGACCTGGCGATGATCGCGATGACCTACGGGAACATCTACGTCGCCCGCGTGGCCTTCGGCAGCAACGACATGCACACGGTGAGGGCCTTCCTCGAGGCCGAGGCGTACGACGGGCCGTCCATGATCGTCGCCTACAGCCACTGCATCGCCCACGGCTACGACCTCAAGCACGGCCTGGACCAGCAGAAGGCCGCCGTCCAGACGGGCCACTGGCCGCTGATCCGCTACAACCCGGATCTGGCCAAGCAGGGGAAGAACCCGCTCATCCTGGACAGCAAGGCTCCGACGCTGACCCTGGACAAGTTCGAGAACAACGAGACGCGCTTCACCATGCTGAGCCACAGCGATCCCGAGGCGGCCAAGCGGCTGTTGGAGATCGCCCAGGCCGAGGTGGCCGCGCGGTGGCGCCTGTACGAGCACTGGGCGGCCATGCCGATGAAACCGGCCTCTGAGCAGAAGCCGCAACCCGCCGGTGTGACAGAGGAGACACCGCAATGATCGACTTGTCCACGACCTACCTGGGGCTCAGCCTGAAGAACCCGCTGGTGGCTTCCGCCTCCCCCCTGTGCGAGGATGTGGACAACATCCGGCGGATGGAGGATGCCGGCGCGGCGGCCGTGGTGCTGCATTCGCTCTTCGAAGAGCAGATCACCCTCGAGAGCAACCACTTGGATCGCTATCTGTCGCAGGGTGCAGAGAGCTTCGCCGAGTCGCTGTCCTACTTCCCGGCGATGGCGAATTACCGGCTGGGACCAAACGAGTACCTGGAGCACATCCGCCGGACCAAGGCCGCCGTCCGCATCCCCGTCATCGGCAGCCTGAACGGCGTGTCCACCGGGGGGTGGATCCGCTACGCCAAGATGATCCAGGAGGCCGGCGCCGACGCGCTGGAACTCAATGTCTACTACATCGCCACCGACCCGGAGATGACCAGCGCCCAGGTGGAGCAGATATACCTCGATCTGGTGCGCGACGTGAAGGGCACGTTGAAGATCCCCGTTGCGGTGAAGCTCGGGCATGCCTTCACCACCATGGCCAACATGGCGCGGCGCCTGGATCAGGCGGGCGCGGACGCCCTGGTGTTGTTCAACCGGTTTTACCAGCCCGACTTCGATCTGGAGAGGCTGGAGGCCGTGCCGCATCTCACGTTGAGCAATTCCTACGAACTGCTGCTGCGCATTCACTGGGTGGCCATCCTCTACGGCCGCATCCGGGCCGACCTGGCCGTGACGGGCGGCGTGCACACGGCCCAGGACGTGCTCAAGGCGATGATGGCCGGGGCGCGGGTGGCGATGATGACCTCGGCCCTGCTCAAGAGCGGGATTGGGTACCTGACCAAGCTACGCACCGACCTGCTGGCCTGGATGGAAGAGCGCGAGTACGCCTCCATTTGCCAGATGCAAGGCAGCATGAGCTACCGCTCCGTGGCCGAGCCGGCCGCCTTCGAGCGCGGCAACTACATGAAGGTCCTCAGCTCGTATGCATTGAAATCCTAGACTCGTCAGCGCCGGAGGGGCCACGCCTGCGGCGTGGTCCCTCCGTCCTCACAACGCCCTGCTCCCCCGTCCCGCCTGCCCACGCAACCGGATTGACCTGCCCGGGTGCCACCCTCCAATATCTCGGCGTCCAGGTCCGGTTGACATCTGAGAGTACCCGCGCATATCATCCCCTGCCGCCGGATGACCCGGAGCAAGAGCGCCCCACCCCGCAAGTCGCGGGGTGCCGTCGCGGCTCCGCGTCCGCAGGGGCGACTCCAAGGGGCGGGGATTCTTCCCGTTTCGCCGGGATATCGCTTCGCGGAGAACCATTCATGACCACCACACCCACGGTACTTGCCCGTCCCGACCCGTCCTCGCCCGCGCTCGGCGATCTGCTCGCCCGGATCGTCGATCGCGAGCAGGTCCTCACCCGGCCCATTGATCGCATCGCCTACGCGTCCGACGCCAGCTTCTACCGCCTTATCCCCCGGGCGGTGGTCCTGACCCGCTCCATCGAGGAGGTGCAGGCGCTCTTCCGCGTGAGCCATGAACACCGCATTTCCCTCACCTTCCGCGCCGCCGGCACGAGCCTCTCCGGCCAGGCCATCACCGACGGGCTCTTGGTCGAGGTGGCGAGATTCTGGCGGCAGATCACAGTGGAGGCCGAGGGGAAGCGGGTCCGCGTGCAGCCCGGGGTGATCGGCGCCCACGTGAACCAGGCCCTCATGGCCTACCGCGCGAAGATGGGGCCGGACCCGGCCTCCATCAATGCCTGCATGATGGGCGGGATCCTGGCCAACAACAGCAGCGGGATGTGCTGCGGCGTGATCCAGAATGCCTACCACACCCTGCACTCGCTCACCTTCGTCCTTCCCTCGGGCACGGTGATCGACACGGCCGACCCGGAGGCCGACCGGATCTTCCGCGAGAAGGAGCCGCGGCTCAACCAGGGCCTGCTGGACCTGCGGCGGGAGATCCTGGCCAGCCCGCTTCTCACGGAGCGAATCCGATCCAAGTACAAGATGAAGAACACCACCGGCTACTCGCTGAACGCGTTCCTGGATTTCGAGACGCCGGTGGAGATCATGCGGAACCTGCTCATCGGGTCGGAGGGGACGCTCGCCTTCATCGCCGAGGCCGTGCTCAACACCGTCCCCGACCTGCCCGTGAAGTACACGGGGCTCCTGCTCTTTCCGACGGTCCATGCCGCCTGCGCCGCCATCGCCCCCTTGCGCGACGCGGGGGCCAAGGCCCTGGAGTTGATGGACCGGGCCTCGCTCCGCTCTGTCCAGGACCAGCCCGGGATCCCGCCCTCCATCAAGACGCTGCCCGGCGAGGCAGCGGGCCTCCTCGCCGAGTTCCAGAACGCCGACGAGACGCAACGGCCCACCCTGGAGATCCAGGCCCGCGAGGCGGTGGGCGGGCTCCAGCTCCTCGAGCCGGCCCGTTTCACCCACGATCCGGACGAGCAGGCGCTGCTCTGGAAGATCCGTCAGGGGCTGTACCCCTCCGTGGGGGCCGCGCGGAAGCGGGGGACCACGGTGATCATCGAGGATGTGGTGTTCCCCATTGAGACTCTGGCCGACGGCACGGTGGAGCTGATCCGGACGGCGCTCCGCCACGGCTACGAAGAGGCGATCGTTTTCGGCCACGCCAAGGACGGGAACCTCCACCTGACCATCACCCAGTCGTTCAACGCGCAGGCCGAGGTGGATCGCTACGCCCGCTTCATGGACGACATGGTCCGCCTGGTGGTGGAGCGGTATGACGGCGCCCTCAAGGGGGAGCACGGCACCGGCCGCAACATCGCCCCCTTCCTGGAGACCGAATGGGGCTCCGAGGCCACTGCCATCATGCGGCGGCTCAAGAGCCTGGTGGACCCGGAGGGATTGCTCAACCCCGGGGTGATCATCAACCCGGATCCCAAGGCGCACCTCGCCGACCTCAAGCCCCTCCCCATCGTGGAGGAGGAGGTTGACAAGTGCATCGAGTGCGGCTACTGCGAGTCCAAGTGCCCGAGCCTCGACCTCACGCTCAGCCCGCGCCAGCGGATCGTCGTGCGCCGGGAAATGGTTCGGCTCAAAGAGAGCGGCGGAGACTGGAGGGCGCTGGCGGCGCTGGAAGCCGACTTCCCATACATGGCGCTCGACACCTGCGCCGTGGATGGCCTCTGCGCCACTGCCTGCCCCGTGAGCATCGACACCGGCCAGCTCACCAAGCGGTTCCGCCGGCTTCGCCATCCGGCCTGGGCCCAGTCCCTGGCGAAATGGCTCGCCTCGAACTTCGCCCTGGTGGAGCCTGTGGCTCGCTTTGGCCTCCGCGCGGGGGACCTGATCCAATCCGTCTTCGGCGCCGGCACGATGATTTGCATCACCCGCGGGATGCGGGCGATCCTTCGCCGCCCGTTCCCGCAGTGGAGCCGCGAGATGCCGCGCGCCGCACGGGGTCGGCGGCCGGTCACCGAGAAGGCCGGCGCAGAGGCGGTCTATTTCCCGAGCTGCATCTCCCGCGTGATGGGTCATCTTCCCGGCGAGCCGGACGTGATGTCCCTGATGGAAGCATTCGTCACCGTCGCCAACCGGGCCGGGGTTCCCGTCTGGATTCCCGCCGACGTCGAGGGGACGTGCTGCGGTGTCCCGTTCTCGTCCAAGGGATACGAAGACGGACACAGCGTCGCGGTAAACCGGGCGATCGCGCGATTCTGGGAATGGTCCGATCAGGGGCGATTGCCGGTCGTGATCGACACCACCCCCTGCACGTACGGCTTCACGGCGGCCCGGCCCTACCTCACGCCGGAGAACCAGGAGCGGTTCGACCGGCTTAACATTCTCGACAGCACGGCCTTCGTCCACGACCGGCTCTTGCCCCGGCTGACCATCACGCGGAAGGTCGGCTCCGTCGCGTTACATCCGGTCTGCTCCATCATCAAGATGAACCTCTCGCCGAAGCTCGAGGGCATCGCCCGCGCATGCAGCGACGCGGTCACGGTGCCGCTCCATGCCGGCTGCTGCGGCTTCGCCGGCGACCGGGGATTCCTGTTTCCCGAACTCACCGCGTCCGCCACCCGGCGCGAGGCGGCGGAACTGCAAGGCAACCGGCTCGACGGCCACTTCTCCAGCAGCCGCACCTGCGAGATCGGCATGACCCGCGCCACCGGCCAGATCTACCGCTCCTACCTCTACCTGCTGGAGCAAGCGACCCGGTCGTAGACACTCCCCTCCTCTTTCACTCCACCGCCGGCCCTGCCGATCGCCTGCAAATGACCCTTGGTTCGCTTGCGGTCTTGTGGGGCGGAACCACTACTGCAGTAATTCACGGCCATCATCAAAGCGGATGCGTGTTGACATCGGCGGGCTTATGTGGCAGAAAGCCGGATAAGGACCTCGGCCAGTTTGGCCCGGGTACGCTCGTAGCGAACTGCGAGCTTATTCTGTGATAGCGGTTTGCGGGACAGATCGAGGGAGCGACGGTTGAATGCCGCGAATCCAGGGTCTTCCCGGTCCCTGTCGGTTCTTCTTCACAAGCTTCGACTGTAACGAGCCAGCGCACGTTCATGTCGAGCGCGAGAACAGGACCTGCAAATTTTGGCTCGAGCCACTTGGGCTTGCCCGTAATCACGGCTTCAGGGCCCGAGAGTTAAATGGGATTCGCCGGATCATCCAAACCCATTTCAGGGCCATCTTGGAGGCATGGAATGAACACTGCGGCTAGCAGCGATCCCCGCATTCAAGAGGTGCGCGTCACCGATGACGAGATTATCGCGCATCTGGTGGACGGCCGAGTTATCAGTGTGCCCCTCGCCTGGTCCTGGCGGTTGTCTGATGCGACGCCTGCGCAGCGAGAAAACTTTCGCCTCATCGGGACCGGGCAAGGAGTCCACTGGCCCGACATCGACGAGGACATCAGCGCCGAGGGGATGCTTCATGGCATCCCGGCGCGTCGCCCGAGATCCGCTACCGCTGCAGCAAGAGTCCGCCCGGCGCGTAGTGAGGCGTCGGCTCGCACGCGCATGCAGCCGACCCGTGAGAAGCGGCGCGCTTCAGCCGGCCGCCGGAACGCGCGCGGCTGATGCGAGAAGGGTCCCCGGACCTGTGGCGGTACTACTTGCTCGTGCGGAGGGTGATGACTTGGAAGGATTGCTGTTGGCACGTTCGCCCCGCTTTCAAGCATTACTGGAGAAGTCGCGGCGAAGTATTCGGCCAGGCAAGGGGCTAACGCACAAGGACTTCTGGAAGGCTGTGGCGCAGCGGCACCCCATCCGCCTGAACAACCATCCGAGGAAGACCAGTAAGTTATCCACCTGACCTTCTATTGTCACCCAACGCATTCTCTATCACGCAGACAGGTGAGAGACTCGATGGGGAGAGTTCAGAAAAGTCTCCGGATCCCTGAAGAGATCGCAACCGCGATCCAAGAGGCAGCCGAGGCGGCCGGGCGTGACTTCTCGGCCGTCGCCAACGAGTTCCTCGCCGAATCCGTGAAAATGCGCCGCTGCCCTGGGATCGTCTTCGCCGATGGGCCCACGGGTCGGCGGGCCCGCCTGGCTGGCACCGGACTGGACGTCTGGGAGGTCATCGCCACTTACCAGAGCCTCGACCGAGATCGCGGGCGCCTCCAGACGGCCTATCACTGGCTGACCGAACCGCAGCTTCGGGCGGTCCTGGGCTACTACGCCGCCTACCCTGACGAGATCGAGCGGCACATCGCGCGGAACGCCGCCTGGACCCAAGGAAGAGTCGCGAAGCAGCATCCCACCCTCGTGGCTGGCGAGCCACTCTCGTGATGCCTTCGTCCCTCTGGCACGAGTCCTCGTCTCCCACTCCGCCGCTCTCCCCCTCCCCCCCTCAGCACCTGTAAATACCCCTTGATTCCCGGCTCGCGTTGGGGCTAGGATCTGGGTTCAGATACCCCTCCACCCATTCGCTCGACTCCCAGCGCCCGGCGGCGCCTTTGATCGTACGGCGGATGCTGCCGCGGCGTTTCTGGTTGCTCTTGCACCGGTCTCCCATCCGGGGGGGCATGACTTCCCACCCATCCGGATACGGCTCGGCCACAACGAGGTCGAGACGATCGTGGGCCACACCCAGGTCCGGCATGAGGGCAGCCCGAATGTCGGGGATCGTCTACTGCTGGATCGAGGTTCTGGGCTGACCCGGTGGCCGCCTGGCCCCCGTCCTGGGCATCCGGCCCCAGAATGTCTACCGGGCCGCCATACGAGGCCGGGAAGCCGAGTGGAGGCGAGCACTCAGAAGGTGACGAAAGTGGCAACGTCCCCCATCCGTCCGAAGCCGCCGCAGCGTTCACCCTTGCCATCGCACCCATCTACCTTCAGGGTGGGCACGGCGCCTGACTCGCTCGGGAGCAACCCGATTCTAGGGAGGCCGGGAGGACCAGGGGGGAGACTGGTCGTTGCCAAATGGGTCAGGCCATTCCGCATTGCGGCCCGAGCCAGCATTGCTTGCTGAAATTGACAACGCTCCGCCTAACCGCGTGACTGGGTGCGCTTAGGTGCCGTTGGCGTAGTGGCCTCTATGTGGCTGCCGGCATTCCTGCGGAGCCAAGGTGGCGGCGTGAAGCCGAAGCCACAGATCACGATCTTCGGCGGTGTCCACGACGATCCCGGGAGCCGACGGCGATTCATCGCCAGTCTCCGAGCAAGGGCGACCGAACCGTGCCTCGTCGCCGTTGAGTGGGATCGCGAAGTCTTCGCAGCGATGCGTGCCGCGCGACAGACGGTGGCATCGGCACTGCCCAACCGCTGGAAGTTCCTCACCGCAGTGGACGCGCAGGAAGTTGCAGCCGCACTCGCGTGGGAAGGGGACGCGCACGCTCCGCACTTCCCGTATGCGCGCGTCGTGTGGCTGGAAGATATCGTGCAGCAGGAGCGGATCCGCAGGCAGTCCAGTGTCGAAGAGCACGCTTCGGATTTCGCACAACGCCTGCTAGACCGCCTCTGCCACCCCTGCCGACTCACGATGTCGGAGTGGATGTCGAGCGCTCAGCCACCGGCTGAGCCCACGTCGACTGCTGAGCTGGTTGACCGCGTTTCGTGGCAGGCTTGGAGCGACCTGCCGTCTGGTTCCAAGGATCTCGCGCGGGATACACGGTGGGCTGAGCAGATAAACGCCGAACTCCGGACCGAACAAGATGGTTGGGCTGCGGTCGTTGTTGGCTGGGCGCACGCAGATCCAGCAAGCGGTGAGGGTTGGCTCAGGGATCTGCTGGTGAGGCGCGGTTTCGATGTCGAGTCCGTCTCCTTGGCGCCGTAACAGCGCCCTATGTCGTACCTCGAATCGGAAGATCCCAAAGGACAGTGCAATGGGGGACTTGCAATGGGGGATAGGTGCAAAAACAACTTCGCGAGGTGAGGGGCACGCGACGGGTCGGAAATTTGCCGCGAGCTTGCCGGCTAACCCACCGCTGCAGCGGCGCCGCTAAGCTTGGACCGCTGGGCGTTGAACCTGGCATGAGGATCAGGTGACGATCTCCGAGTGGCTTTTGCTGGTTCAAACCCTCGTCTTCTTCGGCACGGGGATAGCGGTCGTCTGGTACACCCTGGAGACTCGTAGGGCCCGGCAACGCCTAGAGGTTCAGAATGAGTTACTCCTTGAGCAGTTGAAAGTGGCTATTCAAAACCAGGTCACGGAGCAGCTGAAAAACGTGGAGCAGGCACAGCCATTGTTCGAGGGTGATGATGTAACATTCTCAGGGAACAACGCCGTTCTCAGAATACGGAATAGAGGGAGCGGCATTAGCGAGCTGTCGACCGAGGTAAATGCGCCAGCCCGCGCGAGGGTTCGCCCGTCGCGTTTCCTGCCAGAAGGGGGGCTGCTGGTCGTGGAACTCTCAGATTTGTGTACCAGCGGGTCTCCAGAGGTTGCCTTTCTTCTACGCTACCGCGACCGTAACGGTAGCCCTCGGGCAACGAGAGTACGCTATGTTAGCAAGGAAAACGAATGCGCCTTCGAGCGCGTCGACGCGTAAACAGTACAAGTGGACGTAGGTCGGGAAACAACTTGCGGGATGAGGGGCGCAGGGCGGGCACTTGCTTCGAGGTCGCCAGCATGCGTGACGGCCTCTCAGTGGAGCGGAGGCTCGAGGCAAGTCGAGCTGCGACCTTCCCGACCGCGCTTTGGAACTTACGTCCTCCGTTACGGCCGCGGCTGATCCGCGGGCACTAGACAAGCATTCCTATCCGACAAGGACTGAAGTGTTACCAGGCGTCGTGGTGCTGGACACCAGCTGTTACGCTCACTTAGTCAAGCCGGCCGTCTGGGAGCGTCTCAATCGAAGCCTCCGAACTGCCCACCTCGAAGCCAGGCCGACTGCTATCAACATGTTTGAGCTGCTATCCACTCCCAATCCGCGCGTCCGCCAGCGCCTGCTCAAGACTTTCCATCAGATTGCTGCAGGGCGCCGTGTCCTTCCGTGGCCACGGGACCTTCTCCGCCACGTTGGCGAAGCAATTCGAGATGGTGAACACGAATGCCGCTTAGCGGCGACGTGGTTAGATGGGTTGCTTGTCGACCCTGCAAGGAGTGGCCTCCAACAGCAGAGGGCGCTTGCTTTCTGTAGGCGGGTCGAAACACAGTTCACCAACAGCCACAGGGACGCAAGGAAAGCCGTTCAGTCTTTTCTCAGGGAACATGGCATTCAGGACGCGTGGTCTTCTGCTGCCGAGTTTCTGGATTCTCAGTGGTCAACTCCGAATCTGCTCGGGCATTTCTCCGAGATCATCTGGCGCGCTCTGCAGCTCGACGGAGCCCCTCCAATCGACGATCTCCTGACGAACGACACCTGGAGGCTCTACCTTGAAGCCGAGGGGCTTGCGGTTTTCCAGCGAGGAATAATGCGTAGACAGTCAAAACGAGTGCAGAGGATGGATCTCCTGCAACTTGTTTATATGAGCGTGAGGGACCGCAGGATCTTGGCGTCCGCGGACGAACCATTTCTCTCCGCTGCGACGTGTCTCCTCCATCGCAGGTACTCACTTGCGGAGGCAGTTCACATCCGCGCACTTCTCGACACAGCTGTTTAGGGTCGCCACACCCGACGATTTCTTCGGAAGACAATATACAATGGGGGACAGGTACAGGAACAACTTGCGAGATGAGGGGCGAGGGACGGGTCGGGCACCTGCTTCGAGCCGGGCAGTACCCGTGACGGCCCCTCGGCGGACTGAATAGCCGAGATCAGTCGGGCCGCGGCCTCCCGGATCCACCGGAAGGCCCTCTCGAACTTACCTTCTCCCTATGAGCGTACGATGGAAGGGAGGCAAGATGCAATCAAATAGGATGGTATTAGCCATGCCGGGGTCACATGCGGCGCGGCGGCGACAATGTCTCCCTATGGTTCTGGTCGTCAGCTTTTGGATTCTTCTTACTTCCTGCTCGACAGCGGGGGTCTCGCAGGACCAAGGGCTTGCGCAGGACCGGGAGAGCTGGGACTCCTCCAGGCGTAAAGAGGCGGAACGTGTTTTTGAGACGCGTATTCGCAGTTTCATTGCTCAGGGCACGATCCCCATCATCGATGTGGAACACCATTTTCCTGGCGCGGTCGCCATCGAGCAGCTTGTCGAGAGAATGGATCGGAACGGCGTGGCATTGACTTGGCTGGGGCCGGGGGAGAAAAGAGGGAGTGTGTTTTCCGTGGGTCTTCACCGACGTTTTCCGGATCGGATCGTCCCGACCACCGTCCATGGTGACGGTCCGCTATGGCATTCCCGCAATGCCCAATTCTTGAGGCAGCTGGAAGAAGATGCGGCGTCAGGCAGATACTGGGCCATGGGAGAATTCGAGGCCAGGCACTACATTTCGAGTACGAACGATCGCGACGTGCACCTGCCCGTCGATTCGGAATCTTTTCATGTGGTATTTCGCATTTCCGAGATGACGGGGCTACCCCTTCTCCTGCATCATGAAGCAGAGGATCAGCTCTTGCCGGAGTTGGAGCGCATGTTGGTTCGGTACCCAAAGGCCAAGGTCGTTTGGTGTCACGTGGGGCGCAACCGCAATCCCATGACGTGGACAAGATTTCCGACGCCCGCTGGGGTGAAGGAATTCATAGAGAAGTACCCCAACCTGTCTTTCGACATAAACCAGGCGCCGCCAGGTGCCCGGCATCGGGGGACGGGGTACGTGGATTCTGTTCTCTACACTCAGTACTTTAACCGGGTAGAGCTCAAGCCTGAATGGAAGCAATTGTTCCAGGCCTTTCCGGAAAGGTTTCTCGTCGGCTCCGACGCCAACCCCGGGCGGTGGCCAAATTACGACCAGACCATCGCGCGGTTCCGTTCCCTCATACTGGCGAATCTTGACAGAAGGACGGCGGAGAAGATTGCCTTCAAGAATGCCTGGAAGCTGATGACCCGTGAAGAGTGGCAAGACTAGGGTGCTCTCCCACGATCCTTTCGGACAATCGGCTCTGGAATGCGGGACCCGGTCGTTTCGTCGGTGTCAAGGTAAACTATTGACTCTTGCGTAAATAAAGGAACGAGTGTACTCTCTCATGCATGAGACCATACGGCAGCCCCGCGGATCTGGAAGCGCGGCGGCGCCGGGCCGTCGCCCTCCTCGACAAGGGGCCCGGGGTGCGCGAGGTCGCCCGGCAGATCGGCTGCTCGCCCGCCTCGGTGAGCCGTTGGCAGGCCGAGGTCCGAAGCCGGGGCCCCGAGGGGTTGCGGGCAAAGCCGGCACCCGGGCGGCCGCCCCGGCTCACGGCCCGACAGCGCGCCCGGCTGCTGAAGTTACTGCTCAAGGGGCCTACCGCCCACGGTTTCAGCACCGCTCTCTGGACCTTGCCGCGGGTCGCCAGGGTGATTGCCCGGACCTTCGGGGTCACCTACCACCCCGCGCACGTCTGGAAGATCCTCCGCGGCGAGGGGTGGAGCTGCCAGAAGCCGGCGCGGCGGGCGAAGGAGCGGGACGAGGCGGCGATCCAGCGGTGGCGGACCGAGACCTGGCCGCATATAAAAAAACGCCCGCCGCGCCGGTAGGGCCCTCGCCTTCCTCGACGAGAGCGGCTTCATGCTCCAGCCGGTGGTCCGCCGCACCTGGGCACCCCGGGGTCAGACCCCGGTGCTCCGGCAGTGGGACCGCCGGGACCGCCTCTCGGCCATCAGTGCCCTCACCGTGGCCCCGCGCCGACACCGGTATGGGCTGTACTGGGCCCTGCATCATCACAACATCCGGACAGCGGAAGTCCTCCAATTCCTCCGGGCCCTCATCCGCCACCTCCCGCACGGCTTCACGCTCATCTGGGACCGGAGTCAGCCCCACCGGGCGGCAACGGTGCGGGACTGGCTGGCTGCTCGGGCCCCGCGGATCGTCGTGGAGTGGCTCCCGGCCTATGCCCCGGACTGCAACCCGGTGGAGCATGTCTGGGGCCACACCAAGTACGGGGACCTGGCCAACTTCGCTCCGGCCGATCTCGACCATCTCGAAGGCATACTGGTCACCTCGTTTACCGAGACCCGCGGCGAGCGCGCACTCCTCGCCGCGCTCTTCCGGGCGGCCGGTGTACGGATCTGATGTGTATCATTACTTACGCAAGCTTCAATAGTTCAACTGTCGCAGATACCGGCGGGCCTGCTCGGCCTCGGGGCCCACCGGGTTGAGATCCAGAGCGCGTTGGAGGCTCTGGCGCGCGGCGTCCCGCTGGCCCGATCGGAGGAGGGCGACCCCCAGTTCGAGGTGGAAGATCGGGATGCCACTCTCCAGCTTGACGGCCCGCTCGAGTTGCTCTCGCGCCTCGGCAAGGTTCCCCAGGGCCAGGAGGGTGCGACCCAGGAAGAAGTGCGCATCGGCCGATTGCGGAAAGAGATCCAGCAATTTGCGGAACTCTTCCGCCGCGCGATCGTACTGTCCCCGGACGTAGTAGATATTCCCCAGGCTCAGGTACGCCTGCTCGGGATTCAGATACTGTGGGTTGGCCAGCGCCTTTCGGTAGGCATCGATGGCGAGGTCCCACTGTTGCTTCTGGACGTAGGCTGCGCCGAGGTCGTTGTACGCATCGGACAGGCGGGGGTTCATCTCGACCGCCTGCTTGAGGGACGCGATGGCTTCGTCGAACTGCCGGTTGCGGAGGTAGGCGTTGCCCAGCGCATAGTGCATTCGCGGGTTCCGCGGGTCCTCGTTCACCGCGATCTGCAATTCGCCGATCGCCTTTTTGAGGTTGTTTTCCGCCAGCGCTCCGAGCCCGATGTCGTAGTGCGACCGAGCCGACTCCTGCCGGGCGAGATCGGCCTCGGGCCCCGTACAGGCCGTCAGGGCTCCCACCAGCAGGCCAAGCACGGCCAGCCTTGTCCACGGCGTCATTCGGTCCTCCAATTCCTCATGGGGTGCACTGCGTCGCCGATGCGCTACCCGGGGTCGCCATTCTCAGGAATGGGCCCGCGGCCTCAGGACCCACGGTCACCCGACCCTTCGCTCCGCGTCTGGTACTTGCGCACCGCCTGGGCGTGCTGTTCCAGCGTCCGTGAGAAGAAATGCGATCCGTCGTTCTTGGCCACGAAGTACAGGAAGTTCACCCGCGCCGGATTCAAGGCCGCCGTGAGCGAGGCCAGCCCTGGATTGGCGATCGGCCCCGGAGGCAGCCCCGCCTTGAGGTAGGTGTTGTACGGGCTCCGGCGGTGCAGGTCCCGCCGCGTGATCTTGTGCCGGGGACCCACGGCGCCGTAGACCGCGGTCGGATCCGACTGGAGCGGCATGTTGCGCCGGAGCCGGTTGTAGAACACCCCCGCCACCACCGGCCGCTCGCTGTTCAGTTTGGTCTCCTTCTCGATGAGCGACGCCAGGGTGACCACCGAGTGCGCGTCCAGGCCCAGGCGCTGGGCCTGCCCTTCGATGTCTTTCGGCGCCGCCTGGCGGAAGCGGGCCACCATGATGCGCAGGATCTCTTCCTCCCCCATGCCACGGGTGAGCCGGTAGGTGTCGGGAAACAGATAGCCCTCCAGGGTGGAGGCGGGCACGCCCGCGCTCTCCGCGAACTTGGCGTCTTTCACCAGCACCACGAACCGGTCCGTATCCACCAGCCGCTCGCCCGCCAGCAGTCGAGCGATGTCCTGTGCCGTGAATCCTTCCGGGATCGTGACCTGGTGGGTGACGACGCGACCCGCCTCCAGCTTCCGCAGGATCTCGAGAATGGAGACCCCATGGCTGAACTCATACTCGCCGGCCTGAAGGCGCGTGAGGGACCCTTGGATGTAGGCCAGCGCCAGGAAGGCCCAGCGGCTCTGGATGACGCCGGCCTCTCGCAACGTTTGGGCGATCTCCTGGACGCCGATTTTCGGCTTGATGTAAACGACGGTCGGGGGACCGGTAACCGTGCCGGGGGGACCGGTCAGATCGGACTGGAGGTAGGTGCGGACCCCGACGGCCGTCAACGCCAGGGCGAGGAGGACGGCGCCTAACCCTCGGAAGCGGCTCATGAGGCTCGTCGCCATCCGCTAGGAATCTCCTCGATCCGCCATGGCACGCCGCCGATCGAGAAAGCCCTGGAGGATCATCGTCGCCGCTACCTGATCCAGCACGGCGCGGCGCGCGCGCCGGCGCATCCCCGCGCTCACCAGGGTCCGCTCGGCCGCCAGGCTGGTCAGCCGTTCGTCCCACAGGTGAACCGGGATCTCCAAGCGATCGCGCAGGAGCCGCGCGAACTCCTGGGCGGCCTCGGCCGAAGGCCCGAGAGTTCCATCCATATTCTTGGGGAGGCCCACCACGATCTCCTCGACCCTCAGATCGCGAACGTAGGCGCCTATCGCCTCGACGTCTCTGTTTTCGTTGACCCGGGGAAGGCTGGTCAGACCCTGGGCGGTGATTCCAAGCTCATCGCTCACCGCCAGGCCCAGGGTCGCCCGCCCCCAATCGACTGCGAGAATTTTCGGCATGCTGTTCTCGGCAACCCTGCCTGTTTCCGCCTTGACTTTCTCGCCGTCCCGCGCGAGAGTGCTGAGCCTATGCCGGTCCGCACTCCTCCTCGCACATTTCGTCAAACGCTCCTGCGTGATCACTCCGCCCGACTGCGCGCCATGTACCGGGCCATGCTGCGCGTCCTGGGTGCTCAGGGGTGGTGGCCCGGCCGAACACGTTTCGAGGTGATCGTGGGGGCCATCCTGACCCAGAACACAGCCTGGACCAACGTGGCCCGCGCCATCGCCAACCTCCGGCAGGCGCGCGTCTTGACTCCCCGGACGCTGGCGACTTTCCCCACCCCCCGGCTGGCCCGGCTGATCAGGTCCTCTGGATATTACCGAACAAAGGCCGTGCGCGTCAAACGGTTCGTCCGCTTCCTCCAGGCCCGGTACCGGCTGGACCTCTCGCGGATGTTCGGGCAGCGCCCCTCACGTCTGCGGGAGGAACTCTTGGCGGTGCCCGGCATCGGGCCGGAGACGGCCGACAGCATCCTCCTGTATGCGGGACAGGTGCCGGCCTTCGTCGTGGACGCGTACACCCGCCGGATCCTCGAACGGCACGGTCTCATCCGGCCGGACGCCACCTACGACACGGTGCAGGCGCTTTTCATGGGCCACCTTCCCCCGGACGCCCCCCTGTACAACGAGTATCACGCGCTAATCGTGGCCGTCGGCAAGGACTTCTGCCGGCCCATTCCACGCTGTGAACGCTGCCCCCTCCGCCGGGATCTCGAACGGTACCGTCCGGCCTCGGCCCGCCGCTTCCTCGACACGATTTAACCGCCGGTACCAACGGCATCGCCATTGGTGCGCCAAGACCGCGAAGGCTGGGGCCGGCGATTTGGCAACACAACGAATATCCTGAAATACCCGTCAGCACCGTCTCGGGTTTTCCGTCTGAAAGTCAGAGGTATCGTCTCCTCTGGCGACCTTGGCGTCATGGCGGTTCGTCCATCAAACACAAAAGCCGGGAAGGTCTCTCCATCCCGGCCCTCGGCCCTCGGCTTTTGGCTCTCGGCTCCCGGCTCTCTCTGCGCCCTCACTCCTTCTGCCGCGACCAGAGGACGTTGTACCCGTCCACAAAGGCGTTGACAGAGGCCACGATGATGTCCGGCGAGGTGCCGGTGGCCACCACCCGGTTGTTCTTGGAGTCCTTCATGATGATCGTCGTCTCGACCGAGGCATCCGTGCCGGGGGAGTTGATCTCGACCTGGAAGTCCACGAGGTCGAAGAAGAGCTTTCCCCGGCTCTCGGCTGCGCTCTTCAGCGCATTCACCACCGCATCCACCGGGCCGACTCCCTCGGCGGCGGACGAGACCTGCTCGCCGTCGAAGCGGATCCAGACCTTGGCCTCCGACTTTCCCTTCATGGAGGTCGTGACCTGGAAATCCTCGACCTGCAGGATGGGCCGCTGTTCCTTGCGCGCCTTGAGGACGTTCTCCACGATGTACTGGAGGTCGGCCTTGGTGATTGCTTTTCCCTTCCGGACGAAGTCGGCGACCAGGGTCGCCACCCGATGGGCGTAGTCGGCTGACAGCTTCACGCCCAGCTCTTGCCGAACGATCTCCGCCACCTTCTGCTGGGACGGGACCTGGCCGAAGAGGCAGCGCGCGCCGTCCTTGGCGCCGGCCGCGCGGATCTCGTACAGCCGGAGCTTGAGGAACTTGTCCACCTCGCCGATGGTGGGCTCGATGGTCGCCGGCGAGGGCAGAACGCGCAAGGCGGCCTTGGGGTCCTTCAGCCCGTTGCCCGTGGCGAGGCAGACGATGACCTCATCCGGGCGGATTCGCCCTGTCATCAACAGCGTGGGCAGCGTCGCGATGGGAATAGCCCCGGCCGGCTCCACGAAGATGCTCTCCAAGTGCGCCAACTGCTGCTGCGCCTCGAGAATCTCGGCATCGCTCAGGATGACGCCGCACCCTCCAGACTCCCGCAGGGCGGCCAGCGCTTTCAGGCCGTCCACCGGATCCCCGGCCGCCACCGCGGTACAGACGGTGTCCGGCTTCTCTACGGGCGTCACCTGGTCGGCCCCGTGCTGGAAGGCGGCCACGATGGGGGAGCAGCCGTCCGGCTGCACCCCGATCATCCGGGGGAGGCGCTCGATGAAGCCCAATTCGTAGAATTCCTTGAAGCCCTTCCACAGGGCCGCCATGTTCGTCCCGCACCCCATGGGGACAATGACCGCCGCGGGGGCCTGCCAGTCCAACTGCTCGATGATCTCGAAGGCCTGCGACTTCTGCCCCTCCACCCGGAAGGCGTAATCCCCGGCCAGGTAGAACCCGTGGCGCTCGCTCGTCTCTTCCGCGAGGCGCGCCGCATCGGTGTAAGTCCCCCGCACCTGAATGACACGCGCGCCGTAGGACAGCGCCTGGGCCATCTTGCCGATGGCGGTTCCCTCCGGCACGAGGACGTAGCATGGCAGACCGGCAACGGAGGAATAGGCTGCCACGGACGCGGCCATGTTCCCCGTTGACGCCACGCAGACGGCCTTGGCCCCCTGCTCCTTGGCCTTGGTCAGCTCCACCAGGCTGCCACGATCCTTGAACACCCCCGTGGGGTTCGCGCCTTCGTTCTTGATGTACAAGTGGCGGAGACCCATCCGCTCCGCCAGCCGGGTGCAGCGGTACAGGGGCGTCCCGCCCTCGTCCATGGAGACCACGAGGTCCAGGTTGAGGAGGGGATAAAAGTCGAGATACTTGAGGGCCTTGATGGGCGAGGTGCGAAGGGAGTAGCGGTTCAGTCGGGAGCGGATGTAGCCGAAATCGTAGCGGACGTCCAGCGGCTTGTGGCAGGCCGGG
>Ga0315279_10004644_pt1 | contig 18355 bp, 14 predicted proteins | sample YL17G06_20_MG_FD_203694 | JGI IMG/M metagenome (GOLD analysis project Ga0315279, IMG submission 203694) | Sediment microbial communities from Yellowstone Lake, YNP, Wyoming, USA - YL17G06_20 | ecosystem: Environmental > Aquatic > Freshwater > Lake > Sediment | place: USA: Wyoming | collected... | reverse complement strand
ATCCTCGATGAACAATGAACTTACCTGATCATATTGAGGCATTGAGGCACGGGGGGGGTCGGTTTCTCGCCGGTCACTCAAACGGGCGAGTCGCTCAAACGCCGTTTCCATGCATAATTCAGGTGTATCTGAAGTATATTGTTGCCCGCCTCGCCAGTTACCGGAATGTCTGGTGGTCGCTGGCAAATGAATTCGACTTGATCGCATCAAAGAACACGTCGGATTGGGACCGATTTTTCCGGATTATCCAGGAGAAAGATCCGTGCCAACATTTGCGCTCGATACATAACGGGATGAAATGGTATGACCACTCCAAACCCTGGGTCACTCACCTGAGCGTGCAAACCCCCTACTTCGAGAACATCCAGGATTGGCGCGAGACTTATCACAAACCTGTTGTCATCGACGAATGTGTGTATGAAGGCAACATCCCGACTGATTGGGGCAATCTCCCTGCCGAGGAGCTGGTTCATCGTTTTTGGATTGCCTATTGCCGCGGCGCATACGCCACTCATGGCGAGACCTATCTGCATCCGGAGAATGTACTCTGGTGGGCCAAGGGAGGAAGACTCTATGGCAAGAGCCCGGCGAGAATCGCTTTTCTTCACGAGATCATGGCCGAGGCGCCTGCAGATGACTTGACGCCGTTCCACAACCTCTGGAACAAGGAAACGTATCTCTACAAGAACGGTGCCTACTATCTTTACTATTACGGCATCAGCCAGCAGACGCACGCAAAGCTCCTTCTTCCGCAGGATCGCAAATTCAGAGTCGAAGTCATCGATGCCTGGAACATGACGGCAACTCCCGTTGAAGGAGAATTCAGCGGTGCGACGGATATTCCACTTCCGGGAAGTTCCTATATCGCCGTCCGGGCAAGGAAGATTGATAAATAGGACAAGATCGACGACGAATTGTAAGCAAAACGAATCAAGGAAGGGTCGATCCGCGTGAATCTGTGTGAATCCGCATCCTGATTCTTTTTGAGAAAAGCCTGGGGGGCGAGCGGACGTCCCGTCACTACATCCATCGACGGAGGCCGGCCGCTCAGCGTGTTGCCCCGGGCCCGGACGCCGGGTGGGGATAAACGGCATCAGAAGATCAGTTTCAATTCAAGCTGCAACTACCGTGAGCTACCCAGATCTCCGCGCGGCGTGCGAGTCGAAGAGTGGGGTCGCATCTGTAGAATGAAGTTACTAGATTAGAGACTCATCCGTAAGTCGATGCCTGCTGCAGTTGAGGGACGCGTTCAGCTTGGTAGTTCCGTGTGGTAGGGTGACAGGATTCTAATCTGGAAACTCTATTCTACAGATGCGACCCCATTCACAGTTCTATTTCTTCACGCGAAGGTTGTTTGGATCGAAAGCGACCGCAGCGCTCTTGTACCTGCACACCAAGGCATCGCCGGCAAAGGACTTGTATGGATCGCCTTTGCACGTGCCATCGAGAATGCGCTCCACGCAGGTGACCTGTTCACCGACAAAGCTCTTGGGCAACGGTAGTCCGTGTCCTGGCATGATCGTGTCGAACTCGCCGTCTCGCTGCTGCAGTTTCTTCAGACTCTGAAGATACACTTCCAGAGGCATGCAGGTCGGCAGGAACAGCCATACCAGCGCGTTGTCATTATCTCCGGTGAATGCAATCCTGTTCGCGGAATCGAGCAGAACGATCTCTCCAGGCGTGTGACCGGGTGTCTCGATCACCTCGATCTTCCGGCCACCCAGATCGAACACCTGCCTATCCTTCAAAGGCAGCAGCTCCGCCGCGGGCATCTTGACCGCCTCTTCGATGGACACCATGTCCGCCGCCGTGGCGCCTCTCATCATGTTCTCTGCTGCCCTCTTGCGTGATTCAGCGGTGCTTGTTTGCCTGATCGCTGCGAACTCGAGTGGATGCGCATAGACGGATTTGAACTGGTGATTCCCTCCCGCGTGATCGGGGTGTCCGTGAGTATTGACGACTATCACGGGCAGACGGGTCAGGGTCTTGACGAAATCGTTCAGCTTCGCAACGCCCAGACCCGTGTCAATCAGAAGGGCCTTCTCCTTGCCCTCAACCAGATAAATGTTGTCGCTGCCATGATCCTCAATGCACCACACCCCGTCAGCCACCTTCCTGGCTTTGAACCAAGAACCAGCTTCTGCATTTGCGGTTGCGGCAGCATTTTGGGACTTGCTTGCATCGCTTGTCCGGTTCGGACCGGATTGCACTTGTCCAAGGGCCAGGGCCATCGAGACACAAAAACAAAACACTGATGCAAGGATGTGCTTGTGTGCCGTAGGCATGGCAACTCCTTTCAGTGGTGAATGCGGGGTCATCTGCGCGACGTCCGCTCAGCTCAGCTCCTCCAGATCGACTGTAGTAACAGCTGCCGACACGGAATCACTTCGTTATTAAGAAACTCACCGACACCATCGACCTTACGCTGATTTCGTTGGGCGAAGTCGAATAGTACGCGAAATCCAGCAGGTCAGTGGTGTAGGGATTTCGCACGCCCGATTGTATGCCGGAATTGACCGAATTGATCCCTGCGATCTTCACACCCAACTTTTTCGCGATCTCTTCGGCCGCGGTACGCGCCTTTTCAATGGCGGCATCATACGCCTGCCGTTCGTATTTCTCCGGCTCATGAATGGGATCGCATCTGTAGAATAGAGTCTCCAGATAAGAATCCCGTCACCCCACCACACGGAACCACCAAGCTGAACGCGTCCCTCTCAATTGCAGCAGGCATCGACCTACGGATGGGTCTCTAATCTAGAAACTTCATTCTACGGATACGACCCCACTTTCGTCTCGCGATTGATTCCGAGAGGGATGGATGGTCTGAAGGCCACCGCCGTTCGTCGACAGCACGAACAACTCACCCATATCCATACGCCTGTTCTGGCGTTGACTGCCAATGCTATGAAGGGCGATCGGGAGCGCTGTCTTGCGGCGGGTATGGACGGGTATGTCTCGAAGCCTCGGAACCCCCGTGAACTGTTCGAAGCCATCGGACGCGCTCGAAACGGCCCGGCCGCTTCCCCCGCAATGGTAAGTAGGTACAACTGCGCCAGCCGCGGCCCGGACTCGTTCAGCGTCGGGCGCTGGGATCACCTGTGGGGGGTGGCGCGTGGTCTTCCTTCCCGGGAGGGCCGAGCAATTCGGTGAAGATGCGCTTCAACGCATCCGCCCAGACTTGGTAGCCCTTGATCGTGGGATGAAGTTTGTCGCCAGCGTTCATCATGCCATCGAACAGCTTGCCGTCCTGATCCGCCAGCTTGTCATTGACGTTGAGATACCAGATTCTCTTGCCGTCAGCAAGTCTCGCTAGATTGCTATTTATCTTATTGATCGTAGGCATCACCGCCATATTGTCGTTGCGAGGAAAAATGCCTGTCACGATGATGGTGGCGTCGGGAGCCTTCGTTTGCATGATGTGTAGGATTGCTTGAAGACCCCTGGTGACATCCGCTACTTTGCCCTCATCGCCCCCAGGGGGTACGGTGTTGCCGACGTTGTTGGTGCCAGCGAGCAAGACGATGATCTTCGGGTTGACTCCGTCTAGTTCCCCATTGTTGAGACGCCAGAGGATGTTCTGAATCTTATCGGCACCCCACCCGAAATCGGCCGCATTCCTGCCGAAGAAGTTCTGGTTCCAATTGGCCAGCAAATCGGGATAGTCGGTCGCCCCCCAGCGCCGAGTGATGGAGTCGCCCTCAAAATAGATATCGATCCCGCCTCTGCTGGCTTTGTCCAATAACTGCGCATGGGCGATCATAGAGTTCTGGTCGGTTCGGGGAACGGGTTCATCGGCCGGAACCGGCGTGGAGCTGGGAGTGGCTACCGGCGTCGAGGCAGCCGTCGCCGTGTGGTTGATGAACTTGTCGGCCCAAGCAATAAAGTACTTCCAATTAGGGCCATCCGTGTGTCCCCCGTCATGCTGGCGCCAGGCGAGTTGGCCGTCGAGCAGGCCCACATTGACCGGCGGCATTTTTTCGGTGTGGTAGTCGTCCGACGTACCCAGATCTTTCGCACCCAACAGCCTGAATACCAGCCCGGCGGCGACCGCCGCCATGTAGCTGCCCTGGTGGTCTAGCCATTTCGCGTCGCCCTTCTCCGGCACGCCGTAACTGATAAAAGTCAAGCGCGGCGCGCACAATGCGATCAGCTCATGAGCATCCACGGGTAAATCGCCGGCGTTCCTGCTGCCAAAAACGGCTTCGGCGGCGCCGTACTTCAGAAAGTTGCCGGCCATCCAATGGTACTCTCCCGAGCCTGTGAGGTTTTCCACGGCTTCTCCCCAATTGCGGCGGTGCAGCTTGGCGCCGCCTTCGCCGGAAGAACCAACGAGAACAACAGCGAAGCGGGTTTCGAACGCCATAGTCACGAGGGCAGCCTTGCCATAGCGTGAAACGCCTTCGATCCCGACATGTTTGGCGTCCACGGCTTTGTCGGTTTCCAGATAATCCAGGCCGCGGGCGGCCCCCCATGCCCAGGCCCGCAATGCGCCCCAGTCATCCGGGTTACGGGGCTGGCCCTTGTTGACCAACCCAATGACGCCCTTGGTTAAGCCTGCGCCGTTGTCAGCTTGAATACTCCCAGGGTTGATGTAGGCGTAACCCCAGCCATCGTCAATCAGCTGTTTGGTTGCGGGTGGATCGCCGTCAGCGGGACTACCAGGGCCACCACGCCCTGCGGGTGCCGCCGAGCCTTCAACTTGAGGGAGTCCGCCACGGCCAAACATCATCATCACTGGAACTGGACCGCCTGCCTCGGCCGGTGTGACCAGTGTCATCTGGATGTCGACGTTAATCAGCGGGTACGAAGAATTATCCACATGCCCCACGAGCTGTTTCCAGATGACTGGATGAGAAGCGACCATCGCGTTTATCGTGTTGGTGACCGTCCAGGTCACTTTAGGCACGTTCTTGGGAACACAACCAAGCACTTCTCGCTCGAAATCTTCGACGACTTCAGGGCGGCGCTGATTCCACCATATTTCCGCAGTGGTGACTTTCCTGCCGTTCTTCAGTGTCAAGACGTCGGGCAGGTTCGGGAAAGGATTGGCCTTGGACTCGTCGTAATTGGCATGATTGGGTGCGCTCGGGTTGCCGCTGGGGCCCGGGCGGAGCGCCTTTATGCCGAGCTGATCCATCATGTTCTGATGGTCTTCGACGGCGGTCCAATTCATGAGTTGAGGCAAACCGCTCGTGTTAGCGGGTGCGGGGGCCCGATCCGGTGCTGGCGGTTGCTGGCCGAGCAGGTAGGTAGCCGACAAAACTGCCAGAAGCCCAACGATGAAATGGGCGGATGAAGCAACAAGCAAACGCTTTGTGACCTTCATACTCCCCTTGAGACTAATGATATTCTGTTGGTTTGACAAGCCTGGACTTGCCCACATATGAACCGTCCCTTTCTCCGCATCCCTGTGTGTCGCCATAACTCCGTGAGGCAGCAAATTCAAGCAGTTAACGCGGGCGCCGGTGGAAAGAGTGGGGTCGCATCTGTAGAATAGAGTTTCCAGATTAGAATCCCGTCACCCCACCACACGGAACCACCAAGCTGAACGCGTCCCTCTCAATTGCAGCAGGCATCGACCTACGGATGGGTCTCTAATCTAGAAACTCTATTCTACAGATACGACCCCACTCTCGGCTTCGCTGGCGGTACATGGATCGGCGCCGGTCGGCGGCCGGGTCTTCGACTCTGGCAGGAACCGACTAGACGGCCGTCACCGCAAGATCGCGAGAGAGAAGTGCGACGCCTGTGGAGCCTTCGAGAAAGCCGGCGGTGATGGACTCATCGAGTGATAAGTCAATGGCGAGTTGGATGGGCTTGCGGCGCAAGCGCTTGAAGCTAAGCACGGCGTGGTACTTACCGGGCACCAGATCATTCATCTGGTTGCCGCGGTCGGGAATGAAGAGCCACGTGCGCGCAGACTCTGACCGAGGTTCGATCGCGAACGGTCGGCTGAGTTCAATCTTGCGGGGCTTCCAGACGCCATCGGGCTCTTGCGTGAAGCCCTCGGCTTCCATGAAAACGTACGGCGAGAATGCGTAAGCTTTCGAGCTGCCTGGAGGAGTTACGATGAGCGCCGCGTCCTCAATCATCTGCGGGAAGATGCTGGCGTTGACCAGTACGGTGCGAACGGACAGGAGCACCTTCTCTCCCTCGCCGGACTGACCTCTGATGAAGGGCCAAGTTACGGCTTTGGGCCAGAAACATATGCCCCAAACCAGTCTTTCCGGCGTGCTGAGCCATTTCGAGTAGGCAAAAACCGCGATCACGATCAAGACCCCCACCAGGGAAGAGATTTCCTTGGCCCGGCTGATCCAGGTCCACCAACCGTCTATGCCCATAAGGATCTGCTTTCCGGAAACGCCGGGCTTCCGTAGGGCTAACCTCGTGGCCGGCGGTCGGCATGCTTGTTCGCCATGGCAGGCGCGTTGGGGCCCGGTGTTTCCAACCGGGGCTCAAGCCCCGGCGAGAGATGATGGTTTGCTGCGAGAGGGTGATGCAGCTGACCGCAGTGCGTGATGGTCAGGCCGGCCGGTAAGCATCTCCCAAATCCAATAATATCCTCGCGGCCGAGGTGCGCGTCAATGGTTGTCATTTGCCAAAACCCCATCCGCATTGAAAGCATTGACGCTTTTGAGGGATAGGTGAAATAAGCGGCCCTTGGAATCCAGAGCCAGCTACGACTTCTCCCCAACTTCTGAGAAGTGGTGATATGTTAACTTCCCGCGATTGATCCCGAGACCCATAATGGATTCCTGAGGATAAATACTTATAACCAGATCTGATTCAGAATGCCGACAAAGGAGGTTCGACAGTCGGCCACCAGCAACACCCTGCCTCACTGGGGTTTGGCGGACTTGCCGTCCGGCAGACCTTTGGGCTTGAGCCTGATCTCGATGTCGACAGTGCCCGGCAGGTTCTTTGGCCAGGTCACCGTGCAATCGGCTCGAGCGACTTTGCGAAAAACGCCCAGCTTGTTGATTGCCCTGATAGTTCTATCCAGTACTACCGGGCTGTAGATCTTCCCCTCCTCAATCGAAGTGCTCGCTTTTCGCAATGCTCTGTCGGTAACTTTGCCCAGTGATCCCACGAACGTGACTCTTCGCACGAAGTATTGGGTGCGATCCGCCTGGGACGGTATCTGCAGAATCGTCAACATCAGAACGGCCAAGAGAGCGTGGGATATTGTCATGCTCAGCTCCTGTCATATTTTCATGGTCCAACGCCAACCTCCTCTGCCTGTGGTGAAATGCAGCATCCTTCCAGTCGAAGGGGTGGATCTCGCGGCGTTATCTGGGGTCGGAAAGCAAATTCTGGATCTCATTGAGCTGGATGCGGGCTGCGGGTGCATACGGACTGAAGGGCCACCTCGCCAAAAATGTTTTGAGCGCATTTGCCGCTTGCGCTGCATAGATTTTCTTGCCGGTTTCCTGCGTCGTGGAGCCCATCAACTGTGTGTTGATGACGGCAATATCTATTTGTGCTGCCTTCGTCAGTTCCTCCTGCTCTATCCTGATAGAAGGTAAGCTTGTTATCCTGAAAGAAAGCGAGCTTGGTTCCAGCAGTTCCGCCTGCTCACTATTCCCGAAAAATATCAGGAAGTTCTTAAATTGATCTACCGCCTCCAGGAGGTTCTCGTTTCCTCCCTCTTGATAATAGGCCAGTCCAATAGCCCAATAAGCCGGAGCCGCAAGTCTGCTTTCAGGGTAAGTGTTGATGAGCGATCGAAATGCCTCTCGCGCCTCGCGGAGACTGCCGACACGCATCAGCCTGAATCCATCATCGAACAAAGCCTTAGCCTCGGGCTCAACCCCGTCCGCCGCCAACCATTTGGATGAAAAGCTTTCCAGATCCGGCCTGACCAATACCAGGGATTCGGCCGCATTTCTGCCCGCTTCTGTGGTGACATTCTTCGCGGTCGGCGGTGCTAGTGCTGGATGATCCTTCATCGAGGATATCTTTTCAGCGACCTGGCTGGTGACTTCCGGCTGGGACAATCCGGGTTGGGACGCACTATTGCCCTGCTGGAGGTGAATGCGATAGAGGATGGACGCTGCCATCAAGCCAAGGATGACGATGACAATCGAAGTACGCCAGCGCACGTCCGCACCGTCTTACTCAATGCCGGTCACGTCGAGAAAAGCGGTGACTGGTGAGATCAGCCAGGGTCATGCTAATAGACGGTAGGGCTTTGCGGTGGTTCCAGAAGATTTGAGCATCCGAAGAGTCGTTATCTTAACCGCGACTGCTGCTATACTTCCCCCCCTCACGAGGTCAGCGGCTGAACATGATGCCGACCAGAAATTCAACCTGGTCGCGGTTGGAACCTACGGTCTCTCTATTCGGGCTAGCGGGATCGCGGAAAATATCGGAGCTCCAACGCGTATAACGAATCTCAGGCAAAATGTCCATCCCCCAAAGCCTGGTTTCCGCACCAACGGCCACGATTGCCCCCCAGTTGGATGTCCTTTGCAGGTCATATACACGATCTAGAGGAAAGACAAACCATGTGCCACCCACCACTGCTTGCTCCGTTGATTGGGCACCGCTGATGTGATGGTAGCTGAAGCCGCTGGCGAAATAGGGGCGGATTCTTGAGGAGAGCAGCCTGTATCTGGCAATGACCGGAAACTCCCAGGAATCAGCGCGTGTTTTAATGCGCTCATATTGGCCATTAAAGTAGGTCCCATATCGACTATAGCCAATCCGCTTGTAAAGCGCATCGACTTCGATTGAGAGTCTTCCATGGAGTCGGAGCGCTACTGCCGGACCCACCGTGTACGGCTTTGATTCGGGAATCCACTCCCAGTACTTGAGATGCCATCCCCAGACCGCATCGCTCAGGGGGACCCCGGCCCTGAATCCGAGGGATAGAGACTGCGTGAATCCACTGCGACAGAGGAATGCGAGTAACAAGAGGATTTTTATAACGGCTTTCATAATCGTCCTTTGAGTTGTTGAGATAAAAAGTCGTCCGCCAGCACTCTTATCATTCTCGATCAAGATCCAAATCTGAAGACAATCCCGCTCTGGACGGGGAAATTGTGAGTCCAATACGGACGAGTGCGTACAGCGATGTAGTCGAATTTAGGAGCACGTATCGCGACGCTCTTACTGACCGTGATATCCACACCTCCTCCGAAACCCATGGCGAAGCGCGTATCTGCCGGTTGAAATAAAAAAGCCCCTGTACGGAATATCATAAACATTAACATGCACCACACCCGCAAGCACATGCGCATATGCAGTCAATTTCCGAGTGCGCCAGCTAAGGGTCTGTCAATGAATAACGTTTGCACTTTGGCGCGAGCGCCGGGCGGGCAGATGCGAGGCGCCGCGACGCAGGCGATGTCGGTGTGCATCGTCGAGGAGCGGCAACGAAGCAGATGCCCGCCCGCCGCCGCGCCCCTCCGGGCTGCGGCCCGCAGGCCTGCTGGCTTTGTTGCTTGCTCCTTACATACCACCCCGGGTATGCTCGTCGCTCGCGCCTCGCCAGCGGGCCTGGGGGCCTGCAGCAAAGTGTAAACGTTATTCATTGACAGACCCTAAGGTGGGGGCCAAACAGGAACTCGTGCATCCGAAAGTCAATCCCTCAAAACGGACTCTCCCATACTGCCCAGCGATGTCGGCAGTGATTCCCAGGTGTTTGCCAAAGTTGCCACTCAAATCGACGCCCCACCCGTTGCTGTTGGAGCGCTCACCAACACCCCCAATACCTGCATTGGCATATGAGTAGCCCCCAAATACCTCGACCTTGGGATGCTGATCTTGTACGCACGTTGGTGATGCGACGGCTAGGATCAAAATGACAACAGGAAAAGGCTTCCTCACTCGTGATGCCTTGCCACGCATGATTTCTCCCACTGATCTTGTCGAAGGATGCTCAGGTCTTATGCCATACATATGCGCGAGATTCGAATACGCGGAAGCCATCAACGTGGGGGAAGGCCGGATGGGTGCGCCTCACTATCTCGCGTGAGATGCAGAGAGGTCAACAAAAAGCGTCACGAAGAGTGGGGTCGCATCTGTAGAATGAGGTTTCTAGATTAGAGACTCATCCGTAAGTCGATGCCTGCTGCAGTTGAGGAACGCGTTCAGCTTGGTAGTTCCGTGTGGCAGGGTGACGGGATTCTAATCTGGAAACTCTATTCTACAGATGCGACCCCATTCTTGCGCATACCCTATCTCTATGCGAGTCAGGAGCAGGGGCCAAGACAAAGGCATTCTCATTCTCACGCCGTTCGCCAGAATTCCACCTGCAGTAAAAAACCTGACAATGCAGCAATGTTGAGGCGATGGCGGAAATCGTCCGGGGAACGCAAAAGAAATGACTGCTATCCGTGATTGAATAATTTCCGCCGTTGGTGACTGTGATGAGTTTCGTTGGCACGCCTCACAAGGATTCTTGCACCGGGAACTGTCGCGTGTCCTATAATCAGGGGTTGTCTACTCGAAAAACCTCAGAACCACAGATTCCCCGATGAGCTTTGGTGCTACGACAGTAGATAAATAAACAAGAGTGTCTCACAGGCACTGTCCTTCGGTAGAGAGATTCTCGTCCTGGCAGCGTTGTTGTTATTGTGATTGAACGGACGCTATGAAGATTATGCTGCCATCCGCATGTAACGGTGATGGAGGCCGCCTACAACTGGAATGGAAACAAGCCTGCTCGGATCCGTGACTGGCGCAGGCTTATCAGTGGGAAAGGGCGTCTCGCCAACCAATCCATAATGCGGCCTGGCGATGTGATAATACTCCTCGATGAATTCCTTCAACAATCGTGTCAGGTGCTTTTCATTGAGAACGAGCACATGGTCCAAGAGCTCTCGCCGCAGAATTCCCACATGCCTTTCGACGAATGGATTTTGCCAGGGACTGCGGAAGGCAGTCCTGACTTCTTCAATGCCCGTTCCCTTTAGAAATTGGCGCACCTCGTCGCCATAGATTGCATCATTATCCCGAAATAGGTAAGTGGGATGGATGCCAAAGGGCATCGCCTCGCGCAGCTGCTGGATCACCCAAGACATTGTGGGATGAGCCGTCACCGCAACGTGTACCACCTGACGACGGGCATGATGGAGGACAACGAAGACATAAAGGATTTGGAATCGAATGGTGGGCACGGTGAAAAAGTCCATTCCCCAGGAGACGTGCGTATGATTGTGCAGGAAGGTCAGCCAGTTCTGCGACTTCTCATTTCCTCCTTTAGGATTGACCATGTACTTGCGAATCGTATCCGGGCAGGGAGGATCAAAACCGAGAAGGACTAAATGCCCATGGATCCTTTCAGCGCTCCACAGGACATTTTCGCCACTGAGTTGTCGGATCAGAGCGCGCATTTCCTGGCTGACTAGGGGGCGCCCTCCTTTGCTCCGCGACTTCCAGCGCCACCACAGGCGTAAGCTTTGTTTATGCCATTTGAGAACAGTCTTTGGCTGCATCAAGTCTGCGACAGGTTTCCACCCACTCCACACTGCTGACAACAGCACCCACAGGAGACGGAAAGCCGGGGTGAACCGCGGTCGCGGCTGTTTCTTTTGCCGGATGTTTTCTTTGTAGAAGGTGAGCTGACTTCGAATGGCCACCAGCTCACATCCCAGGGAAGCTCGGTTGCGGAAGAAGGCCGAGATAAAGATCAGTGCGTAAAGAAGGACCTCTTGCCCGAATCGCAGAAGTTCGAGGAGCTGCCGCCAGAGATACTGGATCGTTTTCATGCTCAAAGATAACAAGCGGCGGGCGGGATTCACAACCTTTTCTAATTCCTTGGACCTAAAAGGATATGAAGTTTTTCGGGTAGACAGGAGGATGATCTGCAAGTTATTGATTCTATTGGTGAGCCGTGGAGGAATCGAACCTCCAACCTACTGATTAAGAGTCAGTTGCTCTGCCAGTTGAGCTAACGGCCCACCCTGCCTGGATGAGGTACAACGGCCAAGAGGTTAACACGCTTGCAGGCCGTTGTGAAGATGGATTTAAGAAGACATCGCCGGCCCAAAGCACGCCACTTAGTTTCGCAAGGAAGATCGGGGACAGGCACCAATTTGATGGATTTGGAAACGGCTGTGGGAGACACTTACTCTCATCAAATTGGTGCTAGTTCCCGATTTTCCCGTGAGATAATGGGCCGCCATGCCCGCAAAGCTTTTCATCGGCACTTCCGGCTGGAACTACTACGACTGGAAAGGTCACTTCTATCCCGAAGAGCTAAAGCCTAAGGAGTACCTCGCCCACTATGCCAAGCACTTCCACACGACCGAGGTGAACTACTCCTTTTACCACCTCCCCAAGCCTGCCACTTACCAGAACTGGGCGGCCCAGGTGCCGGAAGACTTCGTCTTTTCAGTCAAGGCGAGCCGCTTTATCACGCACATGCACCGCCTGCACGAGGTTACGGAGGCCTGGCAGCAGTTCGTGGAGAACGCGGCCGTGCTGGGCAGGCGGCTGGGGCCCATACTTTTGCAGTTCCCTCCTTCCCTAAAGAAAAATGCCGAACTGCTCGCCGCCTTCCTGCACGAAAACCACCATCTAAAGGAGTCCAAGGGCTTGTCTCTGGCCTTCGAATTTCGACACGCAAGTTGGTTCGACAGGGAGATCTGCGAGATTCTTAGGAAGCATGGAAGCGCGCTGGTTGTTGCCCATTCCCAGCGCTACCCCCAGGCTCCCTTCATTCCTACGGCTCGTTTCGTTTACCTTCGACTGCACGGCCCCGGTGCCCTCTTCGCTTCTTCATACTCCGTGGATCAACTCAATGATTGGGCCGCACAGGTAAAGAGCTGGATGGGTTTCGGCAAAAGCGTGTACGTTTACTTCAACAACGATTTTCACGGCTACGCAATCGAAAACGCCAAAAGGCTTGCCAGCCTGATTTGACTTTTCATCATGAAGGCGGCAGCGGGCTGCCGCACTCCAGAACTGTTTCAAAAAGCACGGCTCCATCTGATCAGCGCAGAGACACCTAGGACCCAGAGAATTACAAAGCACCATTGCGCCGAGCGGAGCAAACGCGGTATTTTTCCCCTGTCCTAGAAATAATCCCTAACACAACCGAAGGAGAGCGTGCAGGATGACTGGACCTACACAACTGCTGATCGGAGGCAAATTTCAGAACGCCCAATCCGGAAGGACCTTTCCGACCATTAATCCCGCCACAGAGGAAGTGATTGCTCAGGTGGCCGAGGCCGATGCGCCGGACATCGACGCTGCCGTGCGCGCCGCGCGCGCCGCGTTCTGCGGCAAGGCCTGGCGCACCATGGCGGCCCGAGACCGCGCCAAGCTGCTCTGGAAGGTCGGCGACCTCATTTTGAAAAACTCCGAGGAGCTGGCAAAGCTCGAATCCATGGACAACGGCAAACCCATCTTCGAGTCGCGCTACGTCGACATCCCTTCCGCTGCCGAGACCTTTTACTACTATGCCGGCTGGTGCTCGAAGATCGAGGGGGAAACGATTCCTGTCCCGGGGAATTTTCTCAATTACACGCTGCGCGAGCCTTATGGCGTCTGCGGCATCATCACCCCCTGGAACTTCCCGCTCCTGATGGTCGCCTGGAAACTCGCGCCCGCTCTCGCCTGCGGTAACACCGCCGTCGTGAAGATCGCCGAAGAGACGCCGCTGACCGGACTTTGGCTTGGCCAGCTGTGCCAGGAAGCCGGCTTTCCGGACGGCGTGGTCAACATGGTTCCCGGCTATGGTGAGACCGCCGGGCGCGCTCTGGTTGCCCATCCCGACGTCGACAAGATCTCGTTCACCGGAAGCACCGCCGTGGGAAAGGAAATCATGAGAACCGCGGCGGAAACGCTAAAGAAGGTATCGCTGGAGCTCGGCGGCAAGTCTCCGAACATCGTCTTCGCGGATGCGGATCTGGAGGCTGCGGTCAAAGGAGCCTTCAACGGCATTTTCTACGGCAAAGGAGAGGTCTGCGCGGCAGGCTCACGACTGTTTGTCGAGGAGAAGATCCACGACCAGTTTATGGAGAAGCTGATAGAACGGGCAAGCCAGCTTCAGCCGGGAGATCCCCTGAGCATCAAGACCAGGCTGGGCGCGCTGGTCTCCAGGACTCAAATGGAGCGTGTTCTGGGCTACGTCGAAGCGGGAAAGCAGGAAGGCGCCAATCCGGTACTGCCCGGGGGCCGGGCGGGAGACAAAGGCTTTTTCGTCAAGCCCACTATCTTCGACTCGGTGTCCCCTTCCATGCGCATCGCGCGGGAGGAGATCTTCGGCCCCGTCCTATCTACCATTACCTTTTCCGACACAAACGAGCTGGTTGCCAAAGCCAACGACACAATCTACGGGCTCGCCGCCGCCGTCTGGACACGCGATGTCGGAAAAGCTCACCGGCTGGCGCGGCAGATCCAAGCTGGAACAGTGTGGATAAACACGTACAACATGCTCTCGCCGGAGTCGCCTTTCGGCGGCTACAAGCAGTCCGGATACGGCCGGGAACTGGGCAAACACGGCATTGACCTATATACGCAAGTGAAGTCCGTCTGGGTCAGCCTCGATTAAAGAAGCTGCCATCTCGCCGAATCCGTGGTGATTCTTGGCGTTCTTTGCGTCTTGGTGGTAGAGCTTTTGAAACGACACCACCAAGGCACAAAGAACACGAAGGAGCACAAAGAGTTGTCCTTTACCATCCGCGCGGAGAGGGGAGCCAGGGACGGCTGACGAAATCGGCCAGCGTAAGACCTATCAGGAGCGCCAGCCACATAAGCCCTGAAGCAACCACAAGCCAAATGAGCTTCTTGCTGTAGCGCACGTGCATGAAGAAGAGTATCACCAGTGTGGCTTTGCAGGCGGCAATCACCAGCGCCATTATGGTGTTAAGTGGCCCGAGGTCTATCGTGGCAACCCGGACCGTTGTCAGGGTCAGGACGATCAGAGCCGAGAAAACCAGGAAGTAGATCTTTTTGGGTACGACGTGTTCTGTCATTTGTGTCTGTCGATCAGGTAAAGCAACGGGAAGAGGAAAATCCAGATAATGTCCACGAAGTGCCAGTACAGGCCGGTGATCTCGACCGGACTAAAGTACTGGGCTGAAAAGCGTCCCCGCGAGGCCCGCACCGTCAGGACAAGCAGCAGACCGACTCCGATGATCATGTGCAGGGCGTGCATTCCCGTCATGATGAAGTAGAAGAGGAAGAACAGCTGCTCCTGCTCCGCCATGGGCCCTTCCACCTGGTCGTTAATGCCCGGCACCACGTGGTCAACATACTTGTGGTGGTACTCGATACCCTTGATGGCGAGGAAGACCGATCCGAGCATTATTGTCAGTATCAGGAACGTCACCAGCTGATTGCGCTTTGTCGACTGCGCGTAGTACACCGCCAGCGCCATCGTCAAGCTGCTGCCGATCAGGACAATCGTGTTGATGGATCCCAGCACCAGATCCGTGTGGTGACTTCCGGCGGCAAAAGCCTCCGGATAGAGCAGCCTATAGATCGTGTAGCCTGCGAACAGCCCGCCGAAGAACATCATCTCGGTGACGAGGAACACCCACATGCCCAGCGTCGACGCGTCCTTTTGCTGCTCGAGATCATCGAAATGGTGCCTCAGAGCGGTCGTGTGCTCAGCCAACGTGGACCTCCTCCGAATAGGCGTACGCCTCTTCTGTCACTACAGGCGTCTTTTCAAAGTTCTCCGTGAGCGGCGGCGATTCCGCCTTCCACTCCAGCCCGGTTGCGCCCCACGGGTTCGGGCCCGCGCGACGGCCATAGCGCATGGACCAGAAGAGGTAAACCAGCGGAATCAGGTAGCCAACACCCAGAATTGACGCGCCCGCTGTGGACATTACGTTGAGGACCTGGAACTCCGGCGGATAGGCGTGATAGCGGCGAGGCATACCCAGGTAGCCGAGTATGAACTGGGGGAAAAACGTGAGATTGAACCCGATGAAGATCACGAGCGCCGAGAATCGAGCCCAGCCTTCGGGGTACAGGCGGCCTGAGATTTTCGGCCACCAGAAATGGATCCCACCGAGATAGGCCATCAACATTCCCCCCACCATGATGTAGTGGAAATGCGCCACAATAAAGTAGGTATCCGTGACGTGAACATCGACCGCGAGGGTCGCCAGGAAAAGTCCGGTGAGCCCGCCCATCGTAAAAAGGCCGATGAAGCCAAAGGCATAGAGCATTGGCGTCTGGTAGGCGATCGATCCTTTGTAGAGTGTTGCTGTCCAGTTAAAAACCTTCACGGCGGAAGGAATCGCAACGAGGAAGCTCAGAATCGAGAACACCATTCCCGCATAGACGGACATCCCGGCGACGAACATGTGGTGTCCCCAAACCAAAAAGCCCAGGATCGCGATAGCCAGGCTCGAAAAGGCAATGAACTTGTAGCCGAAGATAACCTTGCGGGCGAAGCAGGGGACAATCTCACTGATCACGCCCATTCCCGGCAAAATCATGATGTAGACCGCAGGGTGCGAGTAAAACCAAAACATGTGCTGGAACAAGAGTGGATCTCCGCCCAGGGCGGGATCAAATATTCCGACGTGGAGCAGGCGTTCGACCGCAACCAGGACAATGGTGATGGCTATCACAGGCGTTCCCAGAATCATGATGAGGCTGGTGGCGTACATAGCCCACAGGAACAGCGGCATGCGGAACCAAGTCAGCCCGGGCGCGCGCATGGTGTGGATCGTGACGATAAAGTTCAGCCCCGTAAGGATGGAGGCGAAACCCGCGGTGAAAATCCCTAGCGCCATCGTGATAACGTGGGAGTTGGAGTACGTGCTGCTGTAAGGTGTGTAGAAGGTCCAGCCTGTGTCCACTCCGCCGGTAATGGCAGATACCAGAGCCAGCGTTCCACCGAAAACGAAAATATACCAGCTCAGCAAATTGATCTTTGGAAATGCAAGGTCCCGCGCCCCAATCATCATCGGCACCAGGAAGTTGCCCAGCACGGCGGGAATCGACGGGATGAGGAAGAAAAAGATCATGATCATGCCGTGCATGGTAAAGAGCCGGTTATAAGTTTCGGCGGTGACCAGCGCTCCCTGAGGGGTAAGCAGGTTCAGGCGCATGAGGACCGCGAAGGCGCCTCCGACAAAGAAAAATAGGGTTAGCGTCACCAGGTAGAGCAGTGCGATCCTTTTGTGGTCCGTGGTCAGAAGCCAGGACTTCACGCCGTACTGGGCATTCAGGTAATGTGCCTGTGACTCTTGCCTCGGTTCCAACTCCATGGCTGCACTACTCATTGCGGTGAATCATCCTTTCTTACTTTTTTAAAGACTTGATATAGGCGATGAGCTGAAGCAACTGCTCTTCGCTGACCTGACCCTGGAAGGTCGGCATGATCGGCTGATAGCCCGCGGTAATCTTCGCTCTGGGATTCAGGATCGACTCTCGTATGTAGCCTTCATCCGCAACAACTATCTGACCGCTGTCGAGTTCCACCTGCTTGCTGTAAAGACCTGCCAGCGAAGGGCCGCGCCCTGTGCTTTCCGAACGATGACAGCCGCTGCAGCCGAGCCGATCGAAGAGCGCTTGCCCCGCCTCCGACATCGAACCTTTCGCGGCTCCTCCGCTCAGCCAGTTCTGGTATTCAGCCGGCTCCATGACCGTCACCCACCCGACCATCCCGGAGTGTTGATTCCCACAGTACTCGGCGCAAAATAGGTGGTACTTGCCAGGTTTGGTCGCTTGAAACCACTCGGTCGTGTAGCGGCCCGGCAGAACGTCCTGCTTGATGCGGAAGGCTGGGATGAAGAAACTGTGGATGACATCCTGGGATGTCATGATCAACTTTACAGGGACACCCAGGGGAACGTGCAGTTCGTTGATCTCCTGAGCCCCTTCCGGGTGCTGCAGCTTCCACATCCACTGCTTGGCAACAACATAGATCTCGATGCTACCCTGCGGAGCCTGGGAGTTCCTAAAATAGAGCGCGGCACCCCACCCGAACATCACCATGGTCAAGCAGAAAGGAACGATGGTCCAGAAAAGCTCGAGTCCCAGGGAGCCGTGGATCGGCTTCCCGCGTTCACCTTCCGCTCGCCTGCGATAGCGAAGGGCGAAATAGAAGACCAGCGAGAATATGAGGATTGTGAAAAAGGCGGCCACGGCGAGAAGGAAGAGATAAAGGGAATCCACCCCTCCCGCAACAGTCGAGGCACGCTCTGGAAAAAGTGGCAAATTGGGCATCGCTATGCTCTCTGCATCTCCGGTACAAAAGGAGACAGATGGCCGACTTGGGCTGCAAATGACGAATGACGAATGACGAATGACGAATAAAAACAACAGCCTAGGGATTCGTCAGTCATTGCTTCCATCTGAAGTTTCATCTCTTTCCCCTTCTTCGTTATTGGGCATCGCTATGCTCTCTGCATCTCCGGTACAAAAGGAGACAGATGGC
>Ga0315279_10004642_pt1 | contig 18355 bp, 17 predicted proteins | sample YL17G06_20_MG_FD_203694 | JGI IMG/M metagenome (GOLD analysis project Ga0315279, IMG submission 203694) | Sediment microbial communities from Yellowstone Lake, YNP, Wyoming, USA - YL17G06_20 | ecosystem: Environmental > Aquatic > Freshwater > Lake > Sediment | place: USA: Wyoming | collected... | reverse complement strand
TAAGTCTACACCTTTTTATTATATTTTTACAACCCTCCCCTGGTTATTTGTCTTATTACTAACAAAAGAAGGATTATTAAATATAAATATTTTTTTTCTAACTACCCCACTAAAGTTTACACTAACGCGGCAATTTACTTGCTAAAAAATATCAAAAAATGGTAAAATATAAACAAATGTAAGATAATCTACTATTTTAGAAGATTAATTTTGGTAAAAAATAAATAGAGGTAAAATTAATGTCTGAAAACATTAATCCGCTTACCATCGAAGAAGTAGCGGAAGAATGTAGAAATTGTAAAAAGTGTCCCTTATATCTGGCTCGCACTACAGTTGTTCCGGGAGAAGGAAATTCCAAAGCTAAAGTAATATTTATTGGAGAAGCTCCGGGAGAAGATGAAGACCTGCAAGGTAAACCTTTTGTGGGTAAAGCCGGCCAACTTTTAACTAAAATTCTACAATCGATTGACATAAAAAGAGAAGATATCTTTATCACTAATATGGTGAAATGTAGACCCCCGGCTAATCGCACTCCTTCTAAAAGCGAGATAGACACCTGTTACCCTTATTTGGAAACCCAAATTGCCTTGATTAATCCTAAAATTATTGTTACTCTGGGTAATATCCCTACTCAATGCCTTTTAGAGACTATAGAAGGGATTACTAATCTTCGAGGTCAATGGTTTGATTGGTTAGGGGAGATAAAGATATTTCCTATGTTCCATCCAAGTTATTTACTCAGAAACGAAGGAACCTTCCCGGGCAGTCCTAAAGAATTAACCTGGAAGGATGTAAAAACTCTTAAACAGGCAATGGCTGGACTTTAAGATTGGTGATACTGAGAATTGAAATCAAAAGAAAGGAGTAAATTTTCTTCCTCCCTCTTGGGGGAGTTAGTGAAATAAAAATTAAATGACCATTAAAGAACTTTTAGATATTTTGGATAAGATTGCTCCTTTTTCTTTACAAGAAAGCTATGATAATAGCGGTATTCAATTTGCTGACTTGGAAGCTCCCATAATAAAAATATTACTTGCTTTAGATCTAACTTTAGAAATATTAGAAGAAGCTATAGAAAATAAAGTAAATGTAATTCTTGCCCATCATCCTCTTCTTTTTACTCCGCTAAAACAAATTACCAAACAAAATAATCCCCTTCTTTTTCAAACTATTACTAATCAAATAAATCTTTTAGCGCTGCATACCAATTATGACTTAGCCGAAAATGGGCTGAATGATTATGTTGCTAATCTATTGGGGATAACTAAAATTGCTCCTCTCAAGAGCAGTTTAGAAAAAATTTATAAATTTGCAGTTTATGTACCCATTCAAGAATCAGATAGGATAAGTCAGGCCATCTTTGACGCCGGAGCAGGGAAGATTGGCAAATATACTGAGACCTCTTTTAAGATTAAAGGGGAAGGAACTTTTAAACCGATGGAAGGAACTAAACCCTTTGTAGGGAAAATAGGCGAAAGAAAAGTGGTTGAGGAGATAAAAATTGAAACCATCGTTCCGGAGAGAAATTTAGAAAGCGTAATAGAGGCTATGAAAAAGGCACATCCCTACGAAGAACCCGCTTATGATATCTATGAACTCAAAATAAATCAATCCTATGGAATAGGTATTTGGGGAGAAATAGCTAAAGAGGTAGACCTGGCTGAATTTTCACTGAGCGTCAAAAATAAACTTAAAGCTTCCTATATCAGATTAATTAAATCTAACCATAATCGTAAAATAAAGAAAGTTGCTTTATGTTGTGGAGGGGGAAGCTCTCTCTTGGAGCAAGTTGGTAAGAGTGGTGCTGATTTATATATAACCGGAGATATTAATTATCATAGCGCTCTTCGGGCTAAAGAATTGGGCTTAAATATTTTAGAGATCGAACACTATGATACGGAAAAATTCTTCGTTGAGGCTCTGTATGATAAACTCTTAGAATTTAAAATTCCCCCCGATATTTTAATTAAAAGTAAAAAAATGAAATCTCCTTACCAAATCCTATAAATTATAAATTTATTCTTGCTCTTAACTTTTTTCAATAATAATTTTTGCACCTGATCTGACTTTTTTAAATACCTTTGGATCTCCTATTATCTTCCCGAAGACATTCACCGGACTGGCTGGCCTGATTTCCTCACCTTCACTAGCGGGAGTAGATCCAAAGAAAATACAAAAAGCATTTCCCGGTGGCCAATAACCTAAATCACCTTCTAAAACTACAGCTTTAGCATTCTTTAACCCAACCTTAACCGGAATGGAAAAATAAATTTCATCGCCCCAGGTATTGGCGCTTCCTTTAATAGGGAGTGCCTCCCAAACCTTTTTAGCAGTCTCACTATTATTTAATTCAGCATACATTTTAAGATCTTCAAGGGTAATCATAATCTTTCCTGTAGCCATTATAAACATCCTCTTTATATTTATAAATTTTTTATACTGGTTTATTTAACTCAACCTCTTATTTAATAGTCCATTCGCTAAAGAGCAACCTATCAATATGATGCTATTCACTTATTCTTTAAGTTATTTCTTATCATACAATTCCTTTGCTTTTTTAGCCACATGTTCGGCGGTTAGCCCAAATGTCTTTAAAAGTTCCCAGGAGGCACCGGATAATCCAAATTCATCATCGACACCTATCATGTCAAACAATAATGGCGTATTGTACTTTTTACCACTAGCAATCACCCCGGCAATAATATTGCCAAAACCACCTTTTTGATGTTCCTCTGCTGTAATGACAATTCCAATCTCTTCAGCGGCTTTGATAATACTCTCTTTGTCTAATGGTTTGACTGTATGTACATTGATTATCCTGGTTTCTAGATTAAAATCCTTTTTCAGAATATAGGCTGCTCTCATCGCCTCAGCAACCATCGGCCCACAGGCAATGATACAGACATCTTCTTTTTCTGACTGATAGTTAGAAGCAAGTTTAATTTCAAAAGCATCTACAAAATATTCTTTTTCTTCTCTAAACCGAATTACATTGGCTTTCCCAAATTCAAACGGGGTATCCTCTCGGGTAATGATAGGGGTGGCCTCTCGGGCATACCTTATAACGGCTGGACCAGTAATAGAAGCTATGGCATGGGTGGCTTTTTCGGTCTCTATTGCATCACAAGGGATAGCCAGGTGCATATTGGGAAGATAATAGAGGTTGCTAATATCCTCTAAGGTCTGATGGGTAGCCCCATCTGCTCCTACCGAGATACCGGCATGGGCATCGGCTATTTTGACATTATAATTATTGTAACAGACGGTAGTGCGAAGTTGATCCCAATTCCTGCCGGTGATAAATACTCCGTAAGAACCGATAAAGGGGATTTTACCTTCTTTAGCTAAACCTGAAGCTACCAGAGTCATATTAGCCTCGGCAATCCCTATCTCGAAAAATCTGTTCTTTCTCTCCGGATGGGAAGCATAGAATTTATCCATCCGAATAGATGCGGTTATATCTGCCCCTAAGGCTACAACTTTCTCATCTTTACCTAATTCTTCTATCGCCCGACCAAAACCATTGCGAGTAGCGTCCATCTGGACCTGCAGGGAAGGAGAACTATTCCACCAGTAATTACGAGAAAATTTAGGCAGGGAAGCTTCTACCTTTTGGTCTACTTCTTTTTGGTAATCAGATGCTATCTTTAAGAGGTGGTCTACTTTTTCTTGGTTAAATTGGGGATCTCCGATATCTTCTAGGGCTCGATCTAAGGATTCTTTACCGGATCTGCCGTCTTTAGGGGCTATACCATGATAACCCACTACTCCTTCAGCAAAAGAGACCCCCTTGCCTTTTAGGGTATGGGCAATGATGACGGTGGGTTGACTTTTTACTTTTTCGGCCTTCTCTAAAGCGTTTAGGATTTCTTTCATATTATGACCGTCAATCTCTATGGTATGCCAGCCAAAGGCCTGCCATTTATCGACAAGAGGTTCTAATCTCATCACCTCTTCAGTAGGGCCATCAATCTGTAAATCATTTCTATCCACAATAGCGGTAAGATTAGCTAATTTATAATGAGAGGCGCACATAATACTCTCCCAGAGAGAGCCCTCATCCAGTTCTCCATCTCCTAAGATAGAGTAGACTCGATAGTCTTTACCTTCTAATTTAGCATTTAGGGCACAGCCTAGGGCTACTCCTAAACCCTGGCCTAAGGAGCCAGAAGAAAGCTCAATACCGGGTAGTTTTAATCGATTGGGGTGGCCCTCAAAACCAGACCATAGTTTTCTTAGCTTTACGGTATCATCAAGGGGAAAGTAACCGGCCTCAGCAAGGGCTAGATAAAGGGCGGGGGCTTTATGGCCAACTGACCAGAAGATTCTATCCCGGTCTTCCCAGGCCGGATTAGTCGGGTCGTGTTTTATCTTCTTCAGGTATAATGCGGCAGTAATATCCATAATGGATAAAGTGCCTCCGGTATGACCCGAGCCGGCAGCGGTAATGGCCACCATACTGTAGGCTCTCATCTCTTTTGCTTTTTCAACTAATGTTTCAACTGTATAATCCCTTTTTATTTTTCCTGTCTTGGAATCTATAATTGGCATTAATGCTCCTCCTGATTCTAATTCTCTTTTTTTAAATTTAAAATAATATAAAATAGATATCAAGGGTATATTTATAAATATTTTTATTTTATTATGCTATTGTTTTAAAGAAATCCCATTCATTTTTTCATAAAATAAGGCTAAGCCACCATGGTCAATCTCAGAATAACCTTCAGCCAATAAAGACTGCATCATTTCCATCACTTGAGCAGTTAATGGCATAGCTGTATGCAAAGCCTGGCTGGTTTGTAATACATTGGTTAAGTCTTTGACATGGAGTTTCATCCGGAAGCCGGGATCATAATTTCCCTTAAACATCCTGGGGGCTTTGTCATTCAGACATTGGCTTCCAGCTAAACCATTCTTGATGGCGGCAAAGATTTGCTGTGGATCTACACCAGCTTTCTTCCCTAAAGTAAGAGCTTCAGCTACTACCGCAATATTAACTGCTACAATCACCTGATTTACCAACTTAGTCGTTTCACCAGCCCCAATATCACCGACTAAAACTGGCTTCCCCATTATTTCTAAAATTGGTCGGCATTTCTGAAATATCTCCTTCTTGCCCCCTACCATAATAGCAAGGGTGCCTGATTGGGCCTTTTCCTGACCACCACTTACCGGGGCATCTAACATCTCAACTCCTTTTTGGGCTAATTTTTCAGCTACAGACTGAGACGTCAGAGGAGCGATAGAACTCATGTCAATCAATATCTGTCCCTGATGAACCCCTTCAATGACTCCTTTTTTGCCTAAGACTACTTTTTCAACATCAGGCGAATTAGGTAACATGGTGATAATAATCTCACTGTTTTCTGCCACGTGGGCACAGGATCCTCCTTTTTCTGCTCCATCCTGTTCAACTTCTGCCAGAGCTTCCTGATTAATATCATAGGCAATTACCGGGTAACCGGCTTTTAATAGATTTTTGGCCATCGGTTTCCCCATAATGCCAACTCCAATAAATCCAATTCTTTTCATTTTTAAAACTCCTTTTTCCTACTAAATTTATAAATATTTTTTACGTATAATATGCTTATTTTCTTTATTTAAAGTCTGATGCAGAGCGATGTATTAAAAGACCAAACATTACTTTTCAAAGTTGGAAAACCATATTACTCCATTCATCTTCTTAAACTCTTGCCCACGCCTCTTTTAGCACCCTCTTGGCATTAGCTATAACCACCTCTGAGGTCTCACCAGCCAGTGGCTTTACCTCAAAGCTTACGATAGGTGGATTCTGATAATTTAAGAAACCAATATCCAATAGCACTTTTAAAAATTCCGCTAATTCCTTTACATCATTTTCCCCTCCTATAATGCCAAATCGGGGATGCTGATCTCCATAACCAGGGTGCTTCTTATCCCTTAAGATACAATTGCCTATGTGGGCATGGACAAGGTAATCTTTAATGGGTATAATGGCCTCAGTGGGAGTTTCATTTAAAAGGGGAAGATGGGATAAATCAATTAATAAGCCAAAGTTGTCAAATTCTTTTCTTATTTCAGCTGCCAACTTTCTTGCTTCATTCGCTGGTCCAATTAAGCACTTTTTGTCAATTTTCTGATCAAAGATTTCCAGAGTTATCCCTAAGTCTCCTTTGGATTTAGCATAATCACATATCTCTTTAATGGAGGAAACTAACAACCTTAGAGCTTGTTCTCGTTTCTCTTCTCCTGGGTCCTCACCACTTAGAAAAGCAAGAGCCTTTGCTCCTATCTCATAAGCCTCGTCAACTCCTGCTTTTATTTCCCTTACTGCCATCTTTCTCTCTTCTTCATTAAAAGAGTTAAGATTTAGGTTATTAATCAATAAGCGTGGCTGAGCACCATAAACAACAGTTAAATGACTCATCTCTAATAGTTTTTTCGCTTTTTCTCTTATCTTCAAATCCTTGATCCAGGAAACCTCCACCGCAGTAAAGAAATCATCCTCAGCTATTTTCTGTAGCGTCTCAAGAATTGGCCCCTCACCCCTCATAACTTGGGGGAAAGCCATAAAGTGGATTAGTCCTACTTTCATAAATTTATACATCGACTCTTGCATATTAACCTCCATTATTCATTAAGTAAATCTCTTTCTACCCCGGCTAAATGATCGAACATTCTATTGCGGGCTCTTTTGCTATCTTTGTTTTTAATGGCCTTAAGAATCTCATTATGCTCTTCAAAATACTTCTGAGTATGACCAGGAATGCTCCAGCTTTTCTCCTTCAGGTTTATCCAGAGCTTTTCCTTTAATAAGTCAGTCAGGTAAATCATCATTGAAAAAAGGAGGCTATTATGAGCTGCCTTAGCTATATTAATGTGAAATTCCCTATCAAATTCCATTATCTCAGGGATGTTCGTCATAGCGTCCTTCATTTTATTCAAGGACCCTTGAATAGCAGTTATCTCTTCCTCGGTAGCCTTTTTGGCGGCAAGACCGACAATCTCGGTTTCCACTACCTTTCTTGCCTCCAAGAGCTCAAAAGGGCTCTCCTCTCCCTCAAGTTCTCTAAATACTTGCTCATACAAAGGGAAGTTAAAATTATCCTTGATGAAATTACCCTTACCTCCTCTACTCTCTGTTATTCCTAAAATTTCTAGAGCACTCAGCGCTTCTCTTACCGAAGGACGAGAGGTGCCGAATTTCTCTGCCAGCACTTGCTCTGGAGGAAGTTTATCCCCTGGTTTTAATCTACCCTCTTTTATTAAATCTCGAACTTGTTCAACTATTTTCATATAAACTTTTTTAGTTTGAACTTTCTTAAACACTGGGATGCTCCTTTTTATACATTATTTGTCCTATTAGTAATATTGTCTGATAATTTTAAAATATGATATCATTAAACAATATTATGTCAAATTTAAAACTTTCTTCATCAGTATAGAGAAACATTCTTAATGCTCTCAAGCTACTAGTTAATGTTCTGTAAACCTATTACTCATTGTCACCGGATTATAGCTACCCCACTATAAGCGGTAAGCCATAAAACTTTTTTTATTAAAACTCTTTTTTATTTTTTAAACAATCTTGATTACTCATCGCATATTCCGGTTGCCTGGATTTCCACTTTTGCATCCTTGGCAAGCCCACTAACTTCTATAGCTGCACGTGCCGGGTAGGGCTTGGAAAAATATTGACCATAAATTTCATTGACCACTTTAAAATCATTCATATTAGTAAGGTATACAGTCACCTTTACCACATCATTTAAGGAAGAACCGGCAGCTTCCAAAATAGCTTTAATATTATCCAGAGTCTGCCTGGTTTCCTTTTCGATACCCCCCTCTACCTTTTTACCGGTTGATGGGTCCAAGGGCAAAATACCAGAAGTAAAGATAAATCCCTTTACCTTCATTGCCTGGCAAAACGGCCCAAAAGCAGCTGGAGCATTTTCGGTCATAATAATCTCTTTTTTCATTACTTACCTCCCATATTTTCGATACTTTATAATATCTTTAAAATATTCTTTATAATCTCGCTTTTGCGATGGGCTTAGGCATAGTTACATAGTACTGGGCAGCCAAAGAATAATCTGAGGAAAGGCAATCATTAACAGGAGCCCGATCGCTATTAGAATAATAAAAGGTATTACACCGCGTATGACATCACTTGTTTTAATACCTAATTCCGGTGCAGCAGCACCTTTAAGGAAAAAGATAGCATAAGCAAAAGGTGGTGTTAAAAAGGACATCTGAAGATTCACAATAATCATCATGGCAAACCATAAAGGGTCAAATCCCAGATCAATAACAATCGGAGCTAATATGGGAACCATAACAAAGATAATACCAATCCAATCAATAAACATACCCAAAATAAAGCAAACAAACATAATAAGAGCAAAAGCCATCCAACGCCCACCGGGAATAGAAAGAATAAAATTCGCTACAACATCACCACCACCGGCACTTAAAAGTACACTAACAAAGGCAGTGGAACAACCGGCAATTAGTAGCACCATTCCGGTTAATTTGATGGTCCCCAGCGTAACGTCTTTCAGTACTTTCCAACTAAAACGGCCATAAACTATAGTTAAAAGTGTTGCCACAGCAGCACCCACTGCAGCAGCCTCGGTGGGAGACGCCAAACCAAAATAAATGGCTCCCATTACGGACAAGATAAGTAACGCAGTTGGTACCAAGGTTGTAATTAACATCTTACTTTTTTGGCCAAAAGTTAGCTTTTTACCTTCATTCTCCTCAACTGAAGGAGCAATTGATGGTTGTAGGTAAGAACGAATACCGATGTAGAGCATATATAGTCCGGAAAGGAGAAAGCCAGGCATGTAGGCAGCCATAAATAACTTCCCTACTGAAATCCAAGCTACCGGTCCATAAATAATAATCATAATACTGGGTGGAATTAAAATACCCAGAGTACCTCCGGCACAGATCGCCCCAGTGGCTAAGCCTTTATCATAATTGCGCTTCATCATCGCCGGTAGCGCAACTAGTGTTAACATAGTGACAGAAGCAGCAATAATACCAACACAGGCAGCCATAATGGTACCAATTAATACACTGGTAATCGCCAATCCACCTCTAAATTTACCAAACCAGACATATACTGCATCATACATTCTTTCAGCAATGCCGGACTTTTCTAACATGTTCCCCATAAAAACAAATAAGGGAACAGCCATAAACCCATAATCGGTAATTATGGCATAGACACGACTATAGATTAAGTCAAAAGCATGTGGGCCAAATAATAAATACCCGGTGATAACACCAACACCACCAATGGGAAGAGCCAGTGGAAAACCGGTAAGCACACCAATTAAAAGGGCTCCGAACATCCCAATAGTGACAACTTCAGGATTTACTGCAATATCTATCATAATAGCTCTCTCTTTCTAATTAAAAAGTATAGATCTTGAATGAATTTAGACAGACTCTGCAAAGCAAAAAGACAGAAACCAAAAACCAATACAGTTCTAAAAGGCGCAGCCGGGGGCAGCCAGCTACTTTCCACCATTTTTTCACTAAATTTCCAGGAAAAGACAGCCCATCTTATTCCTGCAGAGATAAGGATAATACATATAGGAAAAAGAAAAATAATTGACAAAATGACATCAATCCATGCTCTTCCTGTGCGCGATAATTTTGAATAGAAAACATCTACCCTAACATGCCCGTCATATAAATAGGTATAAGCCCACCCACAAGCACCAAAAGTCCCCATAAGCATCTTGGAAGTCTCCAACGCCCAAATTGTAGGCCGGTTAAAAGCATATCTGGAGATAACCTCATAGCAGAGCACTATGATTAATGCTACCACCAAAAACTTAACCAACTGGCCTGTAAATTCACTAATAGAATTGATTGTTTGAACAAACTTTTTCATATTAATCTCATAACTCCTCCTTGCTTTTTCTAACCTTGCTCCAGAAAATATAGTCCGGAGCAAGGTTAATACTAAGTATATATAGTTTTTATTGATGCTTTAGAAATGATTATTTTATATCAAAGATATCGCAAATTTCTTTAAATTTGAGTGCAGATTCATATACCTTTTTATAACCGGGGTCTTTGGCAGATTCTGCAGCATAGTATTCATTTGCTTTTTCGAATAAGAGTTCTTCAATATCCTTGGGTAAGTTCTCCACAACGGTACCATATTCCTTATATTTTTCCATAGCTGTAGAATCAAGGACAACCTCCTCGGTAAAGAATTCATGGGACACTCTGTATGCAACCAATTCTACAATCTCCTGTAAATCCGCAGGAAGTGCATTCCAGGCATCCATGTTCACATACAGGGATTGGGCATCACTGGGAGCACGGGAAGATGATATGTACATATATTTGGCGACTTCCTGGAAACCCATGCCCCAATTCAAAGAAGGAGTAATATATTCAAAGGCATCAATGATTCCACGTTTCATTGCTTCGTAAATTTCACCACCGGGAAGGAAAACCGGTGCTGCCCCCATTGCTTGAAAGATTGAATTAAGGGCAGTGGTTCCACACCTAAATTTTAGTCCTTTAAGATCCTCGACTGAACGTAGTGGTTTGTTAGAATGACACCAAACCTCAGCCGGATGAACTGTTAATTGGTCAACAAAGTATACACCAATTGGTTCATATAATTCTCGAGCCAATTTCTTCCCTTCGTATTCCAGCCACATCATCATTTGATTACCGGTATGACCACCTACCCAGTTGGTGTAAAAGACACCGGCGGGAACATAACCGACAGCCCAGCCAGCGGATACATGAGCTGCCTCTACCGAGCCTGCAATTGCTCCGTCAAACTCTTTTCCGGCAGGTATAATGGCACCTGCAGTGAAGGCTTTAACCACCAAACGTCCGCCACTGGCTTCGGTCACTTGTTCGGCAAACCTTTTAGCACCCTCAAATCCAAAATCACCGGCTGCACACATTGATTGTAATCTCCAATTAATCACATTTTCGGCACACAGTCCACTAATAGTTATGCTAAGTAACAATACAAAAATCAAAATCAAACTAATCATTATCACACAATTCAACTTCTTCATTTTAAACACTCCTTTTAATATAATTTTCTTAACTGGCCAAATACAAGCGAAAATACTTTCATTTCTTCCTCAAGTAAAAGGAAAAACCAGAGATATGCCTTGTCAACCACCTCCTTTTATACATTATTTGTCTTATTTGTTATATTGTCTGACAAGTTATATAATATTATATCACAAAATAACATTACGTCAAACTTATTTAGAATTCCTATGGACAAATTAATAAAAAATACCAAATATCGCCGCCATATCCTAAATCCCGACCTATGGTAGTACTTAAGAAAACTTTTTTCGAAGATAATGAAAAGTCTTCCAGGTTGTGATATCATTGGATATAATATTCAGATAAATTATATACATTTGATGAGGATAATACCACTAAAAGATAAAAGGTATGGAAAATGAAAAGAATTTCTATAAAATTAGGGAAAGAAGTGGTCGAAGTAAATCTTCCAGACAATACAGAAATTTTATCCACTGAGCAACCCAAACCACTTAGCAATCCTGCTTTTTTTATTCAAAAAGCTTTGAAAGATTCTATAAGTAGCCGAAGTTTGGACCAAATTATGGAGCAAAAACTAAAGAAAAACCCACAAGTAAAGGCAGTAATAGTAATTTCGGATAATACTCGTCCTGTCCCTTACAAAGGTAAAGCAGGAATATTATGGCCAATCATTGAAAAACTTTTAGCTAAAAATATTTCTAATGACCGTATTCTTATTTTAGTAGCCACCGGTACTCATCGACCATTATCCGAAAAAGAATTAAGAGAGATGTTGGACCCTCGAGTATTTGACTATAAAATTCCCATAAAAAACCATCGTTGTCGAGACAAAAATAATTTAGCATATTTAGGCAAGACTAGTCGTGGTAGTTCAGTATATATTAATCGTGATTATATAGAAGCAGATATTAAAATACTTACCGGTTTAGTAGAAACACATTTTATGGCCGGTGCATCGGGAGGAAGAAAATCAATCTGTCCAGGGCTCATAGAAGAAGAAAGCATCTATATATTCCACGGGGCACCTATGTTAGCTTCTCAGGAGGCTAGTGACTTAATTATAGATGATAATCCCTGTCACCAAGAGGCTTTAGAGATAGCTAAGAAAGCAGGAGCAGATTATATTCTCAATGTTACTATTGACCAAGATTTTAAGCTAACGGGAGTATTTGCCGGAGATTTAGAAGAAGCTCATAAACAAGCAGTAAAACAGATAAAAAAATACGTTACTATACCCTTGGATAAAGAATATGATATTGTTATTACTCATGCTGGCTTTGTAGGCATTAACCACTACCAAACAGCCAAAGCTGCAGTAGTTGCTATCCCGGCTTTAAAACCCAATGGTAAATTAATTATGATAGCAAATAATAATGATAAGGATTTAATTGGCAGCGAAAAATATAAAACAGTTTTACATCTATTAAAAATAATAGGAGCAAAACAATTTAATCATTTGATTTTATCACCTAATTGGACTTTTATTCCTGATCAATGGCAAGTGCAAATGTGGACTCGCTTGTTTTCCAAAATTCCTCCAGAGAATTTTATTTATTACAGTCCTCGGCTTTCTTTTAATGATTATAAAATTATTCCTGGCATTGATGGAAACATATTTCTTCCTAGATCTGAAAGATACAAAGGTAATTTTAAGAATGCTGCTCAAGTAATTGAAAAAGTGGTGGAAGCAGCAATATATGAATTAAAAAGCGCTGGACAAGAAAAAACAAGAATAGCCTATTTAGCCGATGGTCCCTATGGAGTCCCGGTAAAAAGTTAGTGTAAAATTTAGTGGGGTAGTTTAGAAATATTGCAAAGGAATAAGAAAAAGGCATAGATTTACCTAGATAAACAAAAACTCTTTTTAACAAAGGAAGTAAACTACATCCATAGTACTATTATAATAATATTTTACGAGATTAAGATAAAATTCCTATTAAAGATCTAAGATTTAATAGTATAGAGAACTAATCTTTAAAATATCCCAGAATATAAGTCGTAAGATAATAGAAAAAGCTATTACCGATATAGATAAACATTTTAGGTATAAAATAAAAAAGGAGAATAAAACATGAAATTAAAAAAATTTGGAAATAAATGGGTGGTAAGAATTGACAAAGGAGAAGAAATTGTTGAAACTTTAAAACAGCTTTGTAAAAAAAACAAAATAAAATTAGGTTCGGTTAGCGGTGTGGGAGGAACTGAAAGAGTAACTGTTGGGTCTTTTAAAGCTAAAACTAAAGAATTTTTTTCTCAAGAATTAATAGGAGATTATGAAATTACTAACTTAATCGGAAATATCTCAACCATGAAAGGTGAAATATATCTTCATTTACATATTACTATATCTGATTTAAACAATAATGCTTTCGGAGGACACTTGATTTCTGCAATAATTAGCACAACAGGTGAATTTATTATTGAAGAAATTGATGGAGAAATAGAAAGGGAATTTAATGAAGAAGTGAAATTAAACCTCTTATTTGATTAAAAATTTAAAAATATTGCCAAATAATTCGGGTCAGATAAATTCGACCCCTACACAAAAAACAACACAAAAAACCAAAAAATATTAACTAAAAACTTTATCACGGCAACGCCGTGCTGCTACAAATTATAATTAAAGTTTGTTAAAGGACTGTTGTCCCCTGACAATGTCTATGAAGTATATTTATCATAGCAAATAATTTCTGATAAAGGCTTTCTTTCGGTTTTGCTCCCCGATTCCCTGGGATATCCTACCGGCATTAGGGCAACAACCCGGACATCTTCGGGAACACCTAAGATTTCTTTAACCCGATCCTGGTAGAAGGCACCGATCCAACAAGTTCCTAATCCTAAAGAAGCTGCCTCCAAGCTCATATGATCCAGAGCAATAGCCAAATCGATAGGATAACTGTGCTCACCATTACTCATTATATGATCAAGATTAGTAGCACACCCGGCGATAACTACCGGAGCTTCTCCTACAAATTTCTGATTCTTGCAAGCAGGAACCAATTTTTTTCTTAAACTCTCCTCTTTTACTACTATAAATTTCCAACCTTGCTGATTACTAGCAGAAGGTGCTAATCTGCCCGCCTCTAAAATCTGTTGTAATACTTCTTCGGGAATTTCTTTTTCCCGATAACTACGAACACTCTGCCTTTTTTTAATTGCCTCTAATACCATTCTACTTCCTCCTTCAAATTATTATAATGAGCTTGATAAATCAAACCCTTACGTGATCTGTGCTTTGAAGAAATTTTGCTTTTATTTGTTATTATAATATTCTTTTTACTCATTATAATACAAATTTTTAATTACGACACCTTTTATTCTAACAAAAAATATTATAAAAATAAATATTTTATAAACTATCTATAGAAAGTCTGGGGTGTATTGTTATACACCCCTACTACCTATTATTTAGTTTAGTAGCAATTTTATTTCTTAATTTTTCTACAAATATTCAAAAAAATTTGCAAAATTGTTTTGAAGTGATATAATTAATTTAGAAAAGATTATTTTTTTTAAATTACTTTTTGGGTCTTTTGGGAGATTATTGGTTATGGAAATTACTTCAAGGCAAAAAGAATTTTTAGTAGTTTTAATAGAATTATACCAGCAGAAAGGTTCTCCTATTCATTATTGTGAAGTTGCCCAAAAATTGGGAGTTAGTAAATGGACTGCTTATGATATGCTACAATTACTCCACCAAGAAGGCTTTCTGAATGTAGAATATATAATCCCAAAATCAGACCAATATAAATTGTGCAAATTGGGCCGTTCTACCATAACTTTTTACCCTACCGAAAAGGGATATGCCATATCTACTCTTCTAATAAAAAGAAGGCTCCCAACAAAGATGGCTGAGTTAAATAAATTAAAAGAAGAGATTACTCAAAAATATGACAAACTTAAAGAAAAGTTTAATATAAAAGATCTTCTTAGAGATTTCTTACAAACTAAGTCTCCTCTTATTTTCTGTGCTTGTTTATTGCTAATTTTAATACTTCTTATTAAAAAAATAGCCCAGAGTGTTGCAGAAATGCAATTATTAAGTCAAATTTTACCTTCTAATGTATCTAATGCTTATGCTGAATTAGCTCTTACGGTCTTTGCCGGAATATGTTTAGGAGTACTAGCCAAATATATTAATAAAATTCCTAAATCTGCAACAATACAAAATAATAACTTGGATGAATATTTAAATTATATTCAAACTTATAATCAATATATCTCGCAGATGGATAAAAAAGAACAAAGATCCTTATTAAATTTCTTAAAAGATATCTTAGATGAAATAAATATAAAAAACAAAAAGTAAATTTTTCAAATAATTTTAATAATTTTATTATAGGAGGAAAAGATTATGGATTATATTGAAAAATTTAAAAATTACACTACTAAACAAACTATAAATCTTATCATAAAAACCTTAGCTAATACTTCTGATAATAATCTGATTAGACTAACTTATGCCGCAGAAAAAATTGCCCCGAAGTTCAAACCTGAAATAGGCAGGGTTAGAAAATTATTCGAAGACAAGGCTCCAGCCTATCGGTTAGCAAAAAAAGTATTAAAAGAAATCCACCCTAATGTTCGTGACAAGATGGTATTAAATCTTATGATTAACTATATTTTAATGGGTCCAAAAAATAGAGAGGATTTTCAAAAAAAAGAAGGCATCCCCTGTCCTGCTACTATAGTTATCAGCCCTACCATGAGATGTAATCTTAGGTGTACGGGTTGTTATGCCGGAGATTATTCTAAAAAAGACGACCTCCCCCTTGAATATGTAGATAAAGTTATAACTGAAGCTAAAGGAATGGGAACTTGTTTTTTTGTTATCTCTGGCGGTGAACCTTTTATAAGAGATGATATGTTAGATATCTATAAAAAACATAACGATGTCGCTTTTATGACTTATACTAATGGAACCTTTATAGATAGAGATATGGCCTTTAAACTACAAGAATTAGGTAATGTTTCCCCAGCTATAAGTATAGAAGGGCTTAAAGAAGAAACCGATAATCGACGAGGCAAAGGAGTATGGGAAAAAATAATGCAGAGTATGGATAACTGTAAGGAAGCCAGACTAATTTATGGTTTTTCTGCTACTCCTACTAGATATAATACCGAAATTATCTATAGTGATGAACTTATCAAATTATTAGTAGAAGAAAAGGGTTGTATGTTTGGTTGGTACTTTACTTATATCCCTATCGGCAGAAATCCTGACCTAACTCTGATGCAGACTCCAGAACAAAGACTCTATGGTTGGAGAAGGGTCAATTACCTAAGAAGTACCTATCCGGTCTTTATTGGAGATTTCTGGAATGACGGAATGCATGTAGGAGGATGTATTGCCGGAGGTCGCCAATCCGGATATTTACATGTAAACGTAAAGGGAGATTACGAACCCTGTGTCTTTACCCACTGTGCTACTCATAATATAAGGAATGCCTCCTTAAAAGAGGCCTTAGCTTCTCCCTTATTTAAAGCTATAAGAGCAAGACAACCTTATTCTGAAAACTTAATGTTACCTTGTATGATTATTGACAACCCAAAGGTACTAAGAGAGGTTATTAAAGAATCTAACGCTTATCCCACTCATGGTAATGCTCAAACAGTAATAACTGAATGTGCAGATTATTTAGATAAATACGCTAAAGAATACGGTGAACTTTCTAAACCTTTCTGGGAAAAAGTATATGTAAGAAAAGAAGGTATGCCTAAAACAATACCTGAAAAACTTGAAGATGTAAAAATACTGCTAGAAGAAATAAGGAAAAAATAAAATAGGGACACATCCCATTTTCCTCGATTAGGAAAATGGGATGTGTCCCTATTTTATTTATTTTTTCTCTGCCTGTTGAGATATAATCATACCAAAAATTATCAACAATCCCCCTATCCAGGCGATAAGGCCTACCTTCTCTCCCAAGAGAAGGTAGGCAAAGATTGCCCCAAATATAGGTTCCCCGGAAAATGTAATCGCTGTCTTGGTAGCGGTAGAATATCTTTGGAATTTATTTTGTATATAAAAAGCCAGAGCAGTAGCAAATATTCCGGTTAATATAATAGACCACCACACGCCAGAAGGGTAATATAAATGAATCCCCGGCCTTTCAAAAAATAGAGCCATTAAAAAAGATAATACAAATACTGTAGTCAATTGAACAATTACCAATAAAACATAATCCACCTTCCTGACGTATAAACCAACTGATATTATGTGCATTGCGAAAGATACTGCACACAATAAAACTAAAAAATCACCAAAATTAAAAATAAAGCTACTATTATAATTTAGAAACCACAATCCAATAAATGCTAAAATTACCCCTATAATAGAGTTTTTGGAAATTTTTTCTCTTATAAAAAAATGAGAAATAATAGGAACTAAAACCACAGACAATCCAGTAATAAACCCAGCTTTAGTAGCAGTAGTATACTTTAAACCTACAGTCTGGAAAGTATATCCCAGGAAGAGAAAAATTCCGATTAAAGACCCTTTTTTAAGAATCATCTTATCGATATTTTTTAGCCTTTTCCAAAATATTAGGCCTAAAATAAAAGCTGCCCAAAAGAAGCGGTAAGCTAAAAAGGTAAAAGGCATAATTTGGTCAAGAATACCTTTTATTATGGCAAATGTAGAACCCCAAATAACTACTATCCCTAATAAATAAATTTCTGCTTGAATACCTTTCATAGATACTTGTTCTCTTTCCTTTTAATAATTTTTATATATCTTTCTGGAACCAGCCATTTTCTAATCCCTCTTCCTTAAAAGCCTGTAACGCTTCCCGATATTCTTCTCTATTTATCTTTCGAGAGAGGAGAGGAAATTGGCTGGCTTGATAGGCTGGAAAATATTGAGCCATTAAGCTGATATAAGTATGCGGAGAAATCTCTCGAGCAATAAAACGCATAATCTTTCTGCTTCCGCTTAAACCTCCCGGTAAAACTAAATGCCGAACAATTAATCCCGAATGAGCTACTCCGGATTTATTTATTATAAGCTCCCCAACCTGTCGGTACATTTCTTTCAAAGCTTTCTTCATTACCTCAAAATAATTAGGAGCAGCGGAATATTTTTTGGCAATCTTATTATCAGCATATCTAGCATCAGGTAGATATATATCCACCACACCATCGAGCAATTTTAAAGTTCCTACTGATTCATAACCACTGGTATTATAGACTATAGGGATACGTAAACCCATTTTAATAGCTAACTGAAGACCCTTTAATATTTGAGGTACAAAATGAGTTGGTGTAACCAGGTTAATATTATGACATCTTCTTTTTTGTAACTCAAGCA
>Ga0315279_10004640_pt1 | contig 18358 bp, 17 predicted proteins | sample YL17G06_20_MG_FD_203694 | JGI IMG/M metagenome (GOLD analysis project Ga0315279, IMG submission 203694) | Sediment microbial communities from Yellowstone Lake, YNP, Wyoming, USA - YL17G06_20 | ecosystem: Environmental > Aquatic > Freshwater > Lake > Sediment | place: USA: Wyoming | collected... | reverse complement strand
CAAGTTGAAAACTTAGAAGGTGAAGAACCCGACTCTCAAGGCGCGGATCCGGAATTAAGTGGCCAGAGACCCAAAATCGAGATCCCGGAATCGTTAGACTCTGAAACACGTTCAGGACCTGGTTCGGGATGACAGAACCAACTACCACTTTTTTGTCATGCTGAATTCGTTCCAGCATCTCATTTCTCGAACCCTTGGACACTTTGATGTTCTTGAAATGAATATAGCGAATGGAAAATGCAAGTTCTGCAAATTCCCCATTCAAGGGAAATGGGCTTAGGACTTAATAAGCGAAGGGAAGGCCCGTCCGAAAATATTTTTCGATGAACCTTTAGGCAAAGAAGGAAAGACGATCCGAAGGGAAGACCTCCAGAAGATGCTTCAGGATTATTATGCCCTAAGGGGTTGGAATTCGGAGGGAATCCCAAAGCCCTAATGGTGACCGTTCTCCTCCGACACCCTCCTGGAGAATCTAAGGGCAAATCTTCATTTATCATATTTGCATTCAGATAGACGGTTAGAAAAAATGGTCAACAAATTATTTAATGACATTTGAGCGGGCTGTTGCTCAAACCCCTGATTTAAAAATCTAAGATCCTAAATGTCAGCCTTTGATATTTACAATGCTGAAGAAACCCGTTGATATACTTCGGTTCATTTCAGTAATCATCAAGCCCTTCATTCTATCTGAAACAGATCTTATTACCCCTAGGATGGTCCCTTTTACCTGATTTACCACTACCGATAGACATTTCTTCGATTGACCTCCATACTTCAGCAAAACTTGAATGTTCTGGATAGCAGAGATCAAAGACTCTTGTATCTGAACTCGCCAAAGCCCCCTCCATCGTGCCCGGTCATAACCGTAAGGCGTCCCCCTGGCAAAAGAACGCTCCATCAGATGCTGCCTGGTCTTGATGTCACGCTTTGCTTTGGCAGACCGACTGGCTTCCCGCATCCTGTCCAGTTCCTCTTGCCGCAAATGCCGCTTGATCGTCCGACCAGACTTGTTCCGAGTACACTGCTCTTGGATCAGACAAGCCGCGCAAACCTTCTTGGGTGCCGCGTAATCTCGACTTTGACGATTGATGTGCAATGATTTTGGCTTCAACAGATTCCCTGCCGAACAACGATACGTATCACTCTGTGGATCATACTGAAACTGCTCTTCCGGAAAAATCTTGAGCTTCTCTGTCCGCTTTACGGAGACCTCCCTCAAGTCCGGAATATGAGCCTTGAGCCCTCGATCATGGCAGGCCAAAAAGTTGTCAATCGTCCCATATTTGCTGTCAGCCACCACGGTCTCAGCCATGACCCCCGTGTTGCTATGATGGCTCTCCAACAATGGAACCATCAAATGGGCCTCATTCACATCTCCGGCTGTCGTCTCCGTAGCCGTGATGACTTCACTCCTTCCATCCACCACCCGATGAACTTGATAAGAAAGCTTTGGCTTGCCCCGATTCACAATCGCAGCATCAGGATCCGTCGTCGACATATAACGACTGTTCTTCTTTACGTACCTCCTGGAGGAATCCGAACTTTCACTCACCTCTTCCAGACGAGCTTCCAACTTCTTATAGTTCTCATGTAAATGAATCTTGAGGGACTGAGTGTCAATCACAGAATTATTCGACGCATCCGCATCCACAAGGCTCGAATCCACAAAAATCTTACTGCCATCCACCAATCCCGCTTCCACACATTGTCAAACAATACGCTCAAAAGAACTCCGAAACGCCTCCGCTCCCCAACGAGCCCGAGCCTTGCTCAATACACTATGATCAGCAACCTCACTGTCCAAATCGTACCCTAAAAACCATAGCCAATCTAACCGCATGGGAATCGTCTCCATCAACTCCCGCTCCGATCGAACATTATAGAGGACTAACAGAAGCATCATTTTAAGGATCACAGGAGGGGGTATCGAAACGTTGCCATTGTCCCCATAGGCGTCTTTCACCTCTGCATAGATAAAATCAAAATCAATTTTCTCTTGAATCTTTCTCAGAAGGTGGTCTTGGGGGACTCTTTGCTCAAGGTTAATCTGATGATAGAAAAGCTTCGGTTGAAAACCAGGTTGATAACCCATTATGGCATAGCCCCCTCCGTCACGCTAATGCCACTCTTATACCATTAAAGTAGTATATATGCAACTATTATTTTGGCAACAGCCCGTGAAGATGTGATGATCATCTAAAGGGCACCTCCCAGCATAGCCAAATCAGCAAGTGAGTTGTGCTATGCTAAAGCATCCCAAACTCTATCAGGAGGTGCCGTATGAGATTATATGCTGGAATTGATTTACACGCAAACAGTCATTATTTAGGGATCATCGATGAGCAGGGCAAGGTTGTCTTTAAGCACAAGATGGTCAATGACCTCAGGCAGACCCTGAGCGTTCTGGAAACCTTTCGGAGCGAGTTGAAGGGTGTGGTGGTCGAATCGACCTTCAACTGGTACTGGTTAGTTGATGGACTAATGGATCATGGTTATCGGGTTCACTTAGCCAATCCCGCAGCCATTCAGCAGTATGCAGGGTTAAAGCATTTGGATGATGAGCGGGATGCGATATGGTTAGCCAATCTCTTACGGTTGAGGATCTTACCAGAGGGTTATATTTATCCGAAGCGAGAGAGGTCCCTTCGGGATTTATTGCGGAAGCGGTTACAATTAGTTCGTCACAGGACTTCGCATATTTTGAGCATTCAGAATATTGTGAGTCGAAGTTTAGGGACAAGGATGAGAGGCAATGAGGTCAAGGGATTGGACGAAGAGCAGGTGGCAGAGCTGTTTAAGGAAGAGCATCTTTATTTGGCTGTCCGAAGCAGCGTTGGGGTGATGAGATATTTAGGGGAGAAGATCAAGGAGATCGAAGGGGTTGTCAAGGGGTGGGTGAAGTTACGCCAGGAGTTTGAGAAGCTTCTCACACTTCCAGGGGTGGGACAGATTCTTGGATTAACGATCATGTTGGAGGTGGGAGATATTGGGCGATTTCCGGAAGTAGGCAACTATGCTTCTTACTGTCGATGCGTCCGGAGTACTCGAATCTCCAATGGTAAATTGAAGGGAGAAGGGAATCGTAAGAATGGGAATAAGTATTTAGCTTGGGCTTATGTGGAGGCGGCCCATTTTGCGATTCGAGATTATCTGGAGGTGCATCGTTATTATCATCGTAAGGTGTCCGAGACCAATGGGGTTGTGGCGATCAAGGCTCTGAGTCACAAACTGGCTCGGGCCTCTTATTACATCATGCGAGATCAGGTGGCGTATGATCCGAACAAGCTGTTTCATTATTAGGTGAGGAAGCGGAACCGGGATTGGGGTTGGTTAGAAACCAAAAGATGTGATTGGTAGGCTTCCCCACCAAGGATAGAGCTGAGATCGGAATATCTGACTGCCTGATCTGCCGAGGCCATGAGCCTACAAAGGGTTGGCTAAGAAACATAAGTCTTGTGATCCAACGATTTGGACATGGCATGGAACCGACGGTTTTCTGGGTCTCGCTAGGGCGAGACAAGGGTCGAGGAGAACCTAAATCCTGATGGGTGACTGGTGCGGATCAGCGAATGATTCGCAAACCTAAGAGATAGAAGTAGCGAGTGCGGAAAAAGGGGTCAGAGGAGTCCGACCGGCGTCGGGATGTCACCCTGTAAAAGAACTTAGCTTCTTAAAGGAGAAGTATTTCCTCTTGACAGGTGCCCTTTAATGGGTGACCCCATCTTACACTCTTATTACTGTGATGGATACCCAAACCCTTGTTCGGATGCATCAAGAGATGGAGCTTGCTTTGGATCTTCATAAAATGCATCTCTTCGAAAAGGATCCACCCAATCATCGGATCAAAACAGGAAACTGAATCAGTTAGTGAGATCTTTTTCGGTGGGCTTCGTTAAGGGGTTCTAATAAAAGAGATAGCGTTGGCCGAGCAAAACTCCATACAGAGAGGAGTTTCCGTGCCATGGCACAGATCGCATCGGTCGTCTATCTCAAAGTTGACAGGGCCATGAACATCGGGACGAATAATCTGAATTGCGGAACCAAGTGGATTAAAAACCTTCTCCAGATGTAAAGAACATGCAAGTTCGCATGCCCTACATCCGTTGCACTTCTCAATATCAATGCCGATTTTATACTTCATTCAATGAGCTTCCCTGCTTCTTCCAGGCGGCTTTCAACTTCTTTTAAGACTAACTCTTTAAGACATCTCCTCGTTTGCCTCCCGGACTCCAGATCATATTTGCGCGCCCTGTAATACCCATCAAGTAGTTCATCCCATCGATCTTTTTCGAGAACTTTCCCTTTTCTTGCACCGTGAGTGAGAGATGCATCGAAAAGCCTTTCCGGAGGAAAATCATCTTCTCGGGCAAATCCTGCATGAAGCGTGTTGAATGCCTTTTCCAAGTTATGAATGCAGGAACCTCGCTTCAGAAGCTCTCTTACGTCTTCTTCTCCACCTGTCACTGTCCTATAGAGTTCTGAAAGCTCTAAGGGTCCCAAGGCGTCGCTCCCCATCCACCATGTCGAGAAATAACATGCCCCTAAAGAATCCACCAGTGATTTGAAATCTTCAAACCAGGCGACAAAGTGTCCAATTGTATCTGAATCAGATAAATCCGGTGCCTTATCAAAACCTATAAGCTCCAGGTCTTTTGAGGTAAATTGGGACAGATTCTCTAAAGGAACAGCTCCGTTGAGATGGCCTGACCCACGAGTGGAAACTGCGACACCAAGGGCCCAACTCATATTGGTTTGCATATCTTTTTCCCTGAAAGGTGCTCCTTTGATATGCATCGCCCATTTTTCTGACCCTCTCCCGAGCCTTTTTGCCGCATGGAGGGACCCATCAGCCAGAAGGTCCCCAATTCCTTCTCTGCAAGCGATCCGTTTGATCAGCGGTGCGATGGAATCTTTATTTCCCCAGTTCAGATGAAAGCCGTCGCATTCCGAGGCATTCAGCGTCTTTCTCTCAAAGCATTCAAAGGCCCAAGCAATGCTACAGGCCGTGCTGTCGACATCAAGCCCTAAATCGTTGCAAAGAGCGCTTGCTAACAAAAGTACTTGTGGATCATCGTTGTCAATCATGCTCCCAAAATTTGTGATATGGTTTGCCTGAATAGTTTCGAAGAACTTCTCCCCCTCCTCCCCAAAGTATCGGTAGAGCCTGCTGCATGGTATAGGGCAGTTGAAACACGAAAGATTCCTAACTGCACACCCTTCAAGAAAGACCAGAGGGCTAAGCCTTAACATTTTATTTCCATCCCATATCCCATCTAAGTAGTTTTTAACAACCTGGCCCCAATTAACACCTAATCCTGCTACAAATTTGGAAAACAAGGTGCTATACTTTTTTTGGAGCTTTCCGCTTCTTGAATAACCAATCTTCTGAAAGGACCTTCTTGTGTGAGCAAGAAATTCCTCAGGCTTATGAACACGAATTGGTAAATCCCCATCAACAGCTATTGCCTTTAGTCGTTTTGAACCGAAGATGGCTCCCATACCCCCATAAGATGCTGAACGACCTTTATCCACAACAGCATTGGCCATCTTGCATTGTTTTTCTCCGGCAGGGCCAATGCAGAGAATGCTAGATTCGCTTTCACTTGAATCTTTTTTTAGTTCTTGGTAGCATTGTGAAGTTGTCAATCCCCAAATCCTGTTGGCGGAAGATATTTCCACTTTGCCGTTATGGATAGAGAGATAGACTGGCGCTTTCGCTGCACCCCTTATGACAAGCGCATCGAATCCTGCTCTTTTAAGTTTAGTTGCAAAATATCCTCCGACATTGGCTGACACATAACCGCGGGTTAGTGCATTCTTACTGGAAATATTTAATCTACCGGAGGTCGGGCTGAGCGTTCCTGTCAGGGGTCCTGTGGAGATCACGACAATGTTTTCCGGAGAGAGTGGATCAGCCGTTACCGGAACGCTTTCCAAAAGAATATGGCTTCCCAGTCCCCTTCCACCTATCCATTTACGATATTTTTCGATGGTTTCTGTTTGAATCGATCCTGTATCCAGATCAATCCATCCTACCTTACCAACCCATCCCAAAAAAGACATGCTCCCCTCCTCATCAGAGGTTAAGGATCTATTATTATGGTACTTCCTCTATAGACACATTTGAGACACATTTTAACTAAACTTGACACACATAAGCCTCTTCCAATGCGATGCATTGCTAACTTCTTATAGCGTACCTATAGCTTACCCTTTTCAGGAGTTCCTCCTGCTAATTTGTAACTTCAAATATCAGATGCCCTCCGTCGAGAATAAGGGATTGTCCCGTAATCCAACTTGAAGCCTCAGAAGCCAAGAATAAGGCAGCATTACTAATGTCTCTTGCTTCACCTATGCGTCCCAGTGGTATTCCGGACAGAATCGCTTCCCCTCGCTGAGTCCTAGGGACCTCACTGATTGGCGTTGTTATCCACCAGGGGCAGATATCATTGACTCTTATGTTGTATTTAGCTAACTCCCAGGCTAATTGCTTAGTTAGCATAATCACACCTGCTTTGGAAAGAGGATAAGCACCGGCGTTTCTAAGCGGCTTTATCCCTCCCATCCCTGATATACTGATAATACTCCCCTTGTTCTGTTTTATCATATTTTTGGCTACTGCCTGGCAGCAAAGAAAATAGCCTTTGAGGTTGATATCCATCACCTTTTCCCAGTCTTCTTCTTCACATTCATATAGCAGAGTCCTTTTAGCCATAATAGCAGCACAATTTACTAAGATATCAATTTTACCAAACCTATCCATCACCCCCTGAACGGCATTTTCTACCTCAGCCTTACGGCTAGAGTCAGCTTGTAAGGTCAATGAAAGTCGACCAATTTTCTGGATCTCCTCAGCTACAGATGCCAATAGACCATCTTGAACTATTACGTCACAGACAGCCACATTTGCTCCTGCCTCAGCGAAAGTTAAAGCAATATCTTTTCCCATTCCCCTTCTAGCTCCTACAACTAAAGCTACCTTTCCCGTTAAGGAATAATCTGAAATACCCACTGTAAATCCTCCTTTTTTTCTTAATCATAGATTCTCAAGACTACCAACCAATTATCCTTCAATGCACCAGCTTCCCTGCCCAAATTCATTGAATTAATCTGGGAAAATATTTGCTTCTATACCTACAACTTGACCATATTCATCCCCAATTCCTATTACTGGAAACAACGCCTTATGGATCCCCACGCAAGTTGCTATTCAAAGACCGTTGCAAATTATCTTTTTTTATCAATAGCGCTTCGCCCTCGGCGAGGCGGCCCCTCTCGCAGAATCCCTTCTTCCTATTTTCTTTTGGTACTATCGTATAATCCGGCCGCTTTAACAGTGACTCAGGGGCACTTATCTGTGTGTCCCCCAGCAGCCAGGAAGGCCTCCAATCCCCAATCATAGAGAAAATAGCCCGAATCTCTTCGTCCTTCCTTAACCCCATTTTTCAGGTAATTATGCAAAATTTGTCTGATTTCTCATCAGATGGCTCCGCTTCTGTAGCGATTTAAGATAAAAAGACACATCTCTGTCTATCACCTTCTTGGTCTCTTCAATCCATTTCGCAAATTCCTTGCTGTTCATTGGATAAGCTTCCACCGTACTTTTCTCAGCCCAATCGAGATATGCAGGATCTTTTACCGCCTGCTCAAAGGCTCATTCTGAAAAACTTTTGTAATGGGCCCAATCAACCACCTATGATTATTCTGAATTTTACATGTAGGTCGTATCCTATGGCTAAATAATGGTCTCCCTAAAATTAAAGCATTGACATAGCACGGTCTACACACGCCAGGGTACGGTCAACATCTGAATCTGTTAGAGCCCCACAAATATACCATCTTCCTCGCGGTGGAGTAATGATCCCTTCGTCGAGCAATACAGTCGCCAATTTCTTTCTGGTCTCAACGTCAGCATTCTTTAAGTCTTTTGGACTGTAAGCAATAGGTATATCGATAAATTCACAAAGAAACACCCCCCTTATCCCCTGGATTAGTAAGGGTATACCATGCTTAGCACCAATCTCTTTTAGTCCGGACGTCAATTTGGCTTGCATTTTATCAATATGCTTGTGAATAGCACCATTATTCTTTTCCAATATCTTTATTGTGGCCAAAGCAGCAGATAAACCAAAAGGTGCTGCATTGAAAGTACCGGCTCCGATTACCTTTCCATCGAGCAGATAATCAAGAATCTTACTCTTCCCACCAAGTGCTGACATGGGAATACCTCCCGCCAGACTTTTACCAAATGTTGCTAAATCAGGAGTCACTCCCAGCAATCCCTGGGCACCAGCCATACCAACTCTGAAGCCAGTTATTATTTCGTCAAAAGCAAGTACAATCCCAAACTTGGTGCACAGCTCTCTAACCCTTTCAAGATATCCAGGGCGAGGGGGACAGCATCCAGCATTGACCATGATTGGTTCCATTAGAATAAGAGCTATCTTATCGTGATACTTCGCTAAGACATCCTCAAGGATTTCAATATCATTCCAAGGTATTTTGAATGACTCTTGAAAAGCATATGGGCTCCTCCCTTGAGTATGCACAGGATCATTTTCAGTATCTATGGCAAAGGGTTCACCAATAGGGTTATCACTGACCAATCCTCCAAGCACATTATCCATCCATCCATGGTAATGCCCCTCAAAGCGTATGAAATACGGACGGTTAGTATATGCGCGAGCAAGTCTTATAGCAAGTTGAACAATTTCTGTACCAGATAGACCAAAACGAACTTTTTCAGCACATGGAACATGTTGCACAAATTTTTCTGCCAATTCAAGTTCGACATCGGAATGAAAATATATCGGTGAATAAATAAGATTTTCTAATTGTCTCTTTAATGCTTCGACGTAATCCTTATTGCCATGCCCCAGAATACCAGGACCTAGACCGATAGTATAATCGATATACTCGTTCCCATCAACATCATATAAATGAGCGCCTTTACCTTTTATAATCACTCTTGCTTCTATACTCTCAAAGGCCTGCCCAAGGTTGCTCTGAGCCCCAGGCATGATCTCCAAGGCGCGTTTGCGCAATTTTATGGATTTCTCAATAGATAACATATCGACAACCTCCTTCTTGAAGGACAAACCTTATCTTCTATAAGTCACGTTCCTTTCATGTTGCGAAAAAATCTCTTACCCCACATCGTTAATACCTTAAGTCGAGCTAAACTCTCCTATGAGCCTTAGGTTCCTCATTAAGATCCTCTCACTTTTCATAATTAATGCTGAAGGGTTCAACACTTCAATAACTTGGTCTTAACTTTATAATCTCACTTTATTCTCTTACTTATCCCATCTCCTTTCTAATCATTCACTGAGTTCAAATCTCTTAGAATTCACTCGATCCCCAAAAGCTTAGCCGGGTTTTTTCTGCACATCACATCGATTTCTTCCGTTGATACTCCGCATACCATCAGGTGCCGTATAAAACTACGTAGGGACTCGGGGGGAGGGGGATTAAAAACTTGTCCCGTATCTGTGCAAAGGGTACAATGTTCGGCCCCAACTTCTTTTATTTCATCCGCCGCCCGCTGAATATGGATAGCACCGCTGAATAGTGGGGTAAAGGTTGCAAAGCCATGATTCAAATAAACACCTAACTTCACAAGTTTTTTCTGATTCTCTAAATTGACATCGACGCACCCTAGATGCGGATGATCCTCAATAATTTTCTTAATACCAATGGATTTGGCTGTTTCCGCTACCGCAAACATCTCCTCTATAGTTAAATGGCCTAAGGAAAGAATAATGTCTGCTTCGGAGACCATGTTTAAAATATCGATAATCTCTGGGATTAGGCTGTCTCCTTTGAGAACATATCCACCCTTTTTGATTGCCTCCTCCTTACTCATTCCTTCTTTCATCAGATGGCCGGCAGCGGTAACGGTAGGTAACCACACGCATTTAGCTCCGAATTTAATAGCTAACCCAACAGCGTATGGGTTAATCCCTCCAAAGAGAGGGCCAAGGGCAATACCTCCAAATACTTTGACAGGCCGTAATTTTTGTTCTTCCGCCCAAGCATTAACAACCTCCTGGGCCATGCGTGCGGGCTCCATTGTTAAGGAATGATATGATTTCAAGACTATGGCTTTCTGACCAGCAGCAGAGGCCTGTATCGCTAATGGAGTAGCATCTATACGCCCCGAGGTAGCATGAACATGTAGGTCGCACGTATCTTGCAAAATTTTTAGATCATCTCGGGGATCCCATGGGGTATTTAACAATTCGTTCAAAACGTGTTTGTATCCGTCACGCCACTTTTGCTCCCATCCTGCTTGTCCCTTCTCCGCAATCATTTACTTTTCCTCCTTTTAACAAGAATAGCATATGAACCATATTTCCATTGTTGTGCTGTTGGGTTAATGAACCATATTAGCTTTTTCCATGAGAGGACAATCTCTGTTGGATCCTTCGTTATGGCCGCGAAAGGCAATTTTTAAACTTATCCTAACGTACCTCAAAACACTACTAATACAAAAGCCTTTCTCGTAAACCATCTGCGCAATCTCACCTTTGGGCCCGCTATCACCCCTTCAGATAACTAACGACATAGAGAAAAAAGACAAGGTTTCACAAAATTCTTTTAGAAGATTTTTGCTCTCCACCCTGTGCTGGAAGGACCGGGACATACCTCCCTCAAATATCCTCGATGGTTTCCAAAATTTGGTAAGAGGAGGTCATCATGAATTTCCCGTTTCTTCCCCAAGGATTGCTTTTCCCCCTGTAGAACTATCCCCATTCCCTCAGAAAATATGATCTCCTCTTTTCTGTCATCGATACTTCACCCCTAGAGGAAGCCTTTTGCCAAGATAGACCTCTTTACCCTCCCCCCGCACTCCTTAGCTTGCCTTTCTCCCTGATCATTGGATTACATCTACGATTATCCCCCCGGTAGGGCGGTCTTAGGCCAAACACTTCTCCTCTCTTCCAGCCTGTCGACTGCTCACGGGACAACCAACGGGTTTATTGGAGTCGCATTTGTTCTGCTCTCACCTATGTAGATCTTTCTAACCATGTCGTTGTGAAGAAGATCGCTTGCTTTCCCTTCCAGAACCACGCTGCCAACCTCCATAACATAGGCCCGGTTTGCCAGATTCAATGCCACCAGAGCATTCTCCTCCACTAGCATCATGGGAAGTCCATTCTGATTGAGATTGCGAAGCACATCAACAATAGCCTCTATTACTAGGGGTGCAAGGCCTAACGATGGTTCATCACAGAGCAGCAACTTCGGTTGCCCCATTAGAGCCCTGGCGACAGCAAGCATCTGCTGCTCACCACCGCTCAGTGTCCCCGCCAACTGTCTTCTCCGCTCTTGGAGGATGGGGAACATGCCATAGACTACATCGAATATTTTCTGCCTACCATTTTTTCCCATTGATCTATACCGGCTATAGGCACCAAGAAGGAGATTCTCCTGTACCGTGAGCGGAGCAATCACTTGCCGTCCTTCGGGCACCTGAATTATGCCGAGAGACACTATCTTCTCAGGCCGCATATTGGTGATATCCCGCTTCTGGAAAAATATACTGCCGCTTCTACATTTCGTCACTCCCGATATTGTATTTACCAGCGTGGATTTTCCAGCACCGTTGGCACCGATAATGCTTACAATTTCGGTTGGTTCTATTTCTAATGAAACGCTGCGAAGAACATCCGATTGCCCATAGCCGGATGTGACATTCCTAACTTCTATCATACACCCATCCCTTCCCTAAGTAAGCCTTTATCACCGTAGGGTTATTACCTATTTCTTTCGGAGATCCTTCGGCGATCGTTCGCCCTTGGGCAAGAACGACTACCATGTCAGCGCAACTCATGACCAAACCCATATTATGCTCCACTAGAACAATGGTTATCCTTTGCTCACGAATTCTCTCAAAGAGATTGAACAACATATCCACCTCGCGGGGGTTTAGGCCGGCCGCTGGTTCGTCTAAAAGCAAAAGCCTAGGTTTACTCGCAAGGGCGCGAGCCAGTTCTACCAATCGTTGCTGCCCATAAGCTAAGGTGCCCGCCAGGTTACCCGCTTTGTCTTCAAGACCAACGAAACGCAACGCATCCATACCATCCTTCTGCGCATTTTCCTCTTCTGAACGCGCTAGACCAGTTCGGCAGAGAACCTGAAAAATGCCTGTCTTCATCCGTGAGTGGCTTCCTATCATTACATTCTCCAACACGGTAAGCTGCTTAAAAAGCCTCACCACTTGAAAAGTGCGTGCAATACCTACACCCGTTATGTCATGTGCCTGCAACTTCCCAATTTGCTTGTTATCAAACAGGATCTCTCCTCCATCGCACTTGAATACCCGGCTGATGGCATTAATGAGTGTCGTCTTCCCCGCTCCGTTAGGTCCAATCACTGCGGTGATTTTTCCCTCCTCTGCCCCAAGACTAACCCTGTCCAGTGCTCTTAGTCCTCCGAAATCCTTGGACAACTCACGTATAGAAAGTAGCCGTTCCTCCCGCATCATCTCTTTCTCACAAAACGACGTCTAGTTTTCGCCGCAGTGCTGCCTGTCTTCCGTTTTATCACCAGTATGTGCCACAACACTGAACGTTCTCCAGAGCTTACGCGTCCCCTCTTCAAGTAGAGATGCTAAACCCTTGGGCGCGAACATAAGTCCAGCTAGCAAGAAGCCGTAAACCAAAACCTGATACTGTTGCATACCAGATAGAACTTGGGGTAAAAGAGTCATAACTACTCCGCCCAGAATACATCCCCAGTTGCTACCCAATCCCCCAACGATTACCGGAAATATGATGGTGACGTTGTAGAAAATGCCGAAGGACATAGGGGTTATCCAACCCGATTGCTGAGCGAATAAGGCCCCCCCCAAACCTAAGTAGCCACAGCAAATCAGAAACGCCAGTAACTTGTAGCGGCCAACATTGATCCCCATCACAGCCGCACAACCTTCGTCTTCACGTATTGCCATCCACGCTCGGCCGATTTTGCATCGTTTAAACCTCTCGGCCACGATGAAACCCAATATCACAAAAAGGGTAATAAGATAGTAATAGAAGACGGGGCCAAGCCGATACCCAGAAACATACGCTGCAAGAACTCGGAGCCCTTCCTCACCACCCGTGACGCTTGCCGTAGTCTCTAACCAGTAGTATACCACCAGTGCAAAAGCCATCGTTCCCAAGGCCAAAGTATGAATTTTCAGGCGCAGCAACGCCGGTGCCGTGACCAACCCTATGAGTAAGCTCGCCAGTACAGCAGCAGGCAATGCGTAAGCGACGTGCCATCCCAGTTTTGCCTGGAGCAAAGCACAAGCGTAGGCCCCTACCGCATAGAAACCAGCTGCCCCAAATTGGATCTGGCCACATAATCCCCAGAAAATATTTATCCCCAGTGCTAAGATAATTGCGATACCAATCAGATGGCTGAGATATGTAACGTATTTGCCGAAGAGCGGCAAAGTCGCAACCACGACAAGTAGTACAATTATCAATATGGTAGTTGGCTTAGTGCTTCGCATATTGTCAACGTGTTATCATAAATACAAATTTGTACCGACTATTTTGCCTCCCCAAAGAGGCCACTAGGGCGTATCGCTAAGAATCCAATGAGTACGGCAAAAACGGCAATCTCGGCATAGGCGGAGGACAGGTAAGCCGTAACTAAGCTAGCCAATACTCCGACAAAGATACCGCCCACAACCGCAGCATAGGGATTACCTAGTCCGCCGACTATGGCTGCGACAAATCCTTTAATAACTAAAGGCAATCCCATCATCGCATTCGGATTCGTCACAGGGGCCATTGCCATTCCACCCAATCCGCTCATGACAGCAGCAATGCCAAACGCCAAGAATACCATGGCTGCTGGTGCCACGCCCAACAGCCTGACAGTCGTCTTGTTAAACCCTGTGGCTCGCAATGCAATGCCGTAAATAGTGCTCTTGGAGAAGAAATAATAGATACCTAGAAATATAAGAGTCTCAACCACTACCATCACGTACTGAGGCTGAATAGAGACCCCTCCAACGCCCCACACTGTAATTCCGAAGAAGGGGTCCGCCCTCAGCCAATCGAATTTCGTAAGCACACCAGTTGCACCGCTTATTATCATTGATATTCCCATGGTACAGATAGCTATACGGATGAATCCTGCGTTCATATTCATGAGCGGGGTTATCACAATCCTCTCGAATACCACCGCCGCGATAAGTGACAATCCCACGATAATCAATGCAGCTATCCAAAGACTGATTCCTAGGACCGTTGCCAGCAACCAACTCCATACTGCCCCCAACATAAGGAACTCGCCCTGTGCGAAATTAATCACATCGGTTGCATTATAAATAACCGTAAAACAGAGGCCGATCAGGCCATATAAGCAACCAATCGAAATACCAATAACAATTGTTTCGACAATCTCTGCCATCCGCTCGCCCCTTTCCTTGGGCGCGTTCTATTATTACCCAGGCACCACCGTATCTTGACCAGGGTATCTATATACTCACAAGCTTCTATATTCTACGTAACGGCTACACTGCATGTGTGCGAGGCTCCCCGCCCACAGATGAGGCTTCCTGGATTTCATTCTAATTCCGCCCCCTTGGCCCCACCCATTCCGCTGGGGCGGAGCACTTGCTAGTCATCACCTCGCGCTCCGTACCCAAGTTCTCCTCTCGCCTGTACCCCCCACTCCGGATCAGAAAGTCCAGAATATGTGACGCCCCCGTCTACATGCTGTGGAAATGCCCTTGGCACGGGGAGGTGACTTCCGATGCTTAATAATCTAAAACCCCGAGCACACCATTTACCACCCGCCAAGGAACCATAAATCCGGGTTCCAATGTAATGTGGTCGGTAGCGGAGAAGCTAGCACGCAACGCTTTGGTTCCTATGCCAATTGGAAAGTCCCGAATAGATTCGAGTCCCTCTTTTATAGAAGCTCCACTATCCGGATTCGTGGCTCTCCTAGCTCCCTCCAGCAGAAGTCGCGCAGCTTCGTAGCCACAGTACATGGTCATCTGAAGCCCATCTGCGTCTCCAAACCGCTTGTTAAAGGCGTCATAAATAGCTTTGGACTCCGGTTTGCGTGGGTCTATGTGACTCACTACTTCTGCACCCTCAGCCAACCGTGGGTCTATTACCTTCCCTATGCCACTGCCCAATGGGCCGCAAATCGCCTGTGTATGCACCTTCCACCCAATGGCGTTAATAGCCCTAAACCATGCAGCATGTCCAGCAGTATAGTTGGATAACATCACTATGTTGGGGTTCCCATTTCTGAGCGACCTGGCTTGGACTGTAAGGTCGGCTGGGGGTTCGGTTGCCCCCTCCATACCGACGACTTCAATGCCGTACTCTGGTGCCAATACTCTGATTTGCTTGCTGAAGTCTATGCCCCAAGTCGTAGTAGCATACATTAGAGCTACCTTCTTAAAGCCTCGCTGTTGTATCCTATGTAAAGAATCCTTAATAAAGGCCAAGTTCGCGCCCGACACAAGAAACATAAACGGGTGGTCAGCAAGACTGTCGGTGGCAACTACCGGACCTATGATCGGTATTTTGTTTTCTTTCGCCAGATCAGCCAAGGCAGCCATGCAGGCAGAATTATACCCCATCAAAATCCCTCTGGCGCCTCTCGCTACTAATCCTTGCGCAAGGGCAACAGTACGTGAAGGATCGCCCTCATCGTTCAGGACCACATATTCGACCTTCCGGCCGCCAATACCACCGGCGGCATTCACCTCCTCCACTCGTAACAAAGCTGCGTCTCGGCAGTATCTTCCCATTCGAGGATCAATTTTGCTCAAGTCTACGATGTGCCCGATTACAAGTGGTTTTTTTTCTGGCTCAGGCTGAGCCGCTTCGGGTGTTCGTTCGGCAAATGCACCCGCTAGCAGTACCATTATTGCAATTGCCATCCCAAAACACACTAATCGATTCGTTTTCATTTTATCTTCCTCCTTGAGTCTAAGATTGTGGGTTTCACGAAATTCATAACCCATTGATTTGATTCCATCAACTTATTCTGCCTACAGTTTCTTAACTTGCCCACCTGTAAAAATTCCTAATTGTTTACAATTAATTACGCAACTGTAACCACTTCAATGAACCTAGTTTTAGCCCCTACCAGAAGGGGTGGAGCAGGATTACCCGAGCATTCTTGACTCCTTCAGCGCATGCATCCAGTAGTGGCCTAGGCTTGGCAAGCAATGCAAAAAGCCCCCGGTGAAAATTTAGAATTTGGGAAGGTCTTTTAAAACTTGTTCAATACTTTTCTCAAGGATGACAAAAATCTCATCCATGTCGTTTTTAGTTGCAATGAGAGGTGGAGCAATCGAGAACCAATGGGCCTCTGCTCTGAGAAGCAGTCCGTTCTTAAGGCAGGCTTTTGAGATCCTTTTCCCAATACTAATTTCCGTAGGAAAACGCTCTTTGGTCACCTTGTTTCGAACAATTTCGGCCCCTATCATTAATCCTTTTCCTCGAATATCGCCGATTATTCCAAAACGATTGTCAAGAATCTTTAATTTCTCCTTGACGTAGCCTTCCATGCGCCTAGCATTGCCAGGTAAGTCTCTATCCAGAAGTTCTCCTATAGCGGCAATTCCTGCAGTGGCGGCTAGTTCATGACAGCCATAGGTGTGCCCGTGGGCAAATTCAATCTCTGACGAATCGCCCCAGAAAGCATCATTTATTTCTTCGCTAACTAAGAATGCAGCAAGAGGTGCATAACCACTACTCATTCCTTTACCGCAGCAAATAATATCTGGAATCGCATCGAAGGTATTAGCAGCAAAAATCTCCCCTGTTCGTCCAAACCCAGTAATGATCTCATCATAGATCAGAACGATCTTATGGCGAGAGCACAGTTCACGAATCATAGGAAGGTATTCAGGCGGAGGAGTTACGATACCGTGGATATTAATTATGGGTTCTATGATCATCCCAGCGATACTTTCCGGATCTTCCTTCTCGATGGTTCGTTCAATGACTCGAGCGCAAAGAATATTGCAGTCAGGGTATTCCTGATCAAAAGGGCATCGATAACAATTATGTGAATGAACATGGATAAACCCCTCCATCAAAGGCTGATAATACTTTTTGTAAGAAGATTTTCCAGTGGCTGACATTGCGCCCATCGTAGCTCCATGGTAAGAGTCGTAGAATGATAGGATTTTATATTTTCTTTGATTGCCTATTATTTTATGATACTGCTTTGCCATCTTCATCGCTGCCTCAGTTACTTCGGAGCCACCGGTTAAAAGTTTAACCCGTCTGAGATTTCCAGGCGCGATCCTGGAAACTAAACTTGCAAGTCTGATTGCTTGAGGATTAACTCCATGCAGAGCAGGTGAAAAAACGAAAGAGTCTAGCTGTTTTTTCATCGCTTCGATTATCTTGCTGTTTTGGTGCCCTACATTGACCACATAAATTCCGGACAATCCATCAAGATACCACTTTCCATCGATATCCTTGAATCATACTCCTTTCCCCTCGGTGACAATAAGGGGGTCTTTTACAAAATGCTACATCTGCATATAATCAACAATGAGGGTCTTTAGATATTCCTCTGAGGCAAGTTCCTTTTCTGTTGTTGGAACATCAGAATAGGTTTTCATTTTAGCTTTCTCCTTCCTTCATCTATCGTTACCCTTGCTTGATTGGTTTGTGGGGACCTCCCCTTTGAATTAATTCAAAAATGACACCACCAATCTCCTCAGTACCCAGATAAGCAAAGGCTCGATTGGGGCCTCTTCCGCTCATAAGAACTCCAAAACCCATTTCTGTGTATGCAGTTACTCGTTGATCGAAATCACCGTAAACATCGAAGCCGAGATGATGTAAACCTCTCCTTCCTGCCAATAGAAAATCTTGGTAAATGGACTTACCCGACAGGGGCTGGATAATTTCTATCTCAATGTTTCCTAGGCTAGAGAAGGCAAAGGTACTATTAAAATTTTCAGGTTTCCCTTTATAGTAAGTCTCCTCATATCCCAATTTCTGGAAGTCGGCTATCCATTTAAAAGGCCCAATAAAAAATCTCTCCTCATAAAAGGTGACTGTTTCTTCCAGATTAGGAACCACAATACCAATTTGGGTAACAGACGGAAGCTTCAGTAACTGACAAAGTGGGGGCACTTCGGTTTTCATATTGCAACTCCTAAAATTTCTATAATCTTCCTCTCCTTATCATCCTCTCTTACATCTATCATAACCCCTTTGAATAGATCTCATCTGTCCTGGTGTAACAGCTCCCCCTAGGTCTTGCCTTCAAAGTTAGACCTGATGAAAAGTTTTCAAACCCTCAGCGGTCTCTATTCACATGCAACTCTGCCCTGAAAAACCAAAAATCTTTAAGCCCATCTTCTCCT
>Ga0315279_10004639_pt1 | contig 18359 bp, 18 predicted proteins | sample YL17G06_20_MG_FD_203694 | JGI IMG/M metagenome (GOLD analysis project Ga0315279, IMG submission 203694) | Sediment microbial communities from Yellowstone Lake, YNP, Wyoming, USA - YL17G06_20 | ecosystem: Environmental > Aquatic > Freshwater > Lake > Sediment | place: USA: Wyoming | collected... | reverse complement strand
TCCTCGAGGTCGAGGGAGTCAGCAAGCGCTTCGGCGACGTGCTCGCGGTGAGCGGGGTCTCGTTCTCCGCGACGCGGGGCGTGATCCTCGGCCTGCTCGGCCCGAACGGCGCGGGGAAGACGACGACCCTGCGCATGATCATGGGGATTCTGAGCCCCGACGAGGGGACGATCCGCTTCTCGCTCGACGGCACCTCGGGGGGAGTGAACAAGGAGCGGATCGGCTACCTCCCCGAGGAGCGCGGCCTGTACGATGACGCCCGCGTCCTGGAGACCCTGGTCTACCTCGGCGAGCTGAAGGGCCTCTCCCGTGCCGAGGCGACGCGCCGGGCCGGGGAGTGGCTCTCCCGCCTCGACCTCACAGCCTGGGCAAACCGCAAGATCGAGTCCCTCTCCAAGGGGATGGAGCAGAAGGTCCAGTTCGCCGCCGCGATCCTCCACAAGCCGGACCTCGTCGTCCTCGACGAGCCGTTCTCCGGGCTCGACCCGATCCACCAGGACTTTTCGAAGGAGGTCATCCGCGATCTTCGCGCGGAAGGGACCGCGGTCGTCCTCTCCTCGCACATGATGAACCAGGTGGAGGAGCTCACCGACGAGATCGTGCTGATCGACCGCGGACGGACGATCCTCGCGGGCGGGCTCGACGCGATCAAGGAGGCGCACGGGATCCACGTGGTGCGGCTCCGCTTCGCGGGCGATCCCGCGGCGCTTGAGAACGACCGCCGGATCGAGGCCCTTCGGGTCGCGAAAGATCGGGCCACGTTCCGGCTCCCCCGGGGACTCGACCCCGATAGCTTCGTCCGTAACCTCACTCCGGGGATCGTCGTCCGCGAGATCGCGGTCGAGCGGCCGCCGCTCCACGACATCTTCGTCGCCGCCGTGGGGAGGGATGACCATGAAGCTCGGTAAGGTCCTCGCCTGGGAGTTTCGCCGCACGGTGAGGGGGAAGCAGTTCCTTATCATGACGATCCTCATCCCGGCGATCCTCGGCATCTCCGCGGGCGGGTACGCCCTGTTCGGGGGGACGAGGGAAGCGCCGGCCGGGCCGCCGCCTCCCTTCCTCGCCCCGCTCGTCATCTCCATGATCCTCTTCTTCGGCGCCTTCCTGAACGGCGCGATGTCGCTCTACGCCGTGATCAAGGAGAAGTCAAGCCGCGTGGTCGAGATCGTCCTCTCGAGCGTCTCGGCGCGCGAGCTGATGGCGGGGAAGGTGCTCGGCCAGGGAGCCGCCGGCCTCATTCAGGTGATCCTCTGGGGTGCGATCGCGATCGTCGTCCTCGGCCGCCTCGTTCCCGGCCTCTCCTGGGAGCTCTCGGTGGTGCAATGGATCTCCTACCCGCTCTACTTCGTCCTCGGCTTCCTCCTGATCGCCACCCTGTACGCGACGGTCGCCGCGGGGATGAAGGACGTCCAGAGCGGCGGGGCGCAGTCGCTCATCGGGATGATCCCCTACATCCCCATGCTCTTCGTCCAAGGGATGATCGAGCACCCGAACGAGGCGTGGGTTCGGATCCTGAGCTTCTTCCCACCGTTCACCCCCGCGATGATGATGATCCGCGTCTCGGTCGTCGCGCTTCCGTGGTGGGAAGTTGCCGCGTCGATCCTCATCCTGGCTGCGTTCGACTTCTTCTTCATCCGCGTCGCGGCGCGCGCCTTCGAGACCGCCATGCTCATGTACGGGAAGCCCGTCAGCCTGCGCGAACTGTGGCGATGGGGGATCCGGCGGCAGGGCCGGTAGGTCCGGGCTGCAGCACACGGCGAAGCTCGTAGCGAGTGGCACACCCTAGCCATGCAGTCATGGATTCCGAATGCATAGATTGCAGGGTGTGACCCGTCGTGGCCTTCTCGCGTGCCCCGAACGGCTAGAGTCAGTGGTGCGTGCCCGGAATGCAGAGAACAGAGACGACTTCGACTACATGAGGCTACTTGACAAGGCGAACGCGACGCAGATCCTCATCCGTCGTCCAGCCTGCGTCCTTCAGCATCTCACCGAGCCTGTGCCGACTGAAACCCTGGTGGGAGTGGAATGCACAGTGACTCTTCGCCCATCATGCGACCGCCAGTAAACTAGAATCGCTCCTTGCTTGCTCCGAGTATCCAGGACGAATCCATCTCGCTTCAGAGCCGACTCGAACTCCTCGCGGGTGACCACCTTGACCTGCTTCCAGACATGGTCTGAAAACGGTGCCACGCCTAGACTGGTACCATCACGTCTTCGTTTTGCGGAGGAGCGACAAGCCCTGGTTCGATTCCTGGGAGAGTGTTGTTTTCACAAGACGGAGCATGCGATTCCCGCTGCCCCGCACCTCGACATTCGACCTTGCAGCCAATCGGCCACGGTTCGCCGTGCTTCCGCATGGATCGCAAATGCAGGACCACGGCCTCCTTGAGGTTGGCGCGCGCTTCCTCGGAGGTCGCCCCCCCGACCCTGCAACCGGGAAGTGCAGGGGTCCACGCGTGGAATCCTCCTTCGTCAGGTTCGATACAGACAGGGACAGTAATCCGCACCTCGGGCGCCCGCATCGTCCTCCCTCCTCTCGCATTCTCAGCATACATGGTCTTTGCGGTTCAGGAATCCTCTGCCGCCAACTGGGCCACTGCAACACGGAATCGGTGATGCGTCTCCGGAACGCGCCGTTTCGTCTGGCGTTGGACCAACTGCGCGGGTGATGGGCTTAGGCACGGCGCTTCCTCCGCAGTCGTGCAATCCTGCATTTCGAATGCAAGATTGCAGGGGTGAGACATCGCACCCTCCTCAGGTGTCGCGGCACGCCGAGATAGGTGATGTGTCACCGAAATGCCCTTGCTTGTCCTCACGACAGCGATAGAATGGTGGGGGTGATGGCGATGGAAGACAGCCGAGGCGGAAGAGGGATCTTGTCGGCCCTGTTCGTGACGCTCGCGGTGGTGGCGAGCGGAGTGGGGCTGATCGCCGTGCACTCGGCAGTGCTCGCGGATCAGCCAGAGTACAGGTCGGCGGAGATGGTAGTGATCCCGGCGGGGAGCTTCGAGATGGGGGACAGCTTCGGCGTGGGTTACGACGACGAGCTGCCGGTGCACACCGTGACGGTGAGCGCATTCTCCATGGACAAGTACGAAGTGACGAAGGCGTTGTGGGACGAGGTGGCGACCTGGGCGGCGGCGAACGGCTACGACATCGGGCCTGCAGATGGGGAGAGCAAGGCGGCGGACCATCCGGTCGGGCTCGTTTCGTGGTACGAAGCCGCGAAGTGGGCCAATGCGAGGAGCGAGAAGGAGGGGCTGACGCCGTGCTACTACACGGACAGCTTGCAGGCGACGGTCTACCGGACGGGGAATCTGGATCTACCGAATGACTCCGTGAGCTGGAGTGCGAACGGGTACCGGCTGCCGACGGAGGCGGAGTGGGAGAAGGCGGCGCGGGGCGGGGCTGAGGGGCATCGATTCCCGTGGAGCGACAGGGACACGATCCAGCACAGCCGGGCGAACTACTACAGCGACTCCTCCTACAGCTACGACACGAGTTCGACGCGGGGCTACCAGCCGGGCTGCGCCACGGGCGACTTCCCGTACACCTGCCCGGTGGGGAGCTTTGCGCCCAACGGGTATGGGCTGTACGACATGGCGGGGAACGTGTCGGAGTGGTGCTGGGACTGGTACGGCAACTCCTACTACGCCTCCTCGGTGAGGAGCGACCCGCGTGGCCCGGCGTCGGGGTTGGACCGCGTGGTACGCGGCGGCCAGTGGTACGGCTACGCGATCCTCTGCCGCGTCGCGAATCGCTACTACAACGACCGCTGGCCCGGCACCGAGAACTGCCACCTGGGCTTCCGCCTCGTGACGAGAGCGCCATGACCTTGCCGTGTGAAAGGGAGTTCGCACGGGAGTGCGGGCGGATGGCGTGAGCTGGGGACGAGCCGGTAGGCGAGGCTCCGCCTCGCACGACGACGCTCGGCGCGACGCGAGCGCCTAGGCCGTCGGGTCATGCATCTCGATGCAGGATTGCAGGGGGTTGAGACATCGCGCCCTCCTAGGTGTCCTGGGACGCCGAAATAAGTGATGCGTCCCCGGAATACCGTCGGCCAGCTTGGCCGTTGCTTCTGGTCCCGCGGAACGAGAGGCGGCTCGGTCCTTGTTTTCGAGGCGCCTTCCGGCTACAAGGTTGACGTGAACCCGCTCGAAACTTACCTCAAGGAGTTGTCTGAGATCCGGGCGACCGGCGGCGGAGACCCCGAGATCTCCGGCTACGGGCCCTTGGAGCGCCTCCTCGACGAAGTCGGAAAGATGCTCAAGCCGCGCGTCCGCTGCGTGATCAGCCTCGCCAATCGCGGTGGCGGGAAGCCGGACGGAGGCCTGTTCACCGCCGAGCAGTTCCGGAAGGGCGCCGCCGATCCATGGGAGCGGCAGCCTCCCGCACGCGGCGTGGTCGAGGTGAAGGGTCCGGCAGACGACGTCTCATCCGTAGCTGAAACGAGGCAGGTCAAGGGCTACTTGGATGAGTATGGATTGGTCCTCGTCACGAACTACCGCGACTTCCTGCTCGTCGGCCGAGACACCCAGGGTCGCCCGCTGCCACTGGAGGGGTTCACCATTGCCGAAGGCGAGCCGGCCTTCTGGCGGGCCGCCGCCCACCCCGAGAAGACTGCGAAGGAACTCGGGGAGCGCTTCGTCGAGTACCTGAAGCGCGTCATGCTCACGAACGCGCCCCTCTCCGCGCCGCAGGACCTGGCCTGGTTCCTCGCCTCCTACGCCCGCGACGCGAGAGCCCGAGTGGAGGGACAGAAGGACCTGTCGGCGCTCGGCGCCGTGCGCGACGCTTTGGAGGGGGTACTCGGGATGAGGTTCGCCGGCGAGGAGGGGGAGCACTTCTTCCGTTCGACGCTCGTCCAGACGGTCTTCTACGGGGTCTTCTCCGCCTGGGTCCTTTGGCACCGGGAGGATCCCGACCGGACGGACCCCTTCGACTGGCGGATGGCCGAATGGTCTCTGCACGTCCCGTTCATCCGGGCGCTTTACGAGCAGGTGGCGACGCCTTCCAAGCTCGGCGACCTGGGGCTTGTGGAGGTCCTCAACTGGACGGCCGCCGCTCTCAACCGCGTCGACCGCGCCGCATTCTTCGGGAGGTTCCAGGACGAGCACGCTGTCCAGTACTTCTACGAGCCGTTCCTGGAGGCGTTCGACCCCAAGCTCCGCAAGGCGCTCGGCGTCTGGTACACCCCACCGGAGATCGTCCAGTACCAGGTCGCTCGTGTGGACGCCGTCCTGCGGGATGAGCTGGGCCTCGCTGACGGCCTGGCGGACCCGAACGTCGTTATCCTGGACCCCTGCTGCGGCACAGGGGCGTATCTCGTCGAAGCGCTTCGCCGCATTGCGGACACCCTCCAAAGGAAGGGTGGCGACGCGCTCATGGCGTCGGACCTGAAGAAGGCGGCGATGACGCGGGTGTTCGGCTTCGAGATCCTCCCTGCGCCGTTCGTCATCTCGCACCTGCAGCTCGGCCTTCTGCTCCACAGGTTCGGCGCGCCGCTCACGGGGAAGGAGAGCGAACGCGTTGGGGTGTACCTGACGAACGCCCTCTCGGGCTGGGAGCCGCCCAAGGAGCCCAAGGACCTTCTCCTCTTCCCCGAGCTCGCCGCCGAGCGCGACGCGGCCGAGGAGGTCAAACGACGCTCGCCCGTCCTCGTCGTACTGGGGAATCCTCCGTACAACGCCTTCGCCGGCGTGAGCCCGGAGGAGGAGCAGGGGCTTGTCGAGCCATACAAGGTCGGGCTGAACGCGCCCGTCGACCAGGGCGGCTGGGGCATCAAGAAGTTCAACCTCGACGACCTCTACGTCCGCTTCTTCCGCCTCGCCGAGCGACGGATCGCCGAGATGACGGGCCGGGGCGTCGTGTCGTTCATCTCCAACCACTCCTGGATCTCCGAGCCGTCCTTCGTCGTCTTGCGGAAGCACCTTCTCGACAGCTTCGACCGCTTCTGGGTTGAGAACCTGCACGGCAACCGGAAGATCTCCGAGTACGCCCCCGACGGACGTACAAGCGAGACGATCTTCGCCATCCGTGGTTTCTCGCCGGGGATCCAGCAAGGGGTTGCCACGTCGCTGTGGGTCAAGACCGGTCGGCCACGGAAGGAGGTCAAGGTCCTCTTTCGCGACGATATCGACGCGGCCAAGGCCGACGAGCGACGTCAGCAGCTTCTTCGTACACTGGATTCCCAGGACTTCGACACCGCCTACACCCAGGCGAAACCGTGCAGAGAGAACCGCTACTCCTTCCGGCCCGAGGACGTGTCCAGCGAGTACAGTGCTTGGCCTACAGTGGCGGTCTTGGCACAGCAGGAACCCTTCAATGGGCCCATTGAACGCCGCGGGCAATCTCTCACACCCTTCCGAGGTGAGGAGGACCACCTGAGGTCCGCTCTGACCGCCTACTTAGACCCCCAGATTACGGATGAGGAGATGGCCTTGGTAGAGCCAAGGTTCATGGCTACGTCTGGGGAATTTGACGCGCGAAGTGCCCGCTGCAACTTGAAAGGGAGACTCACGTTCGACCCCTCAAGACTAGTCCGATACCCGTTCAAACCATTGGACATACGACTAGCCTATCTTGATCCACACTTGCAGCCCCTGTTCTCCCGCCCGTCGCCGGAACTGCTATCGCATGCTTTTGCGGAGAACCACTTCCTGGTTGTGCGGGAGACGAGCGTCAAGAATACGAAGAGCCCGCCGATGCTCTTCTCCCAGTTGGTCTGCGACTACCACGCATTGACGGTGGAAGCCAAACACATCCCCTTCTTGCTAGCCTCTTCGGAGCGTGAGAAAGCGGAAGAGGATTCTGGACTAGCTGCTACTCCTGGAGCCCAGCGAATGGCAAACCTGTCGGTGCCTGCTCGCCGGTACCTGGCCAGTTCGGGGATCAAGGACCCCGACGCGACCGCGGAGCAAGCGGAGCTGATCTGGATGCACGCCCTAGCGATCGGGTACAGCCCGGCGTACCTGACCGAGAACGCCGACGGAATCCGCCGCGACTGGCCACGCATCCCGCTTCCCGATGGCCGCGAGGCCCTCGAAACATCAGGCCAGCTGGGCCGGCGCGTCGCCGCTCTGCTCGACACGGAGGCCGACGCGCCCGGCGTGACGGCTGGGGCGGTCGAGCCGGCTCTCCGAACGATGGGCGTCCTGACCAAGGTGGGTGGCGGAGCCCTGGACCCCGATGCCGGGGACTTGGCCGTGACCGTCGGCTGGGGGCACGCCGGAAAGGGCGACGTGACGATGCCCGGCAAGGGGCGTCTCGTCGAGCGTCCCTACGAGAAAGCGGAGCTTGACGCGATCGTTGACGCTGCCAAAGCGCGTGACCTTTCCCCGGGGCAGGTGATGGCTCTTCTCGGCCCGAGCACGCGGGACGTCTACCTGAACGACCGGGCGTACTGGAAGAACGTCCCGGCCGGGGTCTGGGAGTACGTCATCGGCGGGTATCAGGTGATCAAGAAGTGGCTGAGCTATCGTGAGAAGGCCCTCCTCGGGCGGGCCTTGAAGCCCGAAGAGGCCAGAGAGGTGACGAACATGGCGCGGCGCCTCACTGCGATTACTCTCCTCCAGCCGGCTCTCGACGAGAACTACCGGGCCGTCAAAGGCAAGACCTGGCCCTGGCCGCACGCGCGAGAGGCTGGAACGGAGGCATAGAGGCGAACACGGTGCAACCGGTCCCTGCTCCTGACCTCCCTGTCCATGACCCTCCTTGGGAGTTGCGCAAGCCGCGCTCCGAACAAGAGACAGGACCCCTCCTCCCCTCGCACTCGCAAAGACGAGATGACGGGGATTGAGGGGGTCTTCCGATGACGTATCTAGAATGACGACCTGACCCCCATTCCCACTTCCGCCTCGTCTGGCTCTGGATGGACCACGCGGGTGATGGGCTTGGGCACGGCGCTTCCTCCTCAATCGTGCAATCCTGCATTTCGAATGCAAGATTGCAGGGGGTGAGACATCGCACCCTCCTCAGGTGTCGCGGCACGCCGAAATAGGGGATGCGTCCCCGGAATACCCCACGTCAATGCCGACCCGAATGCAGGATTGCATCGGGGTCCCTCCTGTCTGTCAAAGGTCTTCCAGGAGGTCTCGTCTACGTAGCAGAGAGACGCTCCCTCAGAGCTCGCACCATCCCGAAGGACACCCTGGATAAGAGAGACGACGGGGGCGACAATTCAGAGCCGAGCAGTGTCTCCGAGGAGCCTGCGAACCCCCGAGAGCCACACCCCCGCCAGGTAGACAGTCTACCGGACGGAGGTCTACCCATCATCCCAGCGAAAAACAATGGTAAACCCCGTCTCACCTCGATCCCCCAATCCCGGCATTCAACTGGGACCGGTCTGAGGAGCCAGCGGGGGATGACACCGAAGAGGAGAACTCCGCTTGACCGGGCCCCGACGCCGTGCGCGACGAGCAGCAACGTGAACCGGGCCGTCCCTTGCGTGCACTGATGGCTTGGTGGTTGCTTCTCCATACCACCTCTGCTATTGTCCGAAAGGTGATGAGAGGGACGTGCTGGACGAGCTTCCGATCTACATCCGGAAGGGAAAGGCGAACTAAAGGACTGTGGAACGCTTCATCGAGCCTGGCGAGAAGTCCAACCGGTCGGTGAGCTAGTTGGCTGTCGAGGCGATTCCGCAGTACCTGGAGCGGGAGGAAAAGCGATGGGTAGCGAGGAGATCTCCAAGCTCAGAGCGGATGTGATTCAGAACTTCATTGGGCTGGAGGCACTTGTGGATTGCATCATAGCGGTCCACTACCTGGGGAGGCTGTCGCTGGCTTTCTATCATGAGGTCCTCTACGACGAGTACTTCTCGTTTGGGTTGAAGGTCCGCGTTCTCGAGAAGGTCCTGTCTCCCGAAGGGAAAACGGCCGCGATCCACATTGAGAAGCTGCGCCGAGCGAACAACATCAGGAACGTCTTTGCCCACTGCGGAATCACGCGGTATGAATCAAAGACGGGCCAGTCGTATGTGCCGAACCCAAGGAAACCTGACGAGGGCCTAGACTTCAGGGCTCTCTATGCCGAGTTCAGCGACAGCGTCACAGAGCTGAGAGACTACCTCCTGAAGAAGGCAAGCGAGAAAGGCGCCGTCATCAAGATCGAGAAGGACGGGACCTGGGAGGATGTCCGACCCTAGTGCCTTGTGGTGCGCTGACCTGCCAAGACGGGCCGGGGGGATTGAGGGGTCGGATCTTCACTCTTGCTGTTTCCGCCGGAAAGGGGATTCGTGGGGTCTGTAGGTGACATGTCAGGAATGGGGACCTGAGCCTCATTCCGTGGGATCCGACGCCGCCGCTTCGTCGAATCGGGATCTCTGGCGAAAACCGCTTTGGCAGGCATCAGACCCCACCGTCCCCTGGCGGACACCAAGAGTGAAGCTCTGACACTTCTCACCCCTGCCAGAATCAGATGGGACAGCTTGCCGCTCCATTCAGCCCTTTCCAGACATGCATTGCGTTCGGAGCTAGACTAATGAAGTGAGGTGATTGGTCATGGATGCTCACGACGAAGCCCGAAGCGGCAACTTGAACGTCGCTCTCGACTATTCCGTACTCGACCACCTGCAGCGCATCGAGACCGGTACTTACAGAGGACTTCACAGGAGCGCTTTGGAGAGGCTTCGCGATGCAGCAAGCGCTGGGCGCATCGTAGTGTGGATATCGGAGATCTGCTATGTCGAAATGCTTCACGGAATCGAGCATCTGCCCCACGACGCAGCGAAGAGGAGAGATGCGGAGCAGAAGGATGCCAAGAAGCGCGCGATCGCTGAGCGTATGGGCGCAAGAATACTTGGGTACCCATGCAGCAAGTTCGACGATACCTACTCACGATGGGATCTCTCTTTTCGGTTTGCGGGGCCCGATTCCGAGAGCGCTTCGGCTCTGGAAGAGCGACTCGAGGCCTTACGAGGCATCTCCCGCGGCGACGCGCGTCACCTCGTCAGCTGTGCGTATCCGTTCGATGGAGATGCCGCCGAGTACCACCCACGCTTGGATTGGTTCGTGTCGGAGGACCACGATCTTCTCGAGGCTGTCACCTCCGAGATCCACCAGGGCCGGCTTCCCGAACTCGCAGACATCAGATTCGGAACATCAGAAGACTTCGCCGCCTCGAATGTAGACCTTTAGGACTGGCCGAACGTTGCTCCGGTCCAGGCCGCTGCTCCTCCGAACTGGTAGCTCTGCAGGGTCTTGGAATCGAGGGACACATGCCTGATTGTGGGGCTGTTCCGAGCACGAACCCAAGATGCGCCCGTCGGCGCCGCTTATGGAGGGGGATTGAGGGGTCGGCTCTTCACTCTTGCTGCTTCCGCCGGAAAGGAGACTGAGAGAGAGTCTTCACATGACATATCAGGAGTGAAGGCCTGCCCCTCGTTCCCTGCAGTTTCCGTCTCGTCCGTCGTTGGACGGACTGCGCGGGCGATGGGCTTGGGCACGGCGTTTCGTCTGCAGTCGTGCAATCCTGCATTTCGAATGCAGGTTTGCAGGGCGTGAGACATCGCGCCCTGCTCAGGTGTCTCGGGACGCCGAAATGGGTCATGCGTCCGGAAATAGCCTAGAGTGCCCGTGGCATCCGCCGTGGGGGACCAGCCGCCTAGCTTGCGGAGACTGCGAATAGGTCGCTCTCTCTCTCCAGTACGGCTTTTGCGAGGCCGAGGTTCGTCGCCGGCATGTAGTTCCTTGGATCATGCTGCGGGAGCTTGCTCGCGATGTCTTTGATCGCTTCCACAATCTCCAGGCGCACTCTCGGGATTTGGTCGTGATTCACCCCTGTAATCTCCACGGAGTAGAGTTTGTTGCTGTGCTTGCCAAGTTGAACCACGATTGCTCCGCCGCCGCTTGCCATGAGACGGACTGACTTGCGGGGTTCGTCCGGCGTGAGGTACTCAAACCATACCCGGAATCTCCTCCCGGGCACGTCGTACTCGGAGCGCGCTTGCTCTGGGATGTCATATGGAGACAGCTTGCCCCTGAACTCGCCACGCAGAATCAGCGTTTCGCTGGCGTAGCGGGGACCCACCTCGACGACTCTCTGCATTCGCCCCTCCTCAGGATCCGTACGCATGCCCATTCTACCTACGCGAACAGCGCCTGCAAATGCCTGGCCTCCCAGTAGAGCGAACCCCCGGCAAACCTGTCCCTCAATCCAGACGGCTCTTCGGATTCGATCATCAAGACTGCAACATGACGCCCCTTAAGGTCCTTCACGGCGAGGGCACGAAAGGCCCGCGACAACCTGTTGAGCTTGCGGACTTTCGTCTCGTCTAGGTACGTCGCGTTCCTGTACAGGGCCTTCTCTTCCTCGGCAGCCGAATGGTAGCCCGGCAGGTCGTCCATTTCGATCTCCGTCCCGGTTGCGAAGGCTGCTCCGGCAATCCCGTCGAACTTGCCCCTGCATGATCGGGGTATGCTCCAGCGTACCTTCGATGTGGGATGAACTCTGGTCGATCGCGCGTAGACCTTCAGCACGCGGCGCCCTACCCACGATCGTTGGGGCGTGAAGAGCGTCACCCGAAACCTCGGGTCCAACTGGCCGGGACCGGAGGAGAAGTAGTGCTCATGGAGACACTCAAGGAATGCACGTATCCTCTCCCTTTTTGGCCGAGCCCGCAACATGCCGATGAACCGAAAGGCGACGACCGCAAAGGCCAGGGAAGCGTAGATCCAAACGCGGTTCTCGTATAGGAACAGGAGAATCTGGTTCTGCGCCTCCCGGAGCGAGTCTGACGTTGCGCTGAACAGAGTGAGTCCAACCAACAGGAAACCTGAGACGAAGTCTTCCCATTGAGGCCGCCCCATATCACGCCAGTATAGCATGCCTGTGCCCGGGCGTGAAGCTCCCCCTTTCCTGTACGAGCTCTCCAATCGCCTTCGGACGCGTCCCTGGGCTGGGCCGGGAAGAGGTTCCGAGCTCGGTGCTGCCTCGCAGCGGGTGCTTCCCAGTCCGGTCCGGGCAATCGGGGACGCATACCTGGTTGGTCGTCTTCTTGAGCGTCGCAGTGAAAGTGCGTCCTGGATGAAGCCGGCGGGCACGCCACTGCGCGGTGGCAGGGCAGGGGGCTAGCCACCTGATGACTGGGCAAGGACGGTCGCTCAGGCAGCATGAGACCCCTCCTGCCCGTGCAGGAGGCGGCGTTCGCACGGGGGTTGGTCCCCGTGGCAGACCTATGCAGGTGGGCACGCGTGGCTAGGCTCACTTTCGTCTCTCTCAACAAGAGCGAAAGCCTCGAAGCCTCCAATGCTGACGGCTGGCGGCCTATCGTCGCGCTGCTAGCGGTTGCCCCGGAGTGCGTGCTCGAGCAGCGCCTTGGCCTCTTTCGCGCTCAGGCTCTTCGTCCCGAAGGTGAAGACCTCCTTCCCGGTCGCGGTCTTCAAGATGAGGCGGTCGGGGAAATCGGGGGACATATCACCTATTCCTTAAACCGTCTGGGCCACGGTGGCGCCGCTGCCGGACTCGCCGAGACAGGAGCGACGTGGGGCGCTGCAACGCCGTGAGGGATAGACCGTGCGTGGACAGCGCCGAGACCCAAGGCCGGGAATGCGTTCCCGGAGTGCATTGCGCCCCGGAGCTCCGAAATGAGTGATATGTCCCCGGATTACGAATAAGTGATGCGTCCCCAGAATGCTCGAGTTCCCACGGTCCACGCGGCGCCCAAGCGGACGCGCCTCCACAGGCGGGACAGAGGGCAGCGCAGTGGCGCGCCAGACCGACCATGTGCCGAGACCGGCGAGTGTCGAAAGCGGGCCCATTTCCGGGAGCTCCGGGACAGCGCGCTGTCAACTGAGAGATGTGTCCCTGTTCACCAAAACGCTTGCCTCGACTCTGCCGGCTCTTCTACGTCAGCTCTTCGAGCGCTGCCTCGATTCCGTCCTGGGGCACCTCGAAGAAGTCGAAAGACTCCAGGATTCGGCTCACCAGGGTCTTGGCAAGGGCGGGAAGCCCTGCGGTGATCTCTCCGAGACTGACAACGAAGCCAGATTGCAGCTGGTTCTCGCTTGTGCGGTACTCGCGAGGAAGGGAAAGGGGGCCTCGGCGGAATGTCCCAAGACGAGCGTCGCGGACTCCCGAGTAGGCTAGCCGCACGAGGATCTGCTCGTCGGCTGCGAGACCAAGTGTGCCGTAGAGCCGCGAGCAGTAGATCAGCAGTTCCGTACCCACTTCGATGCACTGCTCGAAGTCAACCATGCCGGGATGCCGTTGCTGCTCGACGAGGGAACGCGCCGCATAGAAGTCCCCCCTTGAGCTGATCGCCCAATGGGCAGAGACGCCGCTGCCATTGAGCGGAATATCGGCAGCTATTCCGGTCTTCGTTGGGCGCGGCTTGAGACCGGGCACGTCGAACACCTTCGCGATGGGGAATTCCGACTTGCCTACCTCGGCAGCTCGAGCTGCCTCAAGCAGCCTGTTCGCGGTGAAGTGCCGCGTGTGCTTCACTGGGACGAGTGAGAGCTCCACGAACGCGCTGACGCTCACGTCTGCGAGCTTCTGCGCAGTCCGGTTACTCTCCTCGAAGATCCATCGCAAGTGGTTCCCCGCGAAGGCACCATCGGAATCAGGCGAGGCAGCCGGCGACGCAGAGGAGACTAGCGACTCGGAGAGGCGGCGCCTGATCCGCTTCTCCAGCTCCCTGCGGTATCCCTCGGCGTCCCCGGGGCTCCAGTAGAGAATGTCGTAGCCTGCCAGGTCGAAGTGGACCTTTGGAGACCCCTTGGCGCGTCCCTCGCGATCCGGACGGTGGTCCTCCCGGGCCGAGAGTATGAGGTGCCTCGTCTTGCCAGCTCCCATTGCGTATCCGACTTCTAGGTAGCAGTTGGGCCGTTCGTTCGTCAGGTCCGCGACCACGATCTCGGCCTCATTGATCAGCCGAATGATCTCGCTCTTCAACAGATCGCCTCGATTGTGCCTGTCTACTCGTCTTGGCTCCAGTTGGCAGGCCTTGACGGCTGGCACGATCGCGGCCGTACAGACCCGGTCCAGCTCAGCGTCACCGATTTGCATGATGATGAACGCGGTCTTCATCGAAACTCAGCTCCTTCCGATTCGCTCCAAGATTATAGTTGGCGTCGGAGAGGACGGCGGTGGGAGATCAGCGGAGCCAGGATTAGAAGGATGGGGATTCCCGGACCGGCGTGGAGGGCGGGAAGAGGGCCACGAGACGGGAACCCAGCGATTGCCCCGAAGAAGGCGAAGCGCACGACATCTCCAGCGCGTCGCCGATCGCCCTGACTCCGCGGCGGGTACGGGCACCATCACGTGCAGGACTGCGGGCCGTCAGACGCGCGAGCGCTCTCTGGCTGCCTCTTAGCCACAGACCTCCTCCCAGGTCGCGCTTTCCGCTGGCGGCAAGAGGCGCGGCCGAACAGGCCTGCTCCAACGCAGGAGCGTGCGCCAGTTCACGCGGGACACCGGCTTCTGTTTGGGAGAGCGCGTTCCAGAAAGACATGCGGCATCGGCGGATGGCCGATCAAAGGCAGAGACGCAACCGGCTCAGCTAGGGCCTGGGCAACACCCGTTCGAGCAGCGCTTTCGCCTCTTTCGCGCTCAGGCTCTTCGTCCCGAAGGTGAAGACCTCCTTCCCGGTCGCGGTCTTCAAGATGAGGCGGTCGGGGTGAGGGGTGTCATCGCTTCCAAGCGCCTCGCCGCTCTCGACGCGGAAGGAGCGCACCTGGGAGAGGTCGATCGCGAGGTTCCCGGTGGTCTCGGCGTGGATCGCGTCAAAGCCCATGGCGCGGTAGATCTCGCCGGAGGGGTCCTTGGCGCGCTCCTTGGGGCGAAGGGCGACGAGGAGCCTCTTGTTCGTGACGACGAGGGTCGCGTGCGCGTACTTGAGGAACCCTCGTCTCCAGTTCAGGTCTGGGATGATCCCAACGAGCGTCTCGTCCATCATGGGTCACACCTCGCCGCTTGCGGCGGCTCTAGTCTTCTTTGGTCCACTCGGAGAATCTCTTTCGGATTCTCTCTTCCATGCGTTCGTCCTGGTTCTGCCACTCGATCTTCGGCCCGAGGCCGATCCAGCGGAAAAAGCCGCGGCCGAGGTGGAGCTCCGCTCGGCGGCTGCGGTCTCCCCTCGCCCGCAGGAGAAAGCGGGTCCCCACGCCGAGCCCGGCCCACGCCGTGAGCAGGATGACGAGGAACCACAGGCCCGCGGCCTGCCAGTAGCTCAGGGGCTGGAGGAGCCCGAGGTGGCCGGCGATGAGGCTGTTCCAGAGGATCTGGATGATCCAGGCGAAGAAGAAGAACGCGGCGATCCCCCCGCCCGCGACGAGCTTCGAGAGAAGGCGCACCGACGACCACCCCCGTTCGATGGGGCGATTGTACTCCCTGCGGGAGAAGACGTGAACTGGTGGGCCGGCCTTCTCAGCCGGGGTGGGCCTCGTCGATGTTCCACATGGCGCGCAGGCGCGCCGGGATGTCCTCGCGGGGCCGGACGTCCGGGGGGGTCTCCTCTTCCTCGACGGGCTGGGCGAGGAAGATCTCCTCCATCGTCTTCCGGACATCGTCGGTGAAGAAACGCGAGAGCTGGGCGTAGCTGTGCGCGTCGCCGGTGGCGTACCAGCGGTGGTAGTAGCGCAGCGGCCAGACGACGTACAGGAAGTCCTTCGCTCGCGTGAGGGCGACGTAGGTGAGGCGCAGCTCTTCCTCGATCTCCTCGCTCGAGCCGGTCGCGAGATCCGAGGGGAGGAACCCGTCGGCGGCGTGGATGAGGTAGACGGCCTTCCACTCGCACCCCTTGGCGGAGTGGATGGTCGAGAGGACGAGGAAGTCCTCGTCGAGGTAGGGCGCGCCGGCGAGGTCGGAGGTCGAGGTGGGCGGGTCGAGTTCGAGGTCGACGAGGAAGTCGCGGCGCGATCGGTAGCCGGAGGCGATCTGTTCGAGGCTCTCGAGGTCGCGTGACCGCACGACCGGGTTGTCGTAGCGGCGCTCGAGGAGCGGGTCGTAGAAGACGCGAATCCGCTCGACCTGGGATCCGGGCTCGGCCTCTCCGGCTGTCGCCAGGTCTTCCATCAGCGAGCCCAAGCCCGCGATCCCGGAGCGGGCCGCGGGAGGGGCGGGGAAGGTCGCGATCGAGCGCGGGTCGAAGCGGTGGCTCGCGACGTGCTCTAGGGCCCGGCTGGTGGTCGCGGGTCCGATCCCGTCGAGGAGCTCGAGCGTCCTCATCCAGGCGAGCTCGTCGTGCGGGTTCTGTGCGATCCGCAGGAAGGCGACGAGGTCCTTGACGTGCGAGGCCTCGAGGAAGCGAAGCCCGCCGTACTTGTGGTAGGGGATGTTGCGCCGGCCGAGTTCGAGCTCGAGCGACGCCGAAAGGTGTGAGGCGCGAAAGAGGACGGCCTGCTGGCGGAGCGGGATCCCTTCCTCGTAGTGGCCGAGGATCCGCTCGATCACGTACTCGTCCTGCTCGGATTCGTCCTTGCACGTGACGAGCTTGGGCCGCTCGCCCTCCCCGCGCACCGACCAGAGGTCCTTCGTGTAGCGCTCCGAGGCCCCGGAGATCACGCGGTTCGTCGTCTCGAGGATCGGGTTGACCGAGCGGTAGTTCCGCTCCAGGGTGACGATCGTCGTCCCGGGGAACTCCTTGGGGAAGTCGAGCATGTTGCGGACGGTCGCGGCGCGGAAGCTGTAGATGCTCTGGGCGTCGTCGCCTACGACGAGGATGTTCTTGTTCTGGCGTCGCATGCCGCGAAGGATCTGGGCCTGGACGCGGTTCGTGTCTTGGTATTCGTCGACGAGGATGTGGTCGAAGCGGCCGCCGATGTCGTCGGCGAGCTCGGGATCCGACACGAGCTGCGCCCAGTAGAGGAGGAGGTCGTCGTAGTCAAGGACGCGCCGCTTCTGCTTGCGCGCGACGTAGCCGGAGAAGAGCTCGCGCAGCTCCTTCTCCCACGCCGCGCACCAGGGGAAGTGCTCGGTGAGGATCTCCTTGAGGTCCTCCGCGCCGTTCACCGCGCGGGAGTAGATCGAAAGACACGTCGCCTTGCGCGGGAAGCGCTTGTCGCGGCTGGGGAGCCCGAGGCCGCGGCGCACGAGGTCGAGGAGGTCCTCGGCGTCGCCCTGGTCCATCACGGTGAAGTCCTTGTGGATCCCGGCGGCCTTGGCGTAGACCCGTAGGAGGCGGTTTGCGGTCGCGTGGAAGGTGCCTCCCCACACGCGGCCGGCGGCGTGGCTCGATCGCTCGCTCGTCGCTGCGGCGCGGGCGAGCATCTCCTGTGCGGCCCGACGGGTGAAGGTGAGGAGGAGGATCCGGCCGGGGTTCGCGCCTTGCGCGAGGAGGTAGGCGACGCGGTAGGCGAGCGTCTTCGTCTTCCCGCTCCCGGCGCCGGCGACCACGAGGAGGGGGCCGTCTCCGTGGGTGACGGCCTGGCGCTGTTCGGGGTTGAGGTCGTCGAGGAAGGCGAGGCTCTCCTTGCTGGCTTTCACTCTGTCCGTCACCCCCCTCTCGCGAAGAACAATACGTCAGAGCGCCCAGTCTCTGCGCGGACACAGGCCCCGGATGAGGGATTCTCCCCGAGGGGCGGGATCGCGCGCCACCGCCTGCCCCGAGCGGGCCTCCCGGAGGACGGAGGCGCTGACCGCACGGGCACGCTCGCTCAGGGGGAAGGCAGGCGAAGGGGCACGTCTATCTCGCGCGGCTTGGGCGACTCGTCGGCCGGCCCTCGCCCAGATTCTGCCCTCGGTCGGGTCACGCCAGCTCGCCCTGCCCTCGGAGGACGGGCAGCCCTTGCCTCTACCCGCTTCTCGCGACGAGCTCTCGCGGCTCCGCAGTCAACCCCGCCGGACTCGGGCGAGGCGCGACTACTCGTGCGACCGCCTTCTCTGCCAGAGCCTTGCGGCGGCGCCGATCCCGGTCCAGGCGAGGAACAGGGTGATGAGGAACCACAGCCCTGCCGCCTGCCAGTAGTTCAGAGGCTTCAGGAGGCCGAGGTGCCGGACGACGATCGAGTTCCAGAGCATCTGGATCACCCAGCTGAAGAAGAAGAAGGCGCCTACTCCCCCACCCGTCAGGATTCCCAGAAACCGCATGTCCATCCTCCTTCGCGGGATTCCCCCTCCGCGTTCCTTCCTTCACGTTCCGCACTATACGGCACGCGCTCCGTGGCGACAAACAGGCGGGGGCGCGAATGAACCTGGGCTTCGCTCTGGGAGGAGAGGGCGGCGAAGGCGGAGCGTCTAACCTCTCTCGTCTTCAGGCATAATCCAGCTAGCTCCCGCTTTGGGCGGGGAAGGTGGAGGTGAAGCTTCGGAGTCGAAAAGGCAAACCTCGCGAAGACGAAGCGGGGGACGCAAAGCCACGGGCCTGCGATGGTAGCCGGGTTGCCGAAGGACGAAGATGAGCCGATGCGCAAGGAAGCTTC
>Ga0315279_10004637_pt1 | contig 18361 bp, 17 predicted proteins | sample YL17G06_20_MG_FD_203694 | JGI IMG/M metagenome (GOLD analysis project Ga0315279, IMG submission 203694) | Sediment microbial communities from Yellowstone Lake, YNP, Wyoming, USA - YL17G06_20 | ecosystem: Environmental > Aquatic > Freshwater > Lake > Sediment | place: USA: Wyoming | collected... | reverse complement strand
GAACATCAGGTGTTTGGACGGCCTATCGTACACACCGATGATCAACTCGTCGAAAAGGGCCGCTGCTCTATTGGCTATATCCAGATGCCCGTTAGTTACGGGGTCGAAACTACCGGGGTAGATAGCAATGGTCAAGGTTCACCCCCAGCGTATTGATACACGGAGACACAGCTATCGCCGTGACGGATATTCTTTATCTGCTTAAACTTGCCGTATCTTTCTTGGAGCGGAACACGCTTGGAATGCTCGATGACTATGGTTGAATCCTCGCCCACTAAGCGCGAGCAGGAGAGCTTTTCCGCAGTGGCAGTGACGGAGGGGTCGGCGTAGGGAGGGTCGAGAAGTAGTATACCATATTTGTCTTTGAGGATGGAGAGGGCCTTATCGGCAGTCATACGATAGACAGCGCATTGCTCGGCGAACCCGGTGTGTTTCAAATTCTCTTTTATAAGGTTGCAGAGCCTTGGGTTCCTCTCCACAAAATCAGCCCAATCAGCGCCGCGACTTAATGCTTCGATGCCCAGCGCGCCTGTGCCGGCGTAGAGGTCAAGTACCCTCGACCAATCAGTAGCTGTAGATTCCAGCATATTAAAGATTGCCCCTCGAAGCAAGTCGGATGTGGGACGGAGCCCTGAACTTCTTAGCGATTTCAAACGGTGTCCCTTAGCTTTGCCTGCAATTACCCTCATTATTATCGTGCCAACAATCCTGTATTATATCAGCGCTCGCCGTTGCGTCAAGTGTGGAGTGGGCCGGGTCTCACGAATTGTATGCCCGAACATCTCTATGTTATACTTTGTCGTAAATTCTGAGGTGGAAGCAGGTTATGGTCGGTAAGAGTTCTGCGGTTCAGCTATATGACACCACGCTTCGCGATGGTGCGCAGCGGGCCGGTATATCTTTCTCTGTCGAGGACAAGCTCAAAATAGCGAAGCGCCTTGCCGAGATAGGCATACATTTCATCGAGGGCGGCTGGCCAGGCTCCAATCCCAAGGATGTGGAGTTCTTCACTCGGGCTCGAAATCTCGACCTGAAGCGTGCCACGTTGGTCGCCTTTGGCAGCACGCGCCGCGCCAATATCAAGGCGCAAGAAGATTCCAATCTAAATGCCCTGAAGGAGTCTGGGACAAGGGTAGTTACCCTGGTGGGCAAATCCTGGGACTTGCATGTAACTGAGGTGCTGAACACCACACTTGAGGAAAATCTGAGGATGATCGCTGGTTCCATCCGCTACATTAAGAGGGGCGGGCAGACAGTATTCTTAGATGCTGAGCACTTTTTCGATGGCTATAAGAGGAACGCTGAGTATGCCCTGCGTACAGTCGAGGCTGCTGCTGAAGCGGGGGCGGACTGCGTCGTGCTCTGCGATACTAATGGCGGTGCCCTACCCCATGAAGTAGCTGCCGCAGTCAAGGCAGCGAAAAAGATGGTTATCTCTCTGGGCATCCACGCCCATAACGATGGTGAACTGGCGGTGGCGAACACCCTGGCGGCAGTTCAGGCCGGGGCCATCCAGGTTCAGGGGACCATCAATGGTTACGGGGAGCGCAGTGGCAACGCCAACCTTTGCTCCATCATCCCTGCGCTCAAGCTCAAGATGGGCATCAACTGCATCAGCGACAGGAATCTGGCCAGGCTGACCGAAGTCTCCAGGTATGTGGGCGAGCTCGCCAATATCATCCCCGACCCGCATCTTCCCTATGTGGGGGCCAGCGCCTTCACACACAAGGCGGGGCTGCACGTCTCGGGGATGATGAGGCACGGGGAAAGCTATCAGCATATCAACCCTGACCTTGTGGGCAACCGAAGCCAGGTTTTGGTCTCAGAACTCTCAGGTATAAGCAACGTAACCTATAAGGCCAGGGAGCTGGGGCTCGATATCCCCAAGGGCGAGCGAGCCAAGGTGGTTCTGGAGCAGATAAAGGCTCTGGAGAAGCAGGGATTTCAATACGAGGGTGCCGAGGCTTCGTTCGAACTTTTGGTCAGACGAACTGACCCTGACTACCGTTCTCCCTTCGAGCTTGTAGATTTCATGGTGGTAGTCGAGAAACATCGCCGCGCTCCCATTGTCTCAGCCCGGCAGGAAGATATGCTCTCGGAAGCAATGGTCAAGGTCAGGGTGGGGGATGAGGTGATTCATACGGCGGCCGAGGGAAACGGCCCGGTCAATGCTCTGGATGCTGCACTGCGCAAGGCGCTGCTCCAGTTCTATCCCAGCCTGTCAGCGGTGAAGCTGATGGACTATAAGGTACGCATACTCGAGGAAAGCGATGGCACCAAGTCCAAGGTGAGGGTGCTTATAGAATCCAGCGATGGTGAGCACGACTGGCGCACTGTGGGCAGCTCTACTAATATTATGGAGGCTAGCTGGGTAGCTCTCGCCGATAGCCTGGAGTACTGGCTGCTGCGCCATAGCTCGGTCGCTGCCAAAAAGGCGACCAGGAGGTCAGGCTGACTCGTTTTATTCTGGTGAGGCACGGGCAAACGGAATGGAACCGGGTGGAGAGGTTCCGCGGCAGAGCGGATTTGGCATTGGACGATACCGGGAGGAGACAGGCCGAGGCGGCAGCGCTCAGGCTGAAAACTGAGCGCGTTGCAGCCATCTATTCCAGCCCGCTCAAGCGTGCCCTTGAGACGGCCGGCATCATTGCCAAGCAACTCGATATTTCTGTGCAGCCCCTGGAGGGGCTTATTGACATAGATTTCGGAAGCTGGCAGGGCTTGTCTCCCGAAGAGGCAGCGAAGCAGGATAGCAAGCTGTATGCCACATGGCTTGAGCGTCCCCATCTGGTGTGTTTCCCCAGGGGGGAGAGTTTAGATATTGTGCGCCAGAGGGTATTGGCTGCGGTCGACGAGCTTGCCGCCAGGCACAAAGACCAGACGGTGATACTGGTCTCTCATAAAGTGGTCTGCCAGGTGCTTATGTGTGCTATGCTGGGCCTGGACAACTCTCATTTCTGGCAGGTGAGACAGGACGTGAACGCTATCAACATCTTCGAGATTAGAGATGGCACCCCATTGGTCACGCTGGTCAACGACACCTGCCATCTCAAGACCCTGACTGCAGGATGAGCCCCTTGAGCATCACTGAGATTATAAAGTTGCTGGCAGAGGAATACGGCAACATTACTTGGCGCTCCCGTACAGACCCGCTCTCTGAACTGATACTGACCATTCTCTCTCAGAATACCTCGGACCTCAATTCGAGGCGTGCCTTCGATTCTCTGCTTAGCAGGTTCGGCACCTGGGAGGCAGTGGCCCAAGGCAGCGTGGAGGACGTTGCGGAAGCTATAAAACTCGGCGGGCTGGCGCAGGTCAAGGCACCGAGGATTAAACTAATACTCCAGCAGATTCAGGCGCAGCGTGGCTCGCTCGACCTCAAGTTCCTTAAGAAGATGCCTGTAGCCGAGGCTAAAGAATGGCTGCGAAGCCTGCCCGGTGTAGGACCCAAAACCGCCGCCTGCGTGCTGCTGTTCTCTCTGGGGAAGCCTGTGCTTCCTGTTGACACTCATATCAATAGAGTGGCGAAGAGGCTGGGACTCATCGACTCTAGACTCTCGGCGGAGAAAGCGCACGAGGTTCTGGGGGGTATGGTTCCTGCTAAAGACGTTTACCAGTTTCATATCCACATGATTGAGCATGGTCGGAGAGTGTGCAAAGCGCAGCGGCCCCGATGTCGGGAGTGCGTGCTGCTGAAGGTTTGTCCCACGGGCCAGATGCTGCTTGGGGCAGAATTATGAGCAAGGAAGATGAGATCCTCGCCTGTGCCCGTTCCCTTTTCGATGTGGTGGGCGTGGCTCGTGACCCGTCGACCGTAGACACTATTTTGGTTCTGGGTCTGGTGACCACACCCGAGAGGGACCTGGATGATTTCGTACTTCAGGGGGTGAAGGGCAGCAGGGAGTCCTTCTGGCGCGGTTTCATTAGATACGCCAAACCCAAACTGGATGCATTGCTTGAGTTTATCAGGAAGCAGGGATTCTCCGCCGAGCTTGTGGGCAAGCTCGGCTATTCTCCCAGCGGCAGGCCAAACCTCAAACATCTGGCAGTAGCTGCCGGCCTGGGCAGGCAGGGCAAAAATACACTGGTCATAAATCCTAATTTCGGCCCCTGGCTCAGGTTTATGGCCATCAGGACGGATGCCCCTCTGGCTCTGACTGGTCCTGGCACGTATGTTAAAGAGGACAATCCCGACTGCAAGGCCTGCCAGAGATGTGTTGAGGCCTGTCCAGTCGGGATACTGCAGCCCTATCGCTTAACTGATACCGGCCGCTGTCTGGCAGCCATCTCTGGAGAGCGCCGCGGGGGATTGGCAATTTGCGATAAATGTGTAATAGTATGTCCCATAGGCAAGCGCAAGTCGCTTGAGTCTCAATAATCAATTGGTGAGGTGCTCAGATGGCTAAGGTAAATGTAGGGATAATAAACGTCACGGGCTATATCGGAATGGAGGTGGCGCGGCTGCTGTATAACCATCCCAAGGTGAAGCTGGCTACTGTTACAGGGCGCAGTGCCAAAGGTCAGAAACTGGGCGAATTCCTGCCTCACCTGACCGGCATCGACCTCACCATAGAAGCCGAACTAGACAAAGTGGACTTTGCGTTTTCTGCTCTGCCCCACGGCGAGAACGTGGCTCCCATAGTAGCTGCGCTGGAGAAGGGTGCCAAAGCGGTTGACCTCAGTGCTGACTTCAGGCTTAATGATGCTGCGGAATACCAGAAATGGTATAAGATAACCCATTCTGCGCCTACATATCTCAAGGAAGCGGTCTATGGCCTGACCGAGCTCAATCGCGAAAAAATAGCCAAAGCCCGGCTGGTGGCTAATCCGGGCTGCTATCCCACCTCCGCCATCCTGGCCATAGCGCCTGCGCTCAAAGAGGGCCTCATTGAGCCCGACATTATCTTTGATAGCAAGTCCGGCATCTCCGGCGCGGGCAGGACGTTGACCCTGAACACCCATTACGCCGAGGCGAACGAGAACGTATCTGTCTATGCGCTCGATGGTCATCGCCATCTGCCTGAGATTGTACAGGAGTTACAAAAGCTAGCTCCCAAGTCCAAACTGTCGGTCACCTTCCTCCCACATTTGATACCGATGAACCGTGGCATACTAACCTCCTGTTACGCCATATTGAAGGCGGGGAAGCTAGCCGAGGGGGACAAGGGTAAGCAGCAGATAGCGAAGCTATATCGGGATTTTTACCGCGGAGAGCCCTTCGTCAAGGTGGTCAATGTTCCCCCGCAGACCAAGCAGACTTTGGGCAGCAATCTCTGTCTGCTCTACCCTACAATTGACATAAGGACAAACAGGCTCATCGTGATAAGCTGCATCGATAACCTAGTCAAGGGTGGCGCAGGCCAGGCCATTCAGAACATGAACCTCATGCTTGGCTTCCCCGAGACTATGGGACTGGACATGCTGGCGGTCTACCCTTAAAGAAATTAAATTTTTGCTCGCTGTGGATGGTATCATCCACAACCTCGATTTGAGTCTAGCCGCCCTTCTTGATCCAGTCCCATGCTTCCCAGAGGTTGTTAGCGCTGAAATCCGGCTTGATTTCCGTTTCGAGATTCATCTGGTTTCTATTTACCAGTATCGCACACAAACCAGCCTTCTTGGCGCCCCCGACATCTTTCCTCGGGTCGTCGCCAATGTAGACAGCCTGCGCTGGCGGTACGTCGAGCATGCTGCAGGCAATCGTAAAAAGCCTGCGGTCCGGTTTCCTGAATCCAAACTGTGTAGATAGAACAATATGGTCGAAGTACTGGTTCAGCCCCAGCATTTCGCCTTCTTCCAGACAGAACACCTTCTGGGCATCGGAGACCACCCCCATAGGGTATCCGCTTCTCTTGATTTCCTTCAGTACAGGAATGCTGTCCGGGAAGAGTTGAAATCGCTCTCGGCTGAGAAGGCGGAATAGCTTGCAGCACGATTCTGCCCCGAAGGGATTGCATATCCCCTCTTTCTCCAAGATACTGCTGAAAACTACCTCGAGGTCTATCTCCGGGTAGGCCTCATCTTTTGTCTTGAGGTATTGCTTCTTTTCGTGGTCGAGGGCAGCCCTCAGGTTCTGCTCATTCATGCTCAGGCCATAATACTGCAGATACAGCGATAGGAATCGGTAGACCTCCGGCTTCTCCTCGTCTGTCCTTATATCAATTAGAGTATTGTAGTAGTCGAAGATGACAGCCCGTATTTTAGGCATAGCTCTGCCTCACTTATCAGATTCCTCCTGTGCTGGTCATCGAGCCAGGAGTTTCTGGCAATCCTCAACAGCCCCAGGGCCATGTAAAGCGGTATCTTGCGGGTTAAAATGCTGAAAAACTGACCGTCCTTGTAGCTAGCTGCGTACTGCCACAGGAAATGTCCGATGAAAGGCTCCGCAGCCCACTTATCTCCCATGCGCCACATAAAGTGGTGCTTCAACTCGGCGACGATGAACCCCAGGTCCCAGCAGCGGTCAGCCCATTTCATTTTCTCCAGGTCGATGCCGGTCACCTCCTGGCGATTGATAACGAAGTTGGTTGAGGTCGCATCGCCATGAACGATTACCTCTCTGTCCGTTGTCCAGACCTCGTCTCTGTTCCACCATCGTGCCGCATATGCCTCAATTGTAGCTCTTTCAACTGGGTCGAGGCTCCACTTGCTGAGGGAGTCCAGCAACTTAGTGAGGTAAGATTGCGGCAGAGCGGGAGAAACCCGCTTGTCGTTCTCGGTGTTGTGATGGAGCTTGACAAAAAACTTGGCAAGGGAGGTTAGCCTATCGAAAAGCTGTTGTGATTTGCGCTCATAGATGGCTTCTGCTATGTAGTAATCAAGCACCATGCCTGGAGCCTTCTCTGTAACCAGCAGTGCGGAAAGCTCTTTATTCTTCCCCAGAGGGGCTACCACATGGCAGCAATCATTGTTCATCCCGAATCTGTTTCGGAGGAGATTTAGATTGAAGTATTCCTTTTCCGCAGATAGCCACGCCTGTTCCAGAGTTATGGGGCCGTGTTTGAATAGTTTTCCCACTACCGCTATGTTCTGCTGCTTCTCCAGAAACAGGTAAACTGGTTTCTGCTGAGAAAGGCTTCTTATCTCTATTTCTCCGAAGGGAGGCGGAGCAAGCTGGGGGAATATCGCCTGCCTCATATATTCCTCCAGTGCCTCCGTATCCCCCGGAAGTTGCTCAGGGCGCTCTGTCGGTACTGTAGGTGGAGGATAGAGTATCTCGCAGTCGCGCAGGGCAATTTTATCTTGTGTTGTATATCTTGAAACGAGCTTGTTTACCACGTAACACCACCGGCCGGTCATGTTTCAACGGGCTAACATGTCTGGAAAAGCAGGGATAGCCGAGGTTGTCTCGATTGTGTACTTCGTCCCTGCCTCAACGAGAACCGCCGCAGCCACTTCGGTCGCGATGCAAAACGGCAGTATTTTTCTCTAGCATCATGATACGTGTCAGGGATGAACAAGTCATAAAATACAAGGGAAAAATCTTAAAAAGTTATGACATTTCCGAGGGTGCCCTTAGGTGCATCGCTAACCCCATTCATTAAATGCCCTCTCGGTGGAAAGCCCTCGCCTAATTCGTTATAATCGGTCTATCGGACATTCATCGTTAGAAAAGGATATGGGAATGACAGGACAAAATGGATACGCCGGAAACATTCTCAAAGTAAATTTATCCACAGGGGAAATAGCCTCTGTGCCAACGAGCGATTATGCCGACCTCTTCCTCGGTGGCAGGGGGATAGCCGCCAAAATCTACTGGGATGAGGTTCCTCCGAGAATCAATGCTTCTGACCCTGAGAACAGGCTGATTTTCATGACAGGCCCGTTGTGTGGCGTGCCCGGTTTCGCCAGCCGCTTCCAGGTTTGCGGCAAATCCGTTGCCACCAACCAGTTCTCCTTCTGCAATATGGGTGGCTCCTGGGGCGCTTATCTCAAGGCAGCCGGTTATGACGGCGTGGTGGTCTGTGGTAAAGCGGAGAAGCCTGTGTATATCTCAATTGACGGCGATAAGGCGGAAATAAGGGACGCAGCTCATCTCACGGGTAAGAGCGCGTTCCAGCGCGAAAGAATGGTAAAAGATGAACTGGGAGATTCCGTCCGCGTGCTCACCGTTGGCCCGGCGGGCGATAACATGGTGAGCTTTGCCACCTTCCTGGCTTCTGACGACTCGGTGGGTGCAGGCGGGCTGGCGGGGGTGATGGGCTCCAAGAACCTCAAAGCCATCGTGACAAGGGGGGACAAGAAGGTCAAGGTGGCTGATCCGGAGAGGATTACCAAGCTCAGAAGCAGGATACGCGAGTTGAGCTCGGGCTATACTGAGTCGCTGCTGGCTATGGGGATGTTGACACCCCGGGACAAGCTGAAGAAGAGTTTCTGCCAGGGCTGCCCCACTGGATGCGTGCGTGCTACCCACCGCAATGCCGATGGCTCTCAGAGGAAGTTCATGTGCCAGGCGGCCATGTTCTATGAAACTCGAGCCCAGCGCTACTATGGAAACACCGATGCTGCGCTCAAAGCCACCGAGCTCTGCGATGATTTCGGGCTGGATACCCGTGCTACAGAGACCATGATTATGTGGCTGAGCAGATGCCACAAGTCGGGGATATTGACGGATGAGCGGACCGGGATACCGCTTTCCCAAATCGGAAGCTATGAATTCATCGAGACGCTGCTGCGGAAGATAGCTAATCGCGAAGGTTTCGGCGACACGCTTGCCCATGGCACCCACAAAGCGGCCAGGAGTCTGGGGAGCGATGCGCAGAAGCTCATCAAGGATTACATGGCCAAGACCGGCGACAACGAGCTCTACGGGCCCAGGTTATATATCACTACGGGCATCTTCTGGGCCGTGGAGCCGAGATTACCTATCCAGGAGCTTCACGAGGTGAGTGTGCCGGTGATGCTGTGGGGTGCCCGGCAGAAGGGCCTGAAAGAGGTGCCGGTCACCACTGAGGTATTGCGTGCCATGGCCAAGCGGTTCTTCGGCAGCGAACTGGCGGTTGACTTCTCCACGTACGATGGGAAGGCTTTGGCTGCAGCCAGGATTCAAGACCGCGAGTACGCCAAAGAGAGCCTCATCCTGTGTGACCTGTTCTGGCCTATCTACTTTTCCGAAGCCTCCCCGGACGGGGTAGGAGACCCGTCTCTGGAGAGCCAGATTTGTGCTGCGGTAACGGGAAGGGAAGTGGATGAGGCGGGTCTATACAAAGTAGGGGAGAGGATTTGCAACCTGCAGAGGGCCATCCTGGCCAGGGAGGGACATAAGGGCAGGGAATATGACGTCATAGACGAATACAACTTCAATACTCCCTTGAAGGCTGACTTCGGCAACCCCGACTGCATAGTCCCGGGCAAGGATGGAGAGCTTTTCTCCAGGAAAGAAGCGGTCGTGGACCGCGAGCAGTTCGAGCAGATGAAAGGCGAGTTCTACCGAATTCGCGGCTGGGACGTTCCCTCCGGCCTCCAGAAAAGGGCCAAACTGGAGGAGCTTGGCCTGAGCGACATTGCCCAAACCTTGGAGAAGGAAGGCCTTCTCAGATAAAGGCTCTGCACTAGGGCTTCTTTAGAATCAGCAGGCTGGGTGGAGTCCTTCGTTGGAAAGACGAAACCCACCTTTCCGTAGGGGCGACCCGTTGGGTCGCCCCTTTCCTATGTCATTCCTGCCCAAGCCTGTCCCTGACCTGATCAGGGAAGCAGGAATCCAGGCATCCTGGGTAGATTGGAGCATCCGCTCCAACACGTGTAGGGGCACAAAATTTTGTGCCCAAAAATCGTAGGGGCGGGTTTCAAACCCGCCCCTAACAAACCCCATCCTGGGTCTCTGCCTGACTACAACTCCCCTTTGAACGCCTTATCCAGGATGGAAGGCAGCAGGGCATCCATCTCGGAGGCGGTCTCAGCTTGTAGGCGCTTCAGCTTATCCACATTTCCTTTCACTTCACGCAGCTTCTCTTGCGTTCTCATTGGTGGAAGGTACATCTCAAAATTCAAGAAATTAAGCGGGTTCAGTCGCCTGCGCCTGACGTTCGTCCCCGTGCTCGCCTCGGACACAAGTGGCCACACCGACGGTGTTCGGAAGTATACGTCGAGGACTTCAGGTAGGATCAGCTCCTGATTCACTGCGAAGACCGGAAACTCAGTTGAAACAACAAGGCCGTCGCACTCCGGCGGAACCACGCCCAGTGCCCCTTCCCAGGCCATGAGCTTGGGATAAACAAAGTCGTCTTTTCGCAGTCGAGTTAGTTGCCTGTACGCGAACTCCAAGCCAGTCCTCTTCTGCCCGCGGAACACGCCTTTGCCGAAGCAAAACACCCCGGCAAACTCATAGGCTTCGTTAGGCTCAACAACAACATCAGGTTGGCGTAGCGACAGGAGTTTGCGCATCTGAGTAGGAATCGGTTCTCCGTTCGACCTGTCGAACAGAATCGCACGGCAGAGTGCTTCTGCCTCCTCTGCCGCTTGCTTGCGCAGAGCTTTGGCCTCTTCTATTTGTGCCGCCAGTTCCTCAATCCGCGCCACGATCCGCCGCTGCTCAGACAAGGGTGGTAGAGGGATTTCAATTTTGCAGAGGTCATCGAACCGGAGTGCGCTCCGCACACTTCCACGATTGCCGTGAAAGTTGATGAGTTGACTACCGTGTGCGCTCTTGAGGAAGAAACGTAGAAAGTTTGCGTCAATGCGCTCTATTGGCTTGAAAACGACATATGCTGGGCTGCAAATTCCATCCTGTGTTCCGGATAAGAGACCGATAGAACCAACGTTGATTCGGTAAGGATTGTAAACGAAATGACCGGGACGAAGACGGAGATACTTAGAACGGTCGGCAGATGCTTCTACGCCAGTTTGTGTTACGCCTTCTACATTTGTAACACCGAGCACTGGCAATCCGTCGCCGTCGGATGAACCTACCGGCTCTCGTTCTTCACGAATAACCGTGCCTAATTTTACTAATGGCCACTGCTCTATCATAATTAATGCTTCGTTATGGAACTGCGGATACCGTCTATTATTTCCGCAATCCGCTGTTCTTTTTGCAGAATACTGGAGACCAGTTGTTCTGGTGGAAGATGTGTAATGTCTTCCTTGGAACGCGGGTTCTTACGGTCGAGGTTATAACCATTGGCAAGCAGCTCCTTAGTGCTCACTTTCCACGCGTGGTCGTCTTCCTTGCGCTTGTCCCACCAGTCCAAGCATGGTTGAAATTCCTCAAGCTGGAGTGGATGGGTCTTGGTGTAGTTCTTGCGGCCTTCGGGTAGCGGATGCTCGTAGTACCAGATTTCTTTTGTCGGTTTTCCCTTTTCGAAGAATATCAGGTTTGTCTCTATGTCTGTATATGGTGAGAATACGCCTTTGGGCAGCCTGACTATAGTGTGAAGGTCAAAATCCTCCAGCAGTTCTTTCTTAATCCTCGCCGCAACACCGTCTCCGAATAAGACCCCATTGGGTACTACCATGCCACACCTTCCGCCCTTTTTTAAGCCGGAGGGCCTATTCAGTTTCCTCATGATAAACTGCAAAAATAGGAGTGCGGTTTCGGCTGTGCGCTTATCATCGGGAAAGTTGCTCAGTATCCCTCGTTCCTCCTCACCACCGAAGGGCGGATTGGTCATGATTACGTCCACTCTGTCTTTATCGCCGATCTCCCTTAAAGGGAATCTAAGGGAGTTCTGCGGGTCTATCTGCGGGTACTCGACTCCATGTAGAAGCAAGTTCATTTGACATAGTAAATAGGGCAACGATTTTGCTTCCCCTCCCCAAATTGAGTGCTTATGTAGTATTTCGTGATCCCCCGCAGTTTTGCACTGTTTCCTCAGATGTTCGAAAGTCTCGACCAGGAAGCCGCCAGTGCCTGCTGCCGGGTCGAGTATCTTCTCCCCGAGCTTGGGGTCGATTACGTCAACTATGAAGCGAATCACCGGCCTGGGTGTATAGAACTCCCCCGAATCGCCTGCTGCATCTCGCATCTCTTTGAGCATGGATTCGTATAAGCTGGATAAAGTGTGTATCTCCTCGGACGAGGTGAAATTTATAGTGTTAACCTTGTTTATCATGTCTCTCAGGATGTATCCGTTTGTCATGCGGTTTACGGTGCCTCTGAAGACTGTGGATATTACATCTCTTCTGTCTACGCCATCATCACCCCTCAGGGAGCGCAGGTAGGCGAAAAGGCCTGCTCCTCGTTTCCCGTCGGGTCCCACCGCCTCATCGTTGTTGATGAAGGCTATAAGCTCGTTGCCGGTTATGCCACCCTCTTGCACTGCCCAGTCGCGCCAGCGATAGGGCAGTTCGACGGCAGGGATAAATCTTTTTCCTTTGAGTTGTGCCTCAGACTCCCTGATAGTCTCCATATCATCCAGAAACTTCAGAAACATAATCCAGGTGAGCATGGGCAGTCGGTCAAGGTCACCGTTCAGCCCCTTGTCTTTCCGCATTATGTCTCGGCAGGACTTGATAATGCTCGCTAATCTCTGGGGCGTTGTGGTTATAGCCAGTTCTTTCTTACCCCTTGCCATATATCTGTCACCTCAACGTGCATACACCAGGTTTTGCAGCTCTGAAAGCGCGTTTTTGAGTTCCGGTATCCCCCCGAAAGCCTCAGCTATCTCTACCACGTTTCCATATTTGGAAATCGGGGGGACTTTCAGAATATCCATATCGTCAAGCTGAGTGTAACCAAACTCGACATATTTATCCAGAACGGCATCGAGGACTTCTTTCGCCACTTTGCCATACTTTTCGAAAAGACCTCTCTCGTATTTCCTGACTGCCTCCGCCCTTTCCCGCCTGGTCCTCAATGGGGCATTGAAGGCTACATGGCAAAGCAAGTCGAAGGGGTCACAGTCATATTGTTTGGTTACTTCAGCAAGGTATTCAAACGATATCCCTCTTTCCTCCAGCGCCTGAAGTATCGCCTTCCTTTCCTGCGCGTTGCTCCATTTCGACCTTAGTTCAGCGGCTGAGGTATACATGCTCCTCACTTGATTCCTGGCGTAATCCACATACTTAACTACACGCAGGCGCTTCCCGGCGCTATCCAATTCGTACGCCACATCGGCCACAATTTCCACCTGTCCATCATCAACGTAATATTTTCTTGGTCGCCCTTCGGAATCGTCTGCTAAAACAGGAACCGTGGGCTCGTGCTCTTCGTCTGGTGACGGCTCTTCACCTTGTACCACTTCAAAAGAGCCTTCAACCATTTTCCCCGTATTATCCATTTCCTCTTCGGTGAGCAACGCTGGTTGACCGTCGAAGTCAGGGTCTGCAAACAATCTGGTGGCGCTTCCGGTGTAATCCAATATATCGAAATACAGCTTTCCATAGTCATCTCTGACCCTTGTGCCACGCCCGATTATCTGCTTAAATTCTGTTATTGAGTTCACAACCTTGAATATAACAATGTTCTTACAAGTCGGGACATCCACACCCGTGGTCAACAATTGTGCAGTAGTGACGATCACCGGGGTCTCAGCCTCAATATCCATGAACTTCTCAAGGTGTCCGGTACCAACACTTCCTTCCTCTGCCGTGATACGCTCAACGTAATCGGGGCTTTTTTTGACAAGGTCAGCATTCAGGTTATTCAGCGCCATCCTCATCTGATAGGCATGTTCCTGGTCCACACAAAACACTATAGTTTTGGCGAATCTATCTGTACTTTTTAAGTAGTTAGTCAAGTGTCTTGCTACCGCCTCAGTTCTTGCTCTAAGAGAGATGATCCTTTCGAAATCGTTGGTGGTGTATTCACCGTCTGGTATTTCTCTGGCGTATTTATCCCTTTGACCCTTGTATGGTCGCCAACCGGTAGCATCGACGGAGGAAACAACTCTGTGTACCCTGTATGGAGCCAAGAAACCATCGTCAATTCCTTGTTTCAGGCTATATGTGTAGATGGGGTTCCCGAAATATCTATAAGTATCTATGTTGTCATTTCGAAGTGGGGTGGCAGTCATGCCGATTTGAACGGCTGGCTCGAAATATTCAAGTATCTCTCGCCAGTTGCTATCATCTCTGGCGCTGCCTCTATGGCATTCATCAACAACTATCAAATCAAAGAAATCACGAGGATATTCTTTATACAAGCCAGGTCTTCTTTCATCCCTTGCTATCGCTTGATAGGTGGAAAAGTAGACCTCCCTGCTTTTTACCGCTTTACCCTGTATTTTCCATCTAGCGTCTTCAAAGGCGGCGAATGTTTTACCTTTGGGGTCGTCTATAAGTACATTTCTATCCGCCAGATAGAGCACTTTTGGCTTTCTGTATTCCCCAGTTCGATTCCATCGAGCATCCCATAACTTCCATATTATTTGGAACGCAATGTAAGTTTTACCGGTACCAGTCGCTAAGGTAAGTAATACCCTTCTTTTTCCTTGGAGAATTGCTTTAACTGCCCTGTTAATCGCTATTTCCTGATAGTATCTTGGTTGTTTTCCGGGGAGATTGAAGTAAGGGGTGTGTAATATCTTGTCCTGGGTATCTGAGCTGGTTCCTTCGCTGCCTTTAATGAAGTCCCACAGTTCCTCTGGGGAAGGGAATCTGGAGACTTCCCTCTCCAATCCCGTAACATAGTCGTGTTCAATTATCCCGCGACCATTAGTTGAATAAGCGAACTTAAGGCCGAGGATTTCCGCGTATTCCTTTGCCTGCTGTAATCCATCCCCAGACTTCTTATATGCAGCTTTTGCCTCGATAACCGCGACGGGGAAGTTCCTTGCGATTCGGAGGACGTAGTCGGCTCTTTTGGGCTTTTTGCGTTGTACTTTGTCCCCGATTACTATAATTCGCCCATCGGTGAAAGTCTTTTGCTCGCTAATCTGGTCATCTGTCCAGCCAGCTTCGTGTAATTTCGGCAAAACGTACTTACGACAGGTATCGGCTTCGGTTATCATATCGAGTGCTCGCAACTCTTTTGGGAGTTGCGGCCGTATTATAGCATGGCACGTAACTGCGGGGAAGGGCGCACAGCCGTGCGCCCCTACTCAGATTGGAGCAGGTGCTCCAATCTACCCGATCGGAACCTGGATTCCTGCTCAGGGCAGGTTTTAAACCTACCCCTACAGTATTGGGCGCAAGGTTTTGTGTCCGCCGTAGGCGTATTGTAGCTCTTAGGGGTTTGACTGCCTGCTTTTACTCATTACAATGAGCATATACTCAATATTTGGAGCAAGGCTGGCATCTGCTCTAACCTATCCATGATTCGGGAGGCTGTGACATGGTGAGTAACTACACCGCTAAATACACAAAAATAAGCTCCGGCTATATGGGCCAATTGGTGGAGTGGCCCGAGGTGATAACCGAAGGCAAAACATTGGACGAATGCAGACAACTGCTCAAGGACGCCCTGCAAGAGATGATAAAGGCATATCGGCAACAGGGTAAGGAAATCCCCATCGGCGGCGCTCTTCTGGAGCAACTACCTGTAGTGATTTAGCATGTCTGTAAAGCGAAGCGACCTCATTAAATATCTGGAAGAACATGGATTCTACTTGCTGCGTTAAGGCAGCAAACACTCCATATGCACTAATGGCACCAAGACAATACCCGTTAAAGGCATCGAACGCTCGACAGAATAACGGCCAACGAATTGTGCAAACAGGCTGGATTGAAGCCAAAGTTTTAACCCTGCCAGACAAGCCAGGATTATTCATATAGGGACCAGTGCACCGTGCCCCCTGAAAGCTGACCTCGAGCCTAACTTGCGGCAATTTATCATTATGCTTACAATGTATCTTGAGTGGTTATCTAAAATCGGAGGAGCGGTGGAATGAAAAAGAGACTTGTCACAGTTGCCATAAGTGGAGCTTTTGATCCTATCCATGTTGGTCATGTTCGATACATTCGCGAAGCGGCCAAACTGGGCGATAGACTGGTGGTAATTTTGAATGGTGACGATTTCCTGCTTAGAAAAAAGGGGTTTGTGTTCAGGCCATTTGAGGATAGAAAAGAAATTCTGGAAAACGTCAAAGGAGTTGATGAAGTCATTGCTTCAATAGACGAAGACCAGACTGTACGCAAGACGCTGAAACTGCTGAAGCCCGACATATTTGCCAAAGGCGGTGACAGGACTGGACCGGAGAATATTCCTGAAACAAATACCTGTCGCAAAATCGGCTGTAAATTGGTCACCAACGTTGGCGGAGGCCAAATTCGGTCAGATAGTGATTTATCCTGGAAAGTTAAAGACTTAGGTATGGAAGATCAGACCAGGTTGAAAATCAGCTGCCCTTACTGCGATGACCATCCCATATTGAAAGAGAAATGCCTCTATTGTAAGGGTACAGGTAAAATATTGGTGGGAAAGTCCGATTAGAAAAGAAATGTTGGGAAACGGATTATCAGGATTATCCAGATTTCGCCCGCTGAACACTGTTAAGAGCACCCACGAGCGTAGAATAGAGTCCAGACCACAAAGTACAATGGATTCATGAGAGGCGACCAATAGGGTGCTGCTATGCTCAAGATTGAGTCTGAACGCAGAGCTCGATCCTTCATCGTCACAATCAACCGCCCTGAGGTTCGCAACGCGGTTGACGCAGAGACCGCAGGTTTGCTGTTCAAGTCGGTCGAGGTATTCCGGCAGGATGATGGCCTCGACGTACTCATCCTCACCGGCGCTGGCGAGGTCTCTTTCTGCGCAGGGGCTGACCTTAAGGACATCGGTGGCCTTGCGGCTCGCCGAGGCGCTAAGAAATCAGGCCCGATGGGTATCAGCCACGTCACAAATCTCCATAAGCCGACCATAGCGGCCGTGAACGGTTACTGCCTGGCTGGCGGTCTGGAGTTGGCCTGCTGGTGTGACTTTCGGGTCGCGTCCCGCAACGCGCAGTTCGGCGTGCTCAACCGCCGCTGGGGTGTTCCCCTGGTAGACGGGGGCACCCAACGGCTGCCTAAAATCGTCGGCCTGGGCAACGCCCTCTATCTGATTGAGTCAGGCGTGCTCATCGACGCCGATCACGCGCTCCGCATGGGGCTTGTACAGGAGGTTGTGCAACCAGGGCAGGCGCTGGCACGCGCTCTAGAGCTCGCCGAGGCTATCTCCGCGTACCCTCAGGCCAGCCTCCGCAATGACCGGCAGAGCGTTTACCAGGGCATGTCACTACCCCTGCGCGAAGGGCTGAGGCTTGAGCAGCAGCTTCATCGGGCCAGCCTGTCGGATCCCGACATGGCCGAAGCGCTGCGCCGCTATGCTGAAGGCCAGCGACCGCTGCCGCCACGACCACCACGTCAGGATCGGTAGGGGTGGGTGGAGTCCTTCTCCGGAAGGACGAAACCCATCATTCACTCGGTTTAGGTTGGTGGGTTACACTTCCTCGCTGGAGCGGCAACTACAAAGTAACCTATAATGAAGCACAGTGACAGTTATCAATAATAGACGGGGGCAGAAATATGCACGATAAAGTAAAGATAGCAGCAGTTCAGATGGAGCCTAGGATAATGCGAAACAGCGAGAATCTTGACAATATACTGCTCAAAACAGGAACCGCTGCTCACGGCGGTGCTGACCTGATAGTTTTTCCCGAGTGCGCCCTAACCGGATACGTCTTCGCTAGCCGCAAGGAGGCTATGCCATACATGGAGACTATTCCCGGCCCCAGTACAGACAAGCTAGCATCCTGTTGTCGAGAGCTGGGCGTTCATGCCATCGTCGGTCTTCTGGAAATAGATGGTGACAAGTGCTTCAATGCAGCAGTTTTGGTCGGACCTGAAGGACTAGTGGGAAAATACAGAAAGAATCATCTCCCGTTCCTGGGTATCGATCGCTACCTCGACCCTGGTGATAGGTCTTTCACAGTATATAAAACTCCAATAGGTAATATCGGCATTCATATTTGTTATGATTGCAACTTTCCTGAGAGTGCCCGAATTATGATGTTATTGGGGGCGGATATCCTGGCTCTTCCCACCAATTGGCCGGAAGGGCGGGGGAAGGTTGCTAAATATGTAGTTATCGCCCGAGCCTATGAGAATAAGGTACATCTTGTAGCTGCGAATCGTGTTGGTAGCGAGCGCGGCACCAAGTTCATCGGCCTGAGCAAAATCATCAACGCCTGGGGAGATACGCTTGCTGAAGCCGGTAGCGACGATGAACAAATCATTTACGGTGAAGTAAACCTGGCCGAAGCACGAGAGAAACACGTCGTATATAAGGCGGGTGAGTTCGAAATGGACCTGATACATGACAGGAGACCTGAATTATATACTGAACTTTGTAAAGCCCGTAAAGCCTGAGACCGGGAAGATGGCTCAACCTATCACTTCCGCATCATTCAGTTGCTCCCCAGAAAAAAACCTTTTATAACTTAACGCTCCCCCCAAAAGAGGTTTTCGGAAATCCAGGGAGAGTTGCAGTTTGGCTGTTGCC
>Ga0315279_10004636_pt1 | contig 18366 bp, 14 predicted proteins | sample YL17G06_20_MG_FD_203694 | JGI IMG/M metagenome (GOLD analysis project Ga0315279, IMG submission 203694) | Sediment microbial communities from Yellowstone Lake, YNP, Wyoming, USA - YL17G06_20 | ecosystem: Environmental > Aquatic > Freshwater > Lake > Sediment | place: USA: Wyoming | collected... | reverse complement strand
CGCCGGAACAAGCACAAAGCCACCTCCGGCGCCGATGATAGTCCCGTAGGCTCCGGATACCAGCCCCAGGGGCAGCAGCAACAGGTCTTCGAGTGACACCTTTCCCTCTAATCAGGCGCGGGCACGCATAGCGAGGGCCCCTGGTCGCGTGCCGGCAGGCAGGCGCCGACCGTCTTGTCGTTGCTGCGCCGCCGGGACGGTATCTAGAGACAGGCCTTTCGTACGGCTGCGGACAGGGCTGCTACCCGCAAGGCGTGGCCTGCCGGACTGCGGAGGCCATTGGTGATGATGGCCACGGCCAGCTCCAGTTCGGGGTCGGCCCAGCCGACGCAACTGCCGTGCCCTCCATGGCCGAAGGCGCGGGGACTCGTATCGTATCCAAATAGGTCAACGCGGTTCCCGCCCAGGTGGAAGCCCAGGGCCCAGCGCATGGGGATGCCCAGCGAGCGGTCTCTTTCCACCTCTACCTGCACAGTCGTAGCCCTCTCCGCGCTCTCGGCCGGGAGGATGCGCACGCCGTCGAGCGTCCCGCCGGCGGCCAGCATGGCGTAGAAGCGGGCCAGTCCGCCGTACAACTCCAGCGCCGGGCGTCCGTGGCGATAGACCGCCAGCGAGGCACCGGGATGAAGGCCCTCATCGATCTGCTGCTGGAAGAGGGCCTCGACGGCGCGCAGCCCCTCGGAGTTCATGGTGCCGGCTTTCGTTTCCGCTGTCATCGCAGCCTCGTGTACCGGTCACGAGGACGGCCTCCGGGAACCGGCGCCCGTAGCTTAGCCGAGAGCATAGGTAGCGTAAAGGATGACAGGCTGGCGAGGGCTCCCGAAGGCCAGCCTTGAAGGTCCATTGAGAGGCGCTGTTCGCCGGGATCTGTCACTCTGAGTCCGCCGCTGGCGGACTCAGAGTGACAGAGCGGAAGCCTTTTTCAACAAGCCATTGAGGCTGGCATGGTGGCCAGGCTGAAGCCTGGCCTTCGGAGTCTAAGTCGCTCGATGTGTCGGCTTATTATCTCGATGACCATTAGGCTGGGGCGCCGTCGCACTCAGGCTGTCAACGACCCCCGGCTTCTGCCCGCCCGGCGTAGGCGCCGTGCATGGAAGGCGGCAGCAGGCGGGCCACCGCCAGCATGACCTCGTCCAGGGCGGCGTCCGCGGTCTCATCGCCGTCGGCCTGGAGAGGCTCCAGGCTGACCGGCGGCCCGAAGGTGACCGTGAGGGTGCCCTCGACCTCGCAGACGGCTGCCGGTAGCACAGGGATACCCCCGCGGCAGAGATGGAGCAGCAGCCGGCCGATGCTGCGGTCGGGCCGTTGCAGGGAGCGGTCCGGGCTGTTGCGCCCCTCTGGCAAGAGCCCCAAGGGGGCGGGCGCAACCCCGCTCGTCGGTGGTCGGACAACCCGCAGCATGGCGCGAGCGGCCTGGGCCCGGCCCGCCGACATGAAGTCGGCCGTCGGCACGACGACGTGCCCGTAGGTGGCGGCGACGCGCCGGAAGATCCAGCGCAGGAAGGGAGCGGGCCAGGGCAGCGGGCCAAGCGGGCGCGCCCGCCACTCTCCGGCCATCGCCCAGCGCATCTCCGGGGACTCCAGCCGGCGACGTGCCACTGCCATCGAGACGAGACAGACGCCCCACGCTACCCATAATCCGGGGCGCTGGTAGTGGTTGGCGACTATAACGAAGGCCCCCTGCGCCGGTATGTGCTCCTCCCCGGCGCTGCGCGGTGGGATGGGGAGCCGGCTCAATAGCCAGCGGGCGTCGGCGGAGAAGGAGCGGCGGCGTCCTGTGAGGACAGATACGAGCATCGCCAGGAGGTAGAGGGGCGGCATCCTGTAGCTCTGGGGCGGAGCAGACGGCTGGCGGCTCATCGACGTGTCGGCGCGGCTTCTCTTAGCGGCTGGGCCCAGGATACACGCTGTCGCGCAGTTTGTCGCCGGTGGGGGAGATCGGTCGCCGGATGGGAGAACGGATTAACGGATGGGGTGGCATCCGCTTATCCGCTCTATGTCCGTTGTGAGCTGGGCGGCTACATCTCACAGCGGATGGGGGAACGGATAAGCGGATGGGCTCGCATCCGTTAGTCCGTTCGGTATCCGTTGACAGGGGGTGCCTTGTTCGTTAGAGTGGTTATACCGGGGGCCGGTAGGGAAGGCGGGTCGGCAGGCCTCCGGCTTATCGTTTGGGTGGATGCGTTCAGTGGAGGTGACCGGTGGAGGAGTCGAAGGAGCCACGGCTGGAGGGGTCGGAGGACGCTTCCGGTCCGTCGGGGATAGAAGATACTGGGCCAGAGGCCAGCCAGGAGTTGCTGTCTACCAGCGAGGGTCCTGATTCCGGGGTCCGGCCGGGAGAGACAGGACCGGCTCTCGATAGGCGGCGCTACCTGCTGCCGGGCGCCCTCGCTGCCGCCGTGGTGGCTTTCGCCGCCGTCGGCATTTTTGTGCTGGGCATGTTCACGCACGCCGTGGCCTTTGATGAGGACGGCGGAGGGTCGACCGTGCAGGTGGTGCAAGGGGCAGAGGGCGCCGCCGCGGGGCCGACACCCACCGTTGGGCCCGTCGACGTGTCTGTGGACGACGACCCCGCCCAGGGGCCCGAAGACGCCGCCGTTACCATCATAGAGTTCAGCGATTTCCAGTGTCCGTACTGCGCACGCTTCAACACGGACACGTTGCCCCAGATCCTGAGCAATTACGCCGACCGCGTTCGCTTCGTCTACCGCGACTTTCCGCTCACCAGCCTCCATGAGAATGCCCTTAAGGCGGCTGAGGCCAGCGAGTGCGCCGATGACCAGGGGGCCTACTGGAAGTACCACGACCTCCTGTTCCAGAACCAGGCCGCGCTGGATGACGCGAGTCTGAAGAACTATGCGGCCTCTCTGGGGCTGGACACGGCGGCCTTCAACCAGTGCCTTGACTCCGACAAGTTCCTGTCGGAGGTACAGAAGGACGAGCAGGACGGCATCACGGCCGGTGTGCAGGGTACGCCGGCCTTCTTCGTCAACGGCGTCCTCATCGAGGGGGCACAGCCCTACACCGTGTTCCAGGCTGCCATTGAGGCGGCGCTGGCGGACAGCGGAGGGTAGCGGTCCATTCGGAGGGCCCTTCGACAGGCTCAGGAGTTCCCCCTTCGACAGGCCCTGGCCTGAGCTCGGGCCGAAGGCTCAGGGGTCTTGCCCCATCGCATCATCCTCGACACCGACATCGGCACGGACGTTGACGACGCCCTGGCCCTCGCTTTCGCTCTCCGGCACCCCGAAATAGACCTGGCCGCCGTCACCACCGTCTCCGGCGACACCCGTCTGCGCGGGCAGATAGCGGCGCGCCTCCTCACCCTCGCCGGCCGCAGCGATGTCGAGGTGGCGGCGGGCGTCCGCGAGCCTCTGCTGCGGCAGGGGCCCACCACAGGCATGTTCTGGGCCGGCCACGAGGGGCAGGGACTCCTGGAGGAGGGAGAAGACCTGCCCCTTTCGCCACGGCACGGCGTGGACGTGCTGGTGGAGTCGCTGCGGGCGGAAGAGATGGAGGTGGTGACCGTGGGGCCGCAGTCGAACCTGGCGGCGGCCCTGATCAAGGAGCCGGCCATCGCCGGGCGCATCTCGCACTTGACGGTGATGGGCGGCTTCTTTCACGCCTGCGAGCTGGAAGGGCGCGTGGTGCCGCCCACCGTCGATTACAACCTGAACGCCGACTCGGGAGCCGCCGTCAGGGCCCTCTCGACCCCCATCCCCACCACCTTCGTCCCTGCCGACATCACCATGCGGGCCTGGCTCTTGGAGAGGGACCTCCGCCGCCTGGAGGAGTCCAAAGATCCCCTGGCCCAGGCACTGGTCAGGCTGGTGCGCATTTGGACGCCGCTCCAGCGGCGCCTGCTAGAGTTCTTGGGAGTCCCTGCGCAGACCGCGCCGGTCGCCATCCTTCACGATCCGCTGGCTGTGGCCACGGTAGTGGACCGTCGCTTTGTGAAGACGGAGCGGCTGAAGACGACTGTCGCCATCGTGGACGGCCACGTGCGCACCTTCATAGACCCGGCGGCCGGACGAGAGGTGGAGGTGGTGACGGACGTGGACGCCCGCGCCTTCGCCGAGTTCTGGCTGGAGACGGTGGCGGGAGGGTAAGGGCCCACCGCCAGCAACTGAAGGCCAGGCTTCAGCCTGGCGCCTGGTAGGGACAGAGCTTTAGCTCTGTCCTGGGCGGAGCTGAAGCTCCGCCCCTACGGTCCGAAGACGGCGTTCTCCCGCCTCCCCCTACAGCCCCTGCTTCTTCCAGCGTGGCTTTCGCTTCTCGATGAAGGCGGCGGCGCCCTCCTGGGGGCTGTCCTCCCGGAACCAGAGCTGGTTGTGGAACATCTCCGCCTCGATGCGGTAGCGCTCCTCTAGAGTGTGGCCGTAGCAGCGCAGGACCGACTCCTTGTCGCTGCGGATGGCGCCCTGGGGCAGGGTGCAGATGTGCTCGGCCAGCTCGTGGACGCGGGCCATCAGGCGCTCCTTCGGCACCACCTCGTGCACCAAGCCGATGCGCAGCGCCTCCTCGGCGTCGATGCGGCGGCCGGTGATGATCAGCTCCAGGGCGCGCCCGAGCCCGATGATGAGAGGCAGGCGCACGGTGCCCCCGTCGGAGAGGCCGACGTTCCAGCGCCGCTCCAGGCAGCCGAACTCGGCGTGCTCGGCGGCGATGCGGATGTCGCACCAGGTGGCCGTCTCCAGCCCGGCGGCGAAGCAGTAGCCGTTGATGGCGGCGATGGTCGGCTTGAAGATGTCGAAGCCGCGCGTGTAGCCCACGTCGCCCTTGGCGTTGTAGATGCGGGTGCGCACGCGGTCCACGTTCCAGGCACGGATGTCGACCTGAGAGATCATCTTCAAGTCGGCACCTGCCGAGAAGGAGCGGTCGCCGGCACCGGTGAGGATGGCGACGTAGGCGTCGTCGTCGTCGCGAAAGCGGCACCAGGCCTCCACTAGGAGATCGCCCGTCTCGAGGTCGAGGGCGTTCATGACCTCGGGCCGGTTGATGGTGATAGTGACGATGTGGCCTTGCTTGTCGTAGAGAACCTTGGACATGTGACACCCCCTAGCCCACATACTCCTTCAGCATGGCAGCGGTGACGGCGTTGCCGCGGGCGATTTCGCGGAAAAGGTAGGCGCTGGGATGGGGCCGCCGCTTCAGGGTGCCGGGCTCCATCGCCACCATCCCGAACCACTGCTGGTGGCCCTCCGTCCACTCGAAGTTGTCGATCAAAGTCCAGTGCAGGTAGCCCCGGATGTCCGTCCCTTCCTGGAGGGCGCGGTGCATCTCCGCCAGGTGGCGCAGCAGGTGCCGGCAGCGCTGGGTGTCATCCTTGGTAGAGATGCCGTTCTCGGTGACATAGACGGGGGGACCGTACTTCTTGAGCCGCATCAACTGGCGGTAGAAACCCTCCGGGAAGACCTCGTAGCCCATGAGAGTGAGCTCGGCGTCCGGAGGCGGCAGGCCCGCGGTGTCCAGCGGCTGGTCGTGGGCCATCCGGTGGCGGCTGTAGTAGTTGATGCCGATGAAGTCCCAGGAGTCCTTGAGCCCCGGGGCGTCCTCTCCTTGGCCAGCCGGCGGCCCCAGCGTGCCGGTGTCGATGCCGGCCAGGAAGTATTCGTTCATCAGCAGGTCGGCGAGCTGGGCCGCATTCCGGTCGTCCTCGGAGTTCGGGTCGTAGGGCTCGATGTAGAGCATGGCGAGTACGGGCCCCACCTGAGGGTTGTGGGATGTCGATTCCTTGACGGCCCTGTACATGGCTCCGTGGGCCTGGAGGAGGTGCCGGGAGGCGGTCATGGCGGCGCCCCAGTCGCTCTGGCCGGGCGGTTCGGCGCCAAAGAGGTAAGAGCCGATGACGACGATCATGGGCTCGTTGATGGTGAACCAGAAGGGGACCAGGTCGCCCAGCTCTTTGGCGATGAATCCGGAGAAGCGGGCTATGAGGTCCGGCGCCTGTGGGTTCAGCCAGCCGCCCTGGCGCTCAAACCAGAGGGGGTTGGTGAAATGGTGGAGGGTGACCATGGGCACCATGCCGTGGCGGTGGAGGGACTCCATGACCTGCCGGTAGTGGTCCACCTCCTTCATGTCCCACTGGCCCTCCTCGGGCTCGATGCGGCTCCACTCGACGGAGAGGCGGTGGGCGTTGTGGCCCAGCTCCTGGGCGAGGGCGAAGTCGGAGTCGAAGCGGTTGTAGTGGTCGCAGGCGATGCCGGAGACGTCGCCGCCCTTGATGTGGCCACCCTCCTGCTCCCACTGCCACCAGTTGTTATTGGTGTTGTTGCCCTCGACCTGGTGGGCGGCGGTAGCGCAACCCCAGAGGAAGCCTTTGGGGAAGCGCAGGTCGGTGTAGGTGCTCATGGGACCTCCTTGACTGTCCAGGAACGGCGGGGTGACGTGACGCCCCTCATCCCAAGTACTGCTGGAGTTGGGCGGCGGTGACGGCGTTGGCGCGGGCGATGTCGCGAAACAGGTACGCGGAGGGGAGGGGCCGGCGGTCCAGCGTGCCCGGCTCCATGGCGATCATCCCCAGCCGCGGTTCCCATCCCTCCGCCCACTCGAAGTTGTCCGTGAAGCTCCAGTGCATGTAGCCGCGCACGTCCGCGCCTTCCGAGATGGCCCGGTGCATCTGCCAGAGGTGGCGCAGGACGTACCGGCAGCGCGCGCTGTCGTCGTCCGTGGGGAAGCCGTTCTCCGTGATGTAGATGGGCGGGCTGTACTGGGTCAGCCGCTTGATGATCTGATAGATGCCCTCCGGGTACACCTCCCAGCCCATGCTGCTCAGCTCGGCGCCCGGCGGCGGCTCGCCGTAAGGGGCGCCCCTGGCGAGGAAGTCCTCCGAGATCAGGAGGCGGTGGTAGTAGTTGAGCCCGATGAGGTCCCAGGTGCCCTTCGCGTCCGTCGCCTCCTCGCCCTGGCCCACCGGCGGTGGGAACACGCCCTCGCTGAGGCCGGTGAGGAAGTACTGGTTCTCGACGGCATCCGCGAGTTCGCACATGGCGCGGTCGCCGGGCGAATCGGGGTCCTTGGGCTGGAAGTAGGACATGCTCAACACGATGCCAACCTGCGGGCCGTGGGTCGTCGCTTCCTTGATGGCCTGGTACATGCGGACGTGGGCTAGGAGGAGGTGCCTGGCGACGAGCATCGCCTCGTTCATGTCCTTGTGCTGCGGCGGGTGGACGCCCATCAGGTAGCCGGCGATCGCGACCATCATGGGCTCATTGATCGTGAGCCAGAAGGGGACCAGGTCGCCCAACTCCCTGGCGATGAACCCGGCGTAGCGAGCAAGGAGCTCCGGCGCCTGTGGGTTCAGCCAGCCGCCCCGGCGCTCGAACCAGAGGGGGTTGGTGAAGTGGTGAAGGGTGACCATGGGCGTCAGGCCGTGGCGGTGGAGGGACTCCATGACCTGCCGGTAGTGGTCCACCTCCTTCATGTCCCAACGGCCCTCCTCGGGCTCGATGCGGCTCCACTCGACGGAGAGGCGGTGGGCGTTGTGGCCCAGCTCCTGGGCGAGGGCGAAGTCGGAGTCGAAGCGGTTGTAGTGGTCGCAAGCGATGCCGGAGACGTCGCCGCCTTTGATGTGGCCACCCTCCTGCTCCCACTGCCACCAGTTGTTATTGGTGTTGTTGCCCTCTACCTGGTGGGCGGCGGTAGCGCAACCCCAGAGGAAGCCCTTGGGGAAGTGCAGGTCGGTGTAGGTGCTCATGGCAACTCCCCTCGCTCGCTATTGGCGGTAATCGAAGACGACCTTGATGGAGTGAGTGCGCGGCTGCTGGATGGCAGTGGCGATGGCCTGACGATACTCGGCTAGGGGGAAGCTGTGCGTGACGAAGCCGTCCGTGTTCATCTTCCCTTCTCGCATCAGGCGGGCGATCAGCTCGAAAGTGCCGACGCGCTCACCCTGCCAGTCTTCGGCGCCGTGACCCAGCACGCCGATGAGGTCCGTCTCCCAGAACCAGACGGGGGTCAGATCAATGTGCATCGGCTCCAGGAAGACCCCCACCAGGACCACGGTGCCGCGGGGCCTGGCCAGTCGCAGTGCGTCCTTGAGGGTGCTGGGGATGCCGACGCAGTCGTAGACCACGTCGAAGCCGCCCAGGAGCATGCGGTTGCCGAACCTGCCCTCGTACACCTTGCCGCCGGTGAGGCGGGCCGCCTCGCGGTAGAGGTCGGTGCCGAGCATGATGACCTCGTCGGCGCCGTAGCGCTGGGACACGTCGGCCTGGAAGGGGAAGCGGGCCAGGGTGGTCACATGGCAGTCGAGTTGCAGGGCTCGTATGGAAAGCAGTGTGCCGAGGCCCTGAGTACCCTGGCCGATAATGAGGACCTTCTCTCCCGGCTGTGGGATGCGGCGACAGACCGCCCGCAGGCCGGAGCCGATGGGTTCGATGAGGACGGCCTGCTCATCGGTCAGTTCGTCTGGGACGGGGAAGAGGAGGCCCTCCGGCATCACTAGCTCCTCGCTCCAGCCGCCGCCCACGGCGTCGCTGCGCAGCTCTTCAACCGGCCTCTCACAGAGGTTGTAGTTGCCGACGGTGCACTGACGGCAGAGCGGCTGGCGCCCGAGGCCCAGGCAGCTATTGCCCCGTTCATGGGCCACCCGGTCTCCCACCTTGAGGCGGGTGACACCTGGTCCCACCTCTGTCACCTCGCCGACGAGCTCGTGGCCCATGTAGGGGTAGGCGGTGGTCAGGATGGCGGCAGGCGCGATGCGGAAGTCGCCCTCGCCGAGGACAAAGTGGAGGTCGGAGCCGCAGATGCCGCAGAGGCGGTTGCGGACTCGGACCTGGCCCGGGCCGGGAGAAGGCGGCGGCGGCACCTCGTGCAGGAAGATCGTGGAGAGCGGGCCGAAGTAGGGGGCGCGGCCCAGGCGCCGCATTAACCTGGTGAAGAGGACGCGTGCGGGACTGATGCTGGAGAGGACGGCCTTCATGGCTAGTACCAACCTTTCGGGGCTTACGGAAGCGACTTGGGGATGGGCTTACCTGCCGTCTGCCGGCAGGCAGGCAAGCAGGCGGTATGAGTATGCGCGTGGCCTCGCGAGTGGTCAAGGGTAGGAAACGTCTTGATAGTGGTGCCAAGCTCGAGGGCGCATACGGTAGGGAAATGGTGAAATCATCTGTTTTTCGGAGGCTAGGACGCCGGTATGCTCAAGGTAGTCCCTTCGTTCCTATCTATCGTTCTCACAGGGCTGGGGAGCGTCTCTGGGGAACCCTGTCTAGCGCTTGCTCCGGTTGACAGGGGGAGGCCGCCGTGGTAAAAGTAGTGATGGTTTACGGCCGAATCCCGCGACAGCGGGAACGGGGGACCCAAAGCCAACAGGGGTGAATCCTGCAGAGGCAGGACGGGCAGTCTCTTTCAGCCCTAACCCGACAGCTAACCCCGTAGGCCACTGAAAGAGGACTGGCTTCCCACAAGGCGTAAAGCCGGAGGACTAGTCCTCCGGCTTTTCTTCTTGTCGGGCGTCGCCACGGTCGACGTCGCCCCGCCGCGGTCGGGAAGGAGTCCGCCGCAGCCGCCGTGAAGACGATGCAACGCCATCCGGTCGATCTCGCTGTGCAGCAGGCCTGCGCCCTGGCGGCCCAGGTCCTGAGTGCCCGTCCCTCGGCGCTCGTCAGCGACCTTGACGGCACCCTCAGCCCTATCGCCCCCACGCCTGAGCAAGCCCTTGTGCTGCCGGGTTGCCGGCGAGCCCTGGAGAGGCTCCGCGATCGCCTTGACGTGGTGGCCGTCGTCTCCGGCCGACCGGGCAGCGAGGCGAAAAGGCTGCTGGGCATGGAAGGGGTCGTCTATCTCGGCAACCACGGGCTAGACCCCTGGATAGGCATGGAGAGGCCAGCGGGCCCGGCTACCCGCCCGCCGGACCGGCAGGCAGAACAGGCGGAAACGGCCGGCAGGGGCCTGCGGCAGGCTCTTGAGGACCTGAAAGCGGCCCTGGTCGGCCAGCCCGGCCTGCGTTTCGAGGACAAGGAGGCGACGATCTCCATCCACTACCGCTCGGCTCCGGACCCGGAAGCGGTCCGGTCGCTGGTGCTGGCTGTGGCAGTGCAGGTGGCCGCCTGCCGTGGCTTAGCCGTGGGAGAGGGGAAGAAAGTGGTGGAGCTCAGGCCCTCCCACTGGCCCGGCAAGGGAGCCTGCCTGGAGGAGCTGGCCCGTGGCTGCGGCCTCCGCGGTCTGGTCTACCTGGGCGACGACTACCCGGACTTGCACGCCTTCGAAACCCTGGCCCAGCTAAGGCAACAGAAAGGCCTATTGACTCTGTCCGTCGGCGTGGGCGGCCCGGAGTCTCCCTCAAAACTGGCCGACAGCGTGGACGTGATGCTGGCGGGACCTGAGCAGGTAGAAGTTCTCCTGCAGGACTTGGTCAAAACCTTGAAATGACTATCTAGGAACCCAAGACGGTGTGGGGAGGTGTTGATCTTGGACCGTGTGCAGATCCAGACGAGAAGGAGCCCTCTGACAGAGAAGGTGCAGCGCGAAGTGATGGAGACGGTGGTTCTCCGGAACGAGGAGGTGGTGGCAGTACTCCCGGAGGGCGACCCCCTGGCATACGTGTTTAAGCTCTCGACAAGCGAGCTCCTGGAGTTGCAGGACAAGCTGCGCCCCATCCTCGGGTCGCGTCCTGAACTCCGCTCGCTTCTGGAGGCACTCATCCAGTACCGGCGGCAATGCCGGCGGAGAAACAACCATCGGTCGAACGACAGCAGTTGGAACAAGGTGGAAGGAAGGGAGGCCTTCATTTGAACGTGAGCATGGACCGAGAGTCGGATTTGCGACACAAGTGCGCCGACCTGTTCGGCGGCCGGCGCCTGGTCGTCGCCAGCAACCGAGGCCCCCTGGAGTACGAAGGGGAGGGGGGCCAGAAGCTCACGTACCGCATCGGCTGCGGCGGCGTGGTGACGGCGCTTTCGGCGGGTGCGCGCCTGGCCGACGTTACCTGGATCGCGGCGGCCATGACGGAGGCCGACCGGCACGTGGCTGCCAGCGGCGGCCCCGGCCCGGAGGACAGCCGGGCTGTCGGCTGCCAGGTGCGCTTCGTCGTGCCCGATCGGCAAGCCCACCATCTTCACTACAACGTCTTTAGCAATCCTATTCTGTGGTTCCTCCATCACTCCATGCTGGACAACCTGCGCAGGCGCGACCTCTGGGATCAGATGGAGAAGGCCTGGGAGAAGGGCTACCTGCCCGTAAACCGCGCCTTCGCCGATGCCGTGCTCGAGGAGTTGCGGCGCCCAGGGAGCGCCGGCGTTGCCCTTCTTCAGGACTACCATCTCTACCTTGCAGGTCGCTATGTCCGTGATAGAGCGCCGGGAGCCATTCTGCAGCACTTCATCCATGTCCCCTGGCCGGAGCCCCACGCATGGCTGCAGATCCCCTGGCACATTACCGAAGCCATCTTCGATGGGCTGCTGGCCAACGACATCGTCCGCTTCCAGACCCAGAAGTCCACCCACAACTTCCTCCTCGCTTGCCTTGACCACATCCGCGGCGCCTTCATCGACTTCGAGAAGGGAGTGGTGACCTATGAGGGACGGCGCATCAGGGTGCGCAGCGGCGCGATCTCAGTAGACCCGCAGTACCTCCAGCAAAAGGCGACGTCGCCAGAGGCGCGGGCCTACTTGGAGAAGCTGGAGCCGCTGGCCGGCGAGCGTACCATCGTGCGCGTCGACCGGGTGGACCCCAGCAAGAACGTGCTCGGTGGGTTCCGGGCCTTCGAGCTGCTCCTGCGCCGGCACCCCGAGCTGCGAGGACGGGTGAAGTTCCTGGCCTTCCTGGTGCCCTCGCGCACCGGCATTCCTGAGTACCGCCGCTACAAAGACCGAGTCTTCCGCCTGGTCGATCACATCAACGCCCGCTACGGGGATGAGTCCTGGCGCCCCATCGAGGTCTTCTACGAGAATAACTTCCAGCAGGCGCTGGCCGGCATGACCCTGTATGACGTGCTCTTGGTGAACTCCCTGGCGGACGGGATGAACCTGGTCGCCAAGGAGGGGCTGGTGGTGAACCGGCGTGACGGCGTCCTCGTCCTCTCGACTGAAGCTGGCGCCTTCCAGGAGCTGGGAGAGGGCGCCGTGGCTGTGAACCCGCGGGACGTGGATGGCACCGCCGAGGCCCTCTGGCAGGCGCTGATCATGCCGGCCTCGGAGCGAAGGCGGAGAGTTGCCCTCATGCGCGCCGCTATCGCCGAGCGGCCCCTCTCGACCTGGATGAGTGAGCAACTGGAGGAGCTGCACGAGGTGGCCGTCGGCGCCGTGGCTGCGTCGGCGGTGGCCGATGCCGGCCGTAGCTCCTGGAGGGAAGCGGTTGCGTAGGCGCGGTGGGGAGCGGTCTGGATAGAGCGATACGGTTCTCTAGCTGAAGCCTGCTGCCGGACCTGGGTCCGGCAGCAGGCTTGTTCGTTTGCTCCTTGAGTCGTTAGGCCTGGGTTTCCGCCTCTACCTTCTTCACGTCCACCCGCACACCGCGGTCAGTGTGGGCCGGCTGCCACTGGAGAGGCCAGTAGCGCAGGTGTCCGTAACCTCCCGCCAGGTGCAGCCACTTCACCATCCCCGGCTCTACATTGGCGGCGTCCTGCCACTCCCGGAACTGGTACGGCTCCCAGCCGTTGTAGATGATGACCTGTCCCGGCCTCACGGAGGGCGATAGCTTCACGGGGAGGCAGCAGGAGCCCATGTCGTTGAAGACGCTGACCTCCTCGTTGTCGCGGATGCCGCGGGCGGAGGCGTCGTCGTTGTTCATCACGACGTGGGGTCGGCCGCGATGCGTCTGCTGGATGATGCGGTTGACTATGTTCATGGAGTGGATGGACCAGCGGTTGTGGCCGGAGGTCATGACGAAGGGGTAGTCACCGCCCTGGGTGGGGTCCTCCTTGTGGACTGGCAGCTCTTCGCCGGCCTCCAGGAACCAGTCGTGGTCGATGTAGAATTGGGCGCGGCGGGTCAGAGTAGGGTAGGGGATCTTCTTCTCTGTGTGCCAGCGGAAGGCGGCGTGCGTCTCGTCCGGCTTCAAATCCGAGGCCTGGTTGAGGCTGATGGGCGAGAGTCCCCAGTCGGTGAAGCGGACGTATCCTTTCTGGCGCAGGGTCTCCAGGGTGGTGCCCTTGGGCAGGGTGCCCACGACTGTCGTGTCCTGCACCCACTCCGCGGCTACCCGCTCTGAGTCCACGAACTCGCCGTTTATGGTGAAGGCATCATAGAGGCTGCTCAGGTCGTGGGGCAGGCCGCTGGCGTCGAGGTATTCGCCGAATCCACGGTCTCGGGCCCGCTCGCTGATCTTCGCGGCCAGGCGGCGGGCGATCTCGTATTCGGGCAGCGCCTCGTCCGGCGGGTCCACGGCCTTGTCGGAGAAGGTGAGGTTGAGGAGGTGGGGCGTCGGGATGTGGAAGGTCACCTTCTCGTAGTGGTGGGCCACTGGCAGAAAGAGGTCCGAGTAGAGGGCGGTGGTGTTCATCCGCCAGTCGATGGTGACGATCTTCTTGACCTTCGGCCAGAGGTGCTTCAGGAGCTGGACCTGGCCGCCGCGGGTGCGCCGCAGGGCGTTGCCGCCGCACTCGATGTAGACGCGGGTGGGCGTCTGGTCTGTGGGCCGGGCTACCCCCTGCCACCAGCCCTTGCTGAGAGCCTCGTTCATGTACTCGTCGAAGGTGCGGCGCATGGAGGGGTCGTTCCACTGGCGGCGGTTCCAGTTGTCCTGGTAGCCGCACTGGTAGTACCAGAAGAAGACCGGCGGCGTCATAGACTGGTTGGGCATGGAACGCGCCGCCAGCTCGATGGCGGCCATCTCTTCGGTTAGGGAGGGGTCTTCAGCCTTGATCTGAGCGATCAGCTCGGCGCGCAGGCTGAGGACCTGCTGCGTCTCCTCCACCCCGCCGCGGGTCTTGGCCGCGAAGAGGAAGGGACCGTCGAACGAGCCTGTGGACCACTCGATGGGTCCAGTGCCCTTCTTTCCCCAGTTGCCGGTGAGGCCCATGACGAGCAGGTAAGCCCGCACCTGGAGGTCGGCGTGGTAGTACTTGAAGGAGGTGCCGCCGGAGAAGATGGCTGCCGTCTTGGTGGCCATCTTGTGGGCCAGCATGCGGATAACGTCCGGGTTGATGCCGCAGATGGCCGAGGCCTTCTCGGGCTCGTAGTCGCGGAGCTTCTCCTTCAGGATCTCGAAAGCGGGCGTCACCTCTACCTCGCTGCCATCGGTGAGGCGGGCGCGGTAGCGGCCTTCCAGGGCCGGGTCTGTCTCGCCGAGGTCTAGGGTGTCCCGAGGTGCCTCGACGACCTGGCCGGCTTGGGCGTCAAAGAAGTAGAACTGGTCGTCACGGCCCCCGGCTTTCAGGTCGCTCTGGCGGAGGAACTTGCGGGTATCGAGGCGGATTAGGAGGGGGAGGTCGGTCTGCTCCTTGACGAAGTCCGCCTTGTATAGGTTCTCGGCGATGATGACCTGGGCCATGCCCAGACCGAGGGCGGCGTCAGTGCCGACGCGGATAGGGAAGTAGTAGTCGGCGTGGATGTGAGACGGCGAGCAGTCAGGTGCTATGAGAACCATCTCTGCACCCTTGTAGCGTGCCTCCGCCGCAAAGTGGTGAGAGGGGATCATGGTGTACACCGGGTTGCCGTGGGTTGTGATGAGGAACTCAGTGTGGAAGAGGTCGTCGTTGCTGTTGGCCGGGTTGAACTTGCCAAAGGTGAGGTAGATGCCAGGGCTGAAGTCGTTGATGACGGCGTTGACATCGTTCTGGATGCCACCTATGTAGTTGATGATGCGGCTGAAGGCCATGGTGGTCATCATGCCGCCCTGGGCGGGGGTGCCCTCGAGGACGACGCAGTGAGGGCCCGCCTCCTGGATGGCATCGATGATGGCGTCGGCTAGCTCAGTCATGGCCTCGTCCCAGGAAATGCGGGTCCACTTGCCTTCGCCGCGTTCACCCGCCCGTCTCAGGGGGTGAACGACGCGCTCAGGGGAGTAGAGGAGCTGGCTCCAGCAGGCCCCCTTCTGGCAGCCCATGGGGTTCATGTCGGGCACGCCTTCCTCGATGGTGGGGAAGGTAGCGCCTGGCTCCTCCCAGCAGACGACGCCGTCCTTGACATAAACACGATACGGACAGTTGCCCGGGTAGCAGTCCACGCAGTGGGTGCCCCAGGCCACCTTGTCCCACTGCCACTTCTTGCGGTAGAGGTCCTCCCAGGCGCGGTAGGGCTGCTCCTTTTGAGGCTTGGCTGCCGGCTTGGACTGCTGCTGGAGGGCACGCAGATCGAGAGTGGGCACGAACATGGCCGGCCTCCTGTCGAATCTGGCTTGAGAGTGGCTGATTATCGTGTCGATGGCGGCCAGGCCGACAAGTGCCATTCGGCCTGAGGCACGATGACAACAGGACTTTCAGAGTGCCCCCGGCGCTCTCGTGTTGTGGGGCGTCTAGACGCTGAGGATGTGAACGGAGAGGGCCGCCGGCTCGCCGCGGACCATGCCGCCGCCGTTCTCCGTGAGGCCCACCCTGGCCCCTTTCACCTGCCGGTCGCCGCACTCGTCGCGGAGCTGCCAGAAGATCTCGCAGAGCTGGGCGGTGCCGGTGGCGCCGATAGGGTGGCCCTTCGACAGCAGGCCGCCGCTGGTGTTGACGGGCACCTTGCCCCCCAGATCCGTCACCCCCTCATCGATGAGGCGGCCCCCCTCGCCGAGTCCGCAGAGGCCCAGCTCCTCGTAGATGACGACCTCAGCGGGGGCCGTGGCGTCGTGCAGTTCAACGACGTTCACGTCCTCGGGCCCGATGGCGGCGGCCTCGTAGGCCCGTCGCGCCATCCGGGCGCCGGCGGTGGGCTCGTTGGGGGCCAGGTCCTTGCCCGAGCCGAGGACAGAGGCCCGCACCAGGACGGGCTTGGTGGTGTACTGGCGGGCCTTCTCGGCCGTGGTGACGACGAGGGCGGCGGCGCCGTCGCCGATGGGGGAGCACATGAGCCGGGTGAGGGGCTCCGCCACCAGTGGCGAGTTGAGGATCTCCTCCAGGGTGTAGCGCTCGCGGTACTGGGCGTGCGGGTTGAGGGAGCCATGGTAGTGGTTCTTCACCGCCACCTTCCCGAACTGCTCCTTTGTCGTCCCGTACTTCTGCATGTGGTTGCGCGCCAGGGCGGCGTAGATGTCCATGAACATGCTGCGCGATTGGCCGGCGCCAGCGGCGCCCCCGGCGGCGCTGGCGGCTTCTTCCTTGGCCTTGGCGGCGGCCTGCGCCTGCATCTGGGCCAGGATCTGCTGCACAAGTTCCACGTCCACAGCGGCGCCGATGGCCTGGTAGGAGCGGCGCTTGTCCTCGTGGTAGAGCTTCTCGACGCCCAGGGCCAGGGCCACGTCATACATGCCGGAGGCGACGTAGAGCCAGGCGAGGTGAAAGGCGGTGGAGGAGCTGGCGCAGGCGTTCTCCGTATTGATGATGGGTATGTCGCCGAAGCCCATCTCCCGCAGGATGACCTGTCCCCGGATGCACTCCTGGCCGGTGATGAGGCCCGCGGCGGCGTTGCCGACCACGGCCGCCTCGATGCCGGATTTCTCCACGCCGGCTGAGCGGAGCGCCTCCTCGACGGCTTCGCGGCCCAGGTCTTTCAGACTGCGGTCCAGGAACTTGCCGAACTTGGTCATCCCGGCACCGATGATGGCTACCTGTCGCATGTCAGACCTCCAGGCTATCGAGCAGGCCGTTGTCGCGGCCCGCGCCCTCAAGATATACGACCCTTGTGGCTTCCGCAAGCGAAAGCTGCTAAGCGTGGGTCGCCCCGGCGCCGTATACTGTCGAAGGCTCCGGACCGCGGGCCTGGTATGAGATCCGGCTTCCCATGCGCAGAACGAAGATCATTGCCACCGTAGGACCGGCCACGGCGTCGGAGGAGCGGCTGCGCGCCCTCCTGCTGGCAGGCGCCGATGCCCTGCGCCTCAACTTCTCGCATGGGACGGCGGATGAGCACCGCCGGTCACTGATGCTGGCCCGCCGGGTCGCCTCCGAGCTGGGGCGCCCGCTGGCAGTAATCCAGGACCTTCAGGGCCCCAAGATCCGCACTGGGCCCCTGGCCACCGAGTCCGTGGAGCTGGTGGCGGGCAGTCGGTTCACCATCACCGGCCGGCCTGTGGTGGGTGACGAAAGCGCCGTCTCGACGACCTACCGGCGGCTGGCGAAGGACGTCCGTCCCGGCCACCACCTCCTGCTGGCCGACGGCACCATCGAGCTGCGGGTGCTCTCCACGGACGGTCTCAACGTGCGCACGGAGGTGGTGCGCGGAGGCGTCCTCCGGCCCCACCAGGGGATCAACCTGCCGGGGGTTCCGGTGAGCATCTCCGTGCCCACCGACAAGGACCTGTCGGACATGAGGGCCGGCGTCGAGATGGGAGTGGACTACGTAGCCATCAGCTTCGTCCGCGGGCCTGAGGACGTACGCCGGGCCAGGGGCTTCCTGCGCTCGCTGGGGGTCCGGACGGCCCTCATCGCCAAGGTCGAGAAGCCGGAGGCCGTGGAGCATCTGAACTCGATCCTTCGCGTTTGCGATGGGGTGATGGTGGCCCGCGGCGACCTGGGTGTGGAGCTCTTGCTTGAGAAGGTGCCGCTTCTCCAGAAGGAGATCATCCGCGCCGCCAACCAGCGCGGCGTGCTGGCTATCACCGCCACTCAGATGCTGGACAGCATGGTGCGCCAGCCCGTGCCCACGCGGGCCGAAGCCAGCGACGCCGCCAACGCCGTTATCGACGGCAGTGATGCTCTCATGTTGTCGGCCGAGACGGCCATCGGCGCCTACCCGGTAGAGGCGGTGGCCATGCTCGACCGCATCATTCTGGAGACGGAGGCCGGGTGGCCTCATCAAGAGATCCAGGGAGTGGGGCGTATCTCCGATGCCCACGCCTTGAGCCGAGCCGCCCGCAGCCTGGCCCATGACCTGGATGTCGAAGCCATTGTGGCGTGGACGCGAACCGGGCGGACGGCCCGGCTTCTTTCCGCCGACCGGCCCCGGGTGCCCGTGTTCGCCTTCAGTCCAGACGAGGCCGTGCTCCGGGAGCTCGTCCTCTGGTGGGGCGTGCAGCCGTGGCTGGCCCGCTATCAGGAGAGCACCGATGGACTGGTCCGCCATGCCGACGAGGAGCTGCTGCGAGCTGGCCTTCTTGAGCGGGGAGGACGGGTGATCATCGTCGGCTCGACGCCTCTGGTCAAGGGCGTGCACACGAACTTTCTAAAGCTCCAGGTCCTGGGTGGCGGGCGTTCTTCCCGGTCCTAACCCGTCGTCTGCGCCCGATGCGGCCCTGGGGCGCTGTCGCGGGGCTCCCTCTATGGATGGCAGGCTGTACAATGGGCAAGGCCCGGTGGTGGGCTGCGGCTGAGCCGGTGAAGCCCGCTGAGGATGGGCAGGGCGCACGACG
>Ga0315279_10004635_pt1 | contig 18367 bp, 11 predicted proteins | sample YL17G06_20_MG_FD_203694 | JGI IMG/M metagenome (GOLD analysis project Ga0315279, IMG submission 203694) | Sediment microbial communities from Yellowstone Lake, YNP, Wyoming, USA - YL17G06_20 | ecosystem: Environmental > Aquatic > Freshwater > Lake > Sediment | place: USA: Wyoming | collected... | reverse complement strand
TAAAAGTTCGATTAAGGAAAGAAATAGCCTATTTAAATATATACAAATATATTATACGAACTGAGGTAGAGAAGTTATTTAATATATCCACAGCTACAGCTGAAAGAGATTTAATGATTCTAAAAAAATTGGGCCTTATCATTTTTAAAGGAGCACCTAAAACAGGTAAATACATACTAACTGATAAAGGTAAAGAAATCATAGGAAATATCGCTAACTAAGAAAATGTCTCTTAAGCTCAAAGAATAATAATTAAAGAGATGAATAAGGAGTATCAGGAGTTAAACAATATCAAAAAGAGACAAACGAGTGAAAATTATTTGCAATTTAACCTATTTTTGTTTATTATATATAAAAAGGAATGCATTAAAAAACACATTCGGGGCAAGGTGTTTCTGATATTTGAAAAAGATTTTCAGGAATTATTGGTATAAAAAATGAAAGGTAATAAAAAAATGGATGGACAGAATCATATACAGAACCTTAAAGTTCCCTTTTTATTATTAGGATTATCAATAATGCTGGCTGCTTTAATATTTGGGTTCTTTTTTTATCAAAGCAGGATAACCCGTGATTATGTAGATGTTGTTGGCTCAGCTGCTGAGCGTTTTGAGTCTGATATTGTCAAATGGAATATTACCATTCAAGAAAACACCGGCCTGGAGAATGTAGGGGAAGGTTACCGTAATATTCAGGGTAAAAGAGACCGCTTGGTGAATATTTTGAGCAGTCAGGGAATTCCCGAAGAAGGGATCAATATCAATCCGATTAACACCCAGGACCGATGGGAAGATGGAAAAGTTGTTGGCTATACACTTCAAGAATCACTTTTTATCATTTCAGAAGTTATTGAAAAGGTAGAAAATCTAGCCCTAAATCCTGACGAGCTGCTAGCAAATAATATCTTTTTCCAAACATCATCTTTAGAGTATTTTTATTCTAAAATTGATCTGTTGAAAAAGGATTTGCTGACCATGGCCACTAAAAATGCCAGGGAACGGGCCGAAAAAATATTACAGGATAGTAACTATCGTCCGGGGCGGATGATTTCAGCTAAAGCAGGTGTTTTTCAAATCATCGAACCCTATTCAACTGAGGTTGAAAGTTACGGAATGTATAACACTTCTTCCCGGAAGAAAGATATTACAGTTACCGTCCATGCTCAATTTTTAATTCAATAAACATGCTTAGAAATAACCATCACTATGAGGTTTATTTCACCATTCTTACAGTGTTGGTGCCAAATTCCGCGGAATGTGAATTCATTTCCTATTTCCCCTCCTTTAAACCCTTTATTTACAAGGCTTTCGACCCCCTTCAGGAATGCCCTTTTAACGCACGTAGAGTGCCTTTAAACGGGTCTCAATTTTCGAAAAAAGGCAAATTACGACTCCTTTTTTAGCCTATTTTTGCCTCCTCAAAATCACGAAACCCATATAAATAGCCACTTTCAGTTTTTAAAAGAGTGAAATTTTAGTCAAAAAAGTGCCATTTTTGAGGGATAAAATACCTATTTTTTAAAATCATGCGTCTAGAGACGTATACGGTGATTTTATCTTGAAACCATTATTTTATAAGGATTTTAGGAAGGACTTTTTTTATAGTAAAGGAGAAAAGTAGAGGAATAGGATAACTGATTTTTAGTTAAATAAGGTAGATCAATATAGCTAGAATTAGAGGATTACCAGTTCTTATTAGAGAAAATAGTAAGTCTCTAAAACGTAGAAAACATAAGGGTTTTAATGTTTTTTTGTTATAGGGGATGGTTTTAGTTCTTCTAAAATAGGGAGAAAATGAAGCAAAAAAGGGCTAAAAGCACTATTTTTAGGAGCTTGAAAGCCTTGTAAAATAAGGGTTTAAACGAAATATCGCCGTAGCGGCATTTCTTGAGGGTGCTTAAGGGATTGGTCATATTTTTTAAAATAGGCGCTTAAAAGAGCTTAAAATGGCTTATTTTAGATGTGGGCGGAAAGCCTTATTGTATAAGGGTTTGAGAGTGGAGTAAATAGTGACAGGTTCCCTTGACACCTGGCCCGGATTAACTAAATACTCTATCTAAAAATTATATCTGAAAACTTTTCTTCTAAAAAAGAAGGATTTCACCAACCCTTTGTCGAATTAATATTAGGATATAGAAAAATTTGAAAAGAAAATATATTTTGATCACTGGTGGCACTTTAATAAGCTAACTATATAAACTTGAAGCGTGACGAAGAACCGGCCCCTGACATATTAATTAAAGTAACCCTATAAACATTGAGAGAATTGTAAGAAGAACCATCCCCTTGACATATGTTGCGCAAAAACAAAAAAGGAAAGGAAGAATATGAATAAGAATTATCGTAATGAATATTTATTCTCAGAGACTTATTTACAAAATATTACCCAGTTGCCAATAATTGACGAAAATCTAAAGAATTCTTTTCGAACTATTAAAGGGTGGAGAGATGAAGTTGATAATACTTCCCCCGAATCATGGATAAATATTTACATAGAAAATATATTTGATACTTTGAAATTTGGACATCAAAGAAATTCAGAAAAAGAACCTAATATTTTAATGTTTTTTCCGGATATAGATAAAATTGAGGCTATGTCTCTTTGTTATATAATACCTCCCGAAGAAGATATTAATTGTACTTTAAAAGGAAAATTTTGGGCAGAGAAAATTATTAGAAATCTAAGAAAAAATAATTTTCAATGGGGTATCCTTACTGATGGATTTTATTGGAGGATATACCATGTAGCAGAGCCCAATCCCTACGAAATTTATGTGGAAATAAATTTAGAAACAATTTTAAATAGCCAAGATTACACTGCTTTTCAAATATTTTATTTCTTTTTTCGACCTGATAATTTTGTTAGAACTAAAAACGGAGAGTGTAAATTCGATAATTACAAAGATGAATCAGAGAAAACTACTAAGTATATCGAAGAAAATTTAAGGGCAGCAATTGAACGTGAAGGAGAAGGAAAAGGCATTCTTCAAACTCTTTGTTCAGGCTATCTAAAGACTTTAAATCAAAAAAACTATTCCGAAAAAGATAATAAGGATATCTATGATGGGGCAATTATATATCTTTTCCGCCTTCTTTTTTTGTTTTATTCGACATCTCGTGATCTTCTTAAAAGAGAAAGTATCGAGAAATTTCAGAATATTATTCAAGATTCATTTCAATTTTGCAATGAAGGTGGACTTAAAAATGATTCTTATAACCTTTGGGATCGCCTTCAGGGACTTTACGTAGAAATTAATGAAAAATATAATGGGGGACTGTTTAATTATTATGAAAGTGATTTTACAAAATTTATAGAAGAAACCAAGATTGCAGACCCATTTCTTTCAGAGGTAATATTTGGATTAGCTTATTACCAGAAGTCAAAGGGTAGTTTTGTACCAATAGAATACCGTGATCTTTCAGTGCGCCATTTAGGCAGTCTTTATGAAGGTTTATTAGAGCACAAATTATTTGTTGCACCTGAAAGTATGGTTATTCGTAAATCTGGGAGTAAAATTCGATATATTCCCGAATCTAAAGCAGGGAAAATAACGCGTTCTGACACTATATTGCCGAAAGGTAAAATCTATTTTTCAGAAGATGAAAACGAAAGAAAACTAAGCGGAAGTTACTACACGCCTGAAGATGTTGTTGAATATATTATAAAAAACACTGTTGATTCTCTTTTAGAAGAAAAAGAAAAAGAGACAATAGAAGAGATTACTCCTTTTATTAATGATATGGATATTGCAGTAAATGAGTCTGAACTAAAAAGGCTTGAACAATATATTGATGACCGGATATATAAATTTGTTGAAGAGAAAATTCTTGCCCTTTCTGTTCTTGACCCCACTATGGGAAGTGGGCACTTTCTGGTTAATGCAACAAACCACATAACAAATTTTATAGTTAAACTTTTAAATGAATATCCAGGAAGCAATTCTAAAATAGACTCTAATCCTAAAATATGGAGGCGTAAAGTCGTAGAAAATTGCATATTTGGTGTTGACCTGAATCCTCGGGCAGTAGAATTAGCAAAATTGTGTCTTTGGATTGCGACAACGTTTAAAGAAAAACCCCTTTCTTTTCTTAACCACCATCTTAAAAAAGGAAATGCACTTGTTGGAGTGCGAATATCAGATTTAGAAAAACACTTAATCGAAACCGGTGTTTCAGATAATAATTTGTTTATGCAACCGTATATTGATTCTATAAAACAAGCAGCTGAATGTTATAAAAAAAAGTTAAGCAAATTTACTGATACTATAGGAGACATTGAAGAGAAAAAAGAAATACTCGAAGAGGTAAATGGGGAATTAGTTCCCTATAAAAATTTATGTGATGTATTTACATTATATCTTCTTGGGAAAATTAATGAAAGTGAGTTTTTATCCAAAATAGAAAATTGGAACTCACAAAAAATATCACAAAAAATTACGAGCATTTCTGGCAATGATGATTTTTTTCATTGGGAAATTGAGTTCCCAGATGTATTTTATGGAGATAATTCTGGATTTGACTGTGTAATTGGGAATCCGCCATATGTAGAATATTCAAAAATAAGCAACAAATATCAAGTTATAAATTATAAAACAAAAAAATGTAATAATTTATATGCATTTATAATTGAGAAAGGTTTTTATTTAATAAATTCGAATAGCATATTTGGCATGATTTTACCATTATCAGCATTTTCAACTAAAAATATGGAGAAATTGAAAAATTTTATAATTGATAATTCAAGAAGTATATATATTAGTTTTTTCCATTTTCGTCCAGCAAAAATATTTGATAATGTTAACCTTCCTGTTAGTATATTTTTTTTAAAAAAGGGAAAAGAGAAAATAAAAAATATGTGGACGACTGGCATCTATAAATGGAAACAAGAAGAACGAAAATATTTGTTTAAAAGAATAAAGTATACAAAAATAAATCCCGAAATTATAACTAAATATAATGATTTTTATTATCCGAAATTAATGAATAATATAGAGAATAATATATTAGAAAAATTATTAAAGGAAAAACCAATTATTCAATATAAAAAGCTTAATACAGAGTATGATGATAGAAATAATATATATTATAGAACAGCGGGAGGATTATATTGGAAAGTAATTACAAATTTTAAATTGCCCTATGAATCAACTAGTAATAAATTAGCAACTATAAAAAATAGTTATTTAAATAATATCTTTGTTTCTTTATTAAACTCGAATACTTTTTGGTGGTATTATAATGTTACTTTTGATACTTTAAATTTAAAAGATTATTTAATATTTGGCTTTAGATTTACTTATGAACGGCTTACATCTACTCATTTAAATATGTTAAATATTTTGTGTCAAAAATTAATGCAGGATTTTATTAAAAATGCTGAACACACAAAAAGAAAAAATACTAATTGTATAAATATATATCCGAGGAAATCTAAAGTTATTATTGATGAAATAGACATGGTGTTAGGAGAGCATTACGGTTTTAGCAAACAAGAAATAGACTATATAATAAATTATGATATAGATTTTAGAATGGGCAAATATTGATAAAATTTAAAATATTCATTAAATATTATAATAAGAGGGAATCTATAAATGAAATTAAAACTTCAACTTTTTAAAGAATATTATCTATGCTTTTCCCATTTTCCTGCTTGAGGTAGGCCTTTAACGGTTACTGTATTATGTGGTGTGAAAACAAAATCAAATAAGCTGAGGTGAAGTATGGAAAATCTTTCAAAGGAGGAATTGATAAAGCTTTATAAGAAACTGCCCGAAGATACTCTTATAAAGCTTGGAGTGCATGATAAGGCAAAAGAGGCATACGAAGAAAAACAGAAGATAGAGAGATTAAAGGATGAGCGTATTAAAAAAGCAATTGCACTTGTAAAACAAGCACAGGAATTGTTAAATATTTATAGATTGGAACTTAAGGTTACAACTGCGAGAGGAATACAGGTTATAGGTGAAGGCGGAGCAAATATTCATAATAAAACAGGAATAAGGCACAGAATTAATTATGGCCAAAAAACCAAACAAGTTGAATACAAAATACATATATTACAAGCCTTAGAAAATCTGGGAGGTAGTGGAAATGTGAATGAGGTGTTAGATTGTGTTTATAAAAGGATGAAGGATTTTCTCGTGCCTGTTGACCTAGAAAAACTTCCAAGTGTAAGACAGTTACGATGGCGAAATACTGCTATTTGGGAAAGATATTATATGATTAAAGATGGATTGCTTAAGAGTAATTCTCCCAGGGGGACTTGGGAAATCTCAGAAAAGGGTAAGAAATATTTAAAAGAACAGGTTATTGAATAAAATTTAAAATATACATTAAAAATTATAATAAGAAGGTTTTTGTAAATGAAATTAAAACTTCAGCTTTCAGCTGGATATTATTTGCGTTTTGACCACATAGCAAAACTTATTTCCTATATATCGAAAAAAACAGATAATCCTAAATTATCAAATAATCTGTTAGCAGAAAAAATGGGCATGTCTGCAAAAATGATTGACAATTTGTTGAGTTATAGCGTAGCTTTAGGGTTGAAGAAAAAAAGAAAGTTTAAACTTGACGAATTAGGGAAAATAATATATAAAAATGATCCTTTCTTTTTAAACCAAAAAACATTATGGTTTCTCCATTATTTTTTAACTTCAAATAAAGAGTATGTTGTATGGAATAGATTAATAAATATTATTTTTTACAAAGAAAATAAAGTTACAACAAAAATGGCAATACCTTATTTTCGAGATTTAATTGGACAATTTACAGAAAAAAGCATTAAAAAGAATATCCCAAAAGAAATTAATTCATTTTTTAACGCATATACCGAGCAAAATTTCTGTAGATTGGAGTATATAAAAAAAATTTCAAACTATTCTTATAATATGAAAAATGATTTTAAAGTACCTGATTTATGTATTCTTGCTTCTTGTTATCTTTACCGGGATCGCTATGCGAGTGGAGCTACAGCCTTAGAAATACCAGATTTATCAAAAGATGAGAATTCACCCGGCAGAGTTTTTCATATTTCTGAATATCAATTACGCCTAACCCTCGAACGATTGCACGCAGGACGCTATATATCAGTTGAATCGAGGGCAAATTTAGATCAAATTAGATTTCTCTCAAATAAACGTTGGGTAGATATTATTAAATTATTTTACGAGGATTAATAAATATGACTTCATATAATTTGATTAATCTAGAAGATTTCGTTGATATACTTTTGGAAGAACGTCATAGAACATTTATTGTTTATAGTGAACCAATGTCCGGTAAGTCCAAATATGCTAAACAATTTGCCAAAAAAATAGGGGGAAAATATTTAGATCTGCTTGAACGATTCAGAGAAGACAGAAAACTAAAAGATAATATCGATACTTTTAATATAAAAGAATTAGAAATTTTATTAATTGAAGAAGCTAAAGATACAAATCTTCTTATCGTTGATAATATCGAATTTTTATTAAATACATGGGGAGAAGATAAATACGATTTGCTTTTTAGACTAATTAAAGAAAAATGGAATTCATTTTATTCTTCGTATAAGGCCACTTTAGGCATTTTTCTTATATCTAATTGTAAAATAATGAATATGAAACTGAATACAAATAAAGACAAAGCAAGAATATTTCATTTACAAGAATTAGAGTCGTTATAGGAGGCTTAAATATGAATAAAATTAAAGAAATTATAACAATAAAAAGTGGGATGGCTTCTTATGTTTTATTACGCAAAGAACTTTTTGATTTAGATGCTTGCAGCAAAAGAATGGCTAGCTACAAACCCATAAAATCTCATAGAGATGTTTTTGAACGCATTGCTAAAGCACTTGACCCAAAAGATCGTCGTTGTTATCTATTAACAGGAAATTATGGTACAGGAAAATCTCATCTTTGTTTGATGCTTGCAAATTATTTTATGTATCAATCGGATGTACCTGAACTCAAAGAATTTTTTAGCTCTTATGCTGAAGAAGATGAAATTCAGGCAAAAAAATTATCATCAAAACGGAGCAAGGGACGTTATTTAGTAGCTGTTCCTGAATTTGGAAGCCATCAAGGATTTGAGGAAGTAGTGCTAAAGGCCATTAATGAAGCTCTAAATCGAGAAGAATTTGAAGGCAATTTAAATTCTCATTATGAAGAGGCAATTAGAAGAATTAATACCTGGAAAGAACAGGGCAAATCTGGTAAAACACCGGTAAATTTTTATGATTTTTTATGTCAAGAAATTGGAGAAAAATTTTCTAATTGGACTATAAAAAGTTTTCTTGATGGGCTTAAAGAATATGATAATAATGCGTTTCAAATATTTTGCCAAATACACAAAAATATTACTGCTATTGATTTTAATTACAACAAAGACAATCTTGTGGATATCATTACAGAAATTAATAGTACTAAAAAATTTCAGCAGCACTTTAAAGGAATAGTAATAATATTTGATGAATTTGGATATTCTGTTCAAGAAGGCCGTATAGAACCTAACGTTCTTCACTCATTCCTTCAAGCTTGCACTTATGGAAATAGAGATTGGAAAGGTAATCAATTAATTTTCATAGGAACAGCTCATAAATCTTTAATTAACCTTTCGAAATCAGCCAATGCAATTGATTTAAGAACTTTATCAGATAGAATTGACGAAATCGCACTTCAAACTGAAGGTATGGAAGATATAATCTCAGCTATTGTAATTCCACAGAAAAAACATCCTCTTTGGCAAAAACACATAGTTAAAAACGAAGATCTTTTTAATCAATTTGTAACAGATTGTAATAGATTAAATATCTTTAATTGGCTTGGAAATAAAAAATTACGTGAAAAAATTATAGAAAATATTTATCCAATGCATCCAATAGCAACATATTGTCTTCTTAATTTAGCAAAAAAAATAGGTTCTGACAATAGATCAGTTACTAAATTTTTTTCTGATGAATTTGAAAGAAAATCTGAAGTAGCGGAAGGGTCATATCCCTGGTTTATTCAAAATACAGATATAATAGATGATAAAGGCCGTCTTGTACTTTATACTGCTGATCTTCTTTTTAATTATTTCGAAAATTCTCTTATTTCTACAAATAAAGAGCTTCAGGAAACAACAAAAAACTGTGTAAAAAATTATGAAACAACAATAAAAGAGCTTAATAAATATATCAGTCAAAAGAAAAAAGAAAAGTTATTTTACGAGAAAGATAAGTTAATGGAACGAATTTTAAATATTATGCTAATACATGAGATTGTATCTATTAGCAATAATAAAGAGAATATTCTCTTTTCGCTAAACTTTAATAGCGCTGAACAGAAAAAGCAATTAGAATCACGTCTTGATAAACTTACAAAGATAAAAGTACTTTATTATAATAGTATCAGTAATACTTATGAATTTAAACAAAGTAGTTCAATAGATATTGATCAAATGATAAAGGAGTTCAAATCTGACCAAGAAAATTATCCTGAAAATATAGTAGACAAATTAAATCAACTTGCACCCCTAACACGGAATTCCATGTATATAGAAGCTAAAAAATATAATCAGAACTATCTCGAAGACAAAAGGCTTCTTCGCATGTTTTGTTCGTCGAATGATTTAGCTTCAAAAAGGCCAGCAGATAGTAATATTTCATTTATTGAATATTTAGAGCAAAAAATAAGAACTGAAACCAATTTTAAAAATAGTTACGAAGGAGTGGCCCTCTATGTGATTTGTGAGAATCAGGAAAGCATTAAAAAGGCTAAGGCACTAATTTCTGAAAATTTATCGGAACGTGTTGTAATTGCAATTCCCGAAGAACCTATTCCAGTAACTGAATTTATGTTAGGTCTTTTAGCAATTGAAGATATTAAGAGTAAAAACCTAATTGAAGAATATTTAATTCAAGACAGAGCTTTGTTGAGTGAGCAAGAACACTTATACAGAGAAGAGCTTACTAGGAGCATGAATAATTATTTATCAGCTAAGCAAGTTGAGTGGTATGGAAAAGATGGGAAAACAATCCAAATAAATCAAAAAGAAGATTATGATATAGCTGATAAAGTAATTGAACCACTTTATTATAAATATTCTAACAAACTTAAGCATGATGAATTCAACAAAATACATGATATAAAATTTGGAAGAGCCAAAAACCTGGCTTTAAATGAAGCGATTGAAAATCTTCTAAACAGAAATGAACATATAGTTATAGATACAGAATCTGCGAATAGTCGCGGAGGAATTAGGTATCTTCAAAAATGCCTTTTTAACTTTGGGGCATTAAAACAATTTGATAAAAAAGGTTCTAAATTATATTGTACACCAGAAAGAATGATAGAGAAATTTGGAGATAATCTTCCTGCTTTGGCAAATATGATTAAAGATATTCAAAACCTTGAAGAAGGGAAACGGCTAAACATAAATACTCTTATAATAAAATATAACCAAATTTATGGTCAAGGACTTTTAGCTTTATCATTAATGTTTGCTTTCGCATATCGTTATTTTGGGGATAATTTGAAAATAAAGCAGAAAGATGCAGCCATAGGCAGTATGTCACTCATTCGATTTGAAGATCTTTATGATTTAATTGTAGGAGAATATCCAAATGCTTATTTAGAACATAAAGAAATCGCGGTATCAGAACGCGAGTTTATTAATAAATTATATAATCTTTTTTCTGATAAAAGGTTGGCAGCTAAAGAAGACGCCTCGATTATTCAGGTTTATAAGTTAATGAAAGAATGGTGGGAAAAATTACCACAAATAGTCAAAGTTAGAGATATTTATAAACTCGAAGTTGTCAATATAAAAAATATTTTTGATATGTTCGAAAAAATCGATAGTAGAAGTGAACACGAATTTATCCTTAGAGATATTCAAACTGCCTATGGGTTTGAACCAAACGAAATAATTAATGATAAAAAAACAATAGATATCATTGAATGGATAAGCAAAGACAAGAGTATAATAGAATCTTCTGAAAGTAGAATAGAAGACAAAATTATTAAAGGCATTCGCGAGGTCTTTAATATAGAAGGATCTACATACAATGATATTCAAACAGGAATTAGTAAATGGTTTAATGCATTGGATGACTATCAACGTGACCAAACGGCAGATTATCCTGCGGAAGAAAGTAAGTTTTTAATAAAATATCTTAGTTCTATTACTGATATAAAAAATACCTTTTTTGAAGATTTGCCTTCCTCCCCCGGGTTTAACTTAGGGAGAATCAGTGATTGGAATGCTGATAAATCAAATGAATATATAGGCAAAATCCGTAATGGTAAAACATCCATTGAAGTTAGAATTGAGAATGCTACAACAAGTTTTGATGGAGAATATAATATAATAAAAAGGGGCAATAATAGTTATATATTATATAAAGGTGAACTGATAATACATTTAAAACATAAAGACCCTACTGCAAAAATTTTCATTACTAATGATAGTTCTGATCCCAAATCTGAGTATTCTCACAGAGAAAAGGTAGTTGGCCAGTTCGAGAAAAAGATCCAAAATAGTATTACGTTAAACTTTGCCAGCCAAGATAAAGAGGGGAATTTTAGCTGTGTTACTGAACTACACTTAACAAATGAATTTGAAAAAAATGTAATTATTTTGCCAAAGCAGTTAACAATTGAGGAATCACCAATAACCTTTTATTTTCCGATGCAATTAAAAGGATTAATTGTTACGGTTAAGTCTTTACTAAAAAATGCTCTTGAAAAGAAAGTGATTAATAAGAATGAATTGCAAAAAGAAATGGAAAACATAATTAATGAAATTTTAAAGGAAAAGTAGAATGGCAGTTATATCAATTATAAATGATAATTTTAAACTCGGAGATACAAAAGATAAATTGGTAATAGATAGCGTATTCAATTATGTTGACGTATATGCTCAAATTGTAGACGCTCTTTACAATGATGTTTCCTTAGATGTTTTAGTTAGAAACTCAACATGCTTTGCATGGCTTTCCCGCCTTAAAGAGCAGTATGGATCAGAGTATATTAAAATTTATATAAACACCCCCAGAAATATTCTAAAACAAAAGTGGAATTTACAAACTTTGCCAGATGATATAACAGATAGGCAGATACTCGATGCAAACTTACTTAAATTAGAAATAACTCCCAAGAGGGGAGAAAATTTACAAAACATTATTTTAGAAAAATTTTATAGCAGTTTCTTAACATATTTAGAATTACCAATAAGTAGATTAACAGATCTTTTAAATGATTTAGTAAAAGATAAAAAATTACAAAATAATCTAAAAACATTTCTTGTTTGTCAACAATATGAAAAGCGGTTTGATGAATGGACTGAAAAAGCAAAAGATGATGATATTAAAGATTTAATAGAAAATATAAAAAGTAGTCCAGAGAATATCCGGATAGAATTAATGAAATTTAAATTAGTAAAAAATTATCCCAGAGAAATCAGTGAACATGTCATGGGAGAAAGATACAATACTTTTCAAAAATTAAATTTAGATTTAAAAAATCTTTCAATAGAAGAAGCAAAAGTAGAAAGAACAATAAATGAAATTGAAATATTTCTTTTGAATGAATTAAAAATTAAAACATTGGCAGACTTAGAGGCGCTTATAACAATCGTAAGTGGTGAATTGATAGTCGAGTTTAATACAATTAATAAACTAATTTATAATTTTAAAGATATTGTCACAAAAGAATTAATTGATAAAATTAAGGATAAATTTACCCCAATCTCAGATCAAATATCTACTGAATTAAGAAAGCTTGATTTTATAATACCGCCAGCAAAACCTGCCACACCAAATATTACTTGGGAAGCAGATCAATGGCTTGAGTGGGCAATTAATAGTTATCTGCCTTACCAATTTTGGCTTGAAGAGCAAAATTTATATGATAAGGAAATGGTTACCTTTTCAGAAATGTTCGCTAATTGGTTCTATAAAAATTTTATTGAATTAAAAAGCTCATTTCCCAAAATGTTATATAAAGCAGTACCGAATATTTGCCACGAAATCCGAGATAGCAAAGGAGTAGGTCTCTTCATTGTAATAGACAATTTTAATTTTAAATATATAAACATTCTCCGATCTTTATTTAAGCAAAGACAATTCATTTGCGAAGAACCTCAAGGTTATTTTTCAATGATACCTACAGAAACCGATGTCTGTAAAAAATGTCTTTTTTCTGGTGAATCGGAAAGAGTATCCATTAAAAATAGAGCTTATAAACAAATCATTGAAGAAGATTGGTCCATATTTTTAAGCGATAAAAAAATTAAATATTTATCTAATCTTGGTGCACTGAAAGAAAAAAGGGAAAAAGAGTACGATATGTATTTTCTAAATTACTGCAATATCGATGAATTGTTACACAAAGATGAGGATGAATTAGGAGTAAACCATTGGGAAAAAATATATGATGAACTTGCTAGCCTTGTTTACTTGGTGATTAATTTCTCGAAACGGTTAAAAATTGAAGATAAACTTTCCATTTATATTTGTTCGGATCATGGTTCAACTAAAATCCAAGAGGAGATACCAAATTACATTGATAGGAAATATTATAACAGTAAAAGCGAAGACAAACATCATAGATTTGTTACGGTTTCTGATTCACAAATAGAAAATTTGCCTTCTCATATAGAAAGTAATTGTTACGTAATTAAAAAAGATGAGTTTGGATTGACGGAAAACATTCTTATTGCAAAAGGATATGGTAGATTTGTAAGAACTACTACAAAATATTATGTTCACGGTGGTTTAAGCCCTGAAGAAGTTATTGTGCCTTTTGTTGTTTTTAGGAAGATAGCAGAGGAACCCAAAGAAATTTTGTTTTATTTAGAGCGAAATATTTTCCGGTATTCTGTGAAGTCTTCTATATTATTCAACTTAGGAAACATTAACGATTATGAGATAAACAATGTAGAAATAGGTATAAGAAATAGCAATATAGAAAGTGAATATGTAAAATTTGAACGAATAAAAGCAAAAGAAAAAATTAATATAGAAATGCTTGCTCGCTTTAAAAAAACTATTAGTAAGAAAGAAAGCGAATTCCTTATGGCAAGAATTAGTTATCAATTCCTTGGGAAAACCTACATGCACGACAAAGAATTTCCCATTACTATGAAATCAATTATTCAGAGGGAAGCAGGTTTAGATGATATTTTTGATTAGGAGGCTTAAATAATGTTATCTTTTGAGCAAAAAGCAAAAGATTATTATGGAGAAATTGTTATTAATAAAGGACTTTTTCGTCAGGCAGGGTTTGGGAGTAGAGCACTTCCCGCATATGTTGGTGAGTGGATACTCTCTCATTATATGGCAGATCAGGAAGAATTGACTACTGAAATACGTAACAATGTGGCTAAATTTGTAGAAAAATACCTTCCTACTAAAGGTCAGAAAGAAGAGTGGAAAAATCGATTACTAAATCAAGAACCCGTAAATCTTCTTGACCACTACACGGTTTCAATTAATCTAAATACAGGACAAAGGCATTTAAATAGTCCCTTTTTTGATATAAAAGATGCGTATATTACAGAGCACCTTGTTGATGATAATGAATTTCTCCTTACTAGCGGAGTATGGGGAGTAGGGGAATTATTTTATATACCACCTGATACGGAAAAAGGCAAAGGGCAAGTTTGGATGCGTGATTTTAAACCATTTCAAATTGCGAGAGTAGATTTAGATTATTTCATTGAATGCAGGCAATATTTTTTAATTGAAGAATGGATTGATTTATTAGTATCAAGCATGGGATTTAGTCCGGTTATTAATGATGATTATCAAAAAATGCTTCTTCTAACTAGAATGTTACCACTGGTTGAGCCAAGAATTAATTTAGTAGAATTAGCACCAAAAGGTACAGGAAAATCGTTTGTTTTCGATCACCTTTCCAGATATGCACGGGTTATTGGTGGTGGGAAAGTTACTCCCGCAGTACTATTTCATAATAATCAAAGTCATGAGCCTGGCCTTGTAACACGATATGATATTGTAGTATTGGATGAGGTTCAAAGTGTTCGTGGCGATAGTGCTGGTGAACTTAGTGCTATGTTAAAAGTTTATTTAGAATCTGGAAAGTTTAGCCGAGGCAAAACGGAAGCAACAGCTGAATCAGGATTTGTTATGTTAGCAAATATTTCTTTAGATGAAAAGCATATTCCTATTAATATTGATAAGGGGATCTTTAAAGAGTTTCCTAATTTTCTTCAGGAGACAGCATTTATTGATAGGATACATGGCGTAATCCCAGGATGGTATTTGCCCCGTGTAACTCAGGATACTCCATCTATATATTTAGGATTCAAAGGGGACCTATTTGCTGAAGTACTGCACGATTTGAGAAAGGATTTAAAATATACAGACTATGTAAATGTAAACATGCATCTTGTAGGTTGTGATGATTTACGAGACAAAAAGGCTATTACCAGAACCGCTACTGCTTATCTTAAATTACTTTTTCCTAATCTTGAAGTATCCAATGAAGAATTTATAAAATACTGTGTAAAACCAGCGATTGAATTAAGACAAAAAATCCGTGATGAGTTATGGAAAATGGATAAAGAATATAAAAAAGTAAATATAGGTATTGAAAATTAAAAAGTATAAATCTAAAAAGTATTGCAATTTTATCATATTTTAATAAATTAATATATGTCAAATGTTGAGACTCGCACTTGGAATATATTTATGGAGTATCAACTTAAAATGAAAAATCATTTACGAGTATGGAGTTTCGGAGTGACGGTTCTTCTGACAATATAATGTGACAGGGAAAACTTGTACTAGCTCAATAATTCGGTAACTTTTTCTAACTTTTAATATGGGGACTGATAAGTCCAGGCTCCCAATGTCTTTTTAAATGATTGGAATATTTGAGGAGACAGTCCTTTGCTATGCTTTTATTATATTTTAAGAAATTACGGTATATCAAATGTGAAGACTTCTTATTTTTTTTTGAGAATTCATGATTTTCTTTATTTGTGAAAGAATTCAATTAAATATCACCAGAAAGATAGGCTATGAAATATTTTAAAACAGATAAGAATATAATCTATATAACTATATTAGCATTTTCTTTTTGCTTATATTTTATCAAAGCGCCAGAGTAATACAGGCTTAATCCCTTATTAATGAATTTTGTTTATGCTATTTCAATATCAATTATTGCGGCTTCTATTTTTTATGTTTTTAATATTTACTTACCGCAACAAAAAAGGAAAAATATTATTAAACATAATTTTGAAGAGTAATATTTTTATTTTAAAAAGCATTCTATTGCAATATTTTTATCTGCATTAGGAGAATCATCTAACGCAAAAATAGAGGAAAAATTGTGCGATTTAAGTGAATTTAAAAAATATTTCAAAGAAAAATATTGCAATGAACAAGAAAGATGGTATAAAGTTTGGGGTGAATTAAATGGAATTTTATTAAAGAATTTATTAGTACAATTAGATATCTTAAGGGATGAAGCATCTTTCATACTCAATAACACAGAAATTAATGATGAAAATGTATTATCATTCTTTAAATTACTTTCACAATCTGTTTATGGTTATAGACTAAAAGATATAAATATAGAATATGATGAAAAAAAAGTGTTAATGAGCTTTTTATGGCATTTATTTACATGATGGAATTTTATAGATGGTGGATACAGAGAGGAAGACATTGTGAAATTAATGATTGGAAAAATATAAGAAAATAAATAATTTTGATTGAAAAGCCTTAAGGGTAAAAGCTAATAGTTTTTTAAAAAAAAGAAGGAAATTTAAAAAAGAAGGAAATTAAAGTATCAATATTTAACATAACTTTTTTCTTGAGGGGATAGCCTAATAAAATTTTTGAATATGGATTCTTAATACACCCGAGTGAAGATAAAGAAATAATTCAGAGGAAATTTAATGAGTTATTAAATTTAAAAATTAATAATGATATGTAATATATTAAGAGAAATTCCTTTGATACATTCATATATAAGAAAAGAGGTAGTGTAAATATGGCAAATTTATTTTGGAAAACCAAACAGGAAACTAAAATTCTTTTATCAACCCCATTTAAAACTGAAGAAGAGTTTGAAAAAATAGTTTTTAATACTCCTGAAATATTCGAAGATATATTTTTAATTAAAAGGCAAATAAGAGGAGGAAATAAATCTGGAATTCCAGATATAGTGGGAATAGATAATGACGGAAATATTTGCATTATTGAGATGAAAAATGTAACTGTTGATGCTTCCATCATTCCTCAAGTTCTTCAGTATGCTTTTTGGGCAGAAACAAATCCTGATTTAATAAAATGTCTCTGGCTGGAGTATGAGAAGAAACCTGATGAATTGTCAATTAGTTGGGATGATTTCCAAGTGCGAATTATCATCATTGCCCCGAGTATCTTAAAATCAACTTTAGATATCGTAGAAAAAATAAATTATCCTGTTGATTTGATTGAAATAAAAAGATGGGTAGATGGAGATAATCAAATGTTATTAGTGAATAAATTAGAAGAAGATAAAAGAATTAAACCAAAAACTGTAAGTGGATTACCACCAGTATATGATGAAAGATTTTATAAAAAGGAATATAACAAAGATAGTGCGAGGGAATTTATGAAATATACAAAGGAAACCGAATCTATTATCAAAGAAAAAGAATGGTCGTTGGAAACAAAATATAATAAACATTATTGTGGTTTCAAAGCGGGTTTTTTCATTGCTTTCGGAATAAAATGGATTGGTTCAAAAACTTTTGCCTTCTTCTTTAAATTAGATGAAAAACAAGCAAATAGTATACCGATTAAAATGACGAAATATGAAAGCCACTGGAAGGAAGCGGCTTATTACATTAAACCGGGGGAGACTAAAACCAAAGACTTTATGCCCTTATTTGAAATGGCTTACAAAAAATTAACTGGAGATTAACTAAATAAAATAAGTTGAGAACTTAAGCAGAATTATATTTTTTATATTGGTTTTAAAGTTTATTTATAAAGAGAAAAAAATGATAACAAAAAATGAAGTGTATAGAATATTAAAAAATATAGATAAAGAAACTTTATATGTTGAATTTAAAAAATCAATGATTTTAAAAAATACAAAAAGCAAAGAAAAGTTAGCGAGTGAAATTGTAGCTTTTGCTAATAGATGTGGAGGTAAATTATTTATAGGGATTAATAATGATGGAAGTTTTGAGGGAAAAGGAATTTTTAATGATAGAGGTATAGACCAATATAAAAATGATATTGAAAATATTTGTCACAATAATATTAGTCCAATAGTTGAATGCACTATAGAATTTATTCAATTTTCTGAAGGAGATGTGCTAGTAGTAAATATTCCAAAACGAAAGGATATTCCCCATGCTTATATTTTTTCTAG
>Ga0315279_10004634_pt1 | contig 18372 bp, 22 predicted proteins | sample YL17G06_20_MG_FD_203694 | JGI IMG/M metagenome (GOLD analysis project Ga0315279, IMG submission 203694) | Sediment microbial communities from Yellowstone Lake, YNP, Wyoming, USA - YL17G06_20 | ecosystem: Environmental > Aquatic > Freshwater > Lake > Sediment | place: USA: Wyoming | collected... | reverse complement strand
TTCACACCAGCCTTTTCTCCCAGCTGGAAACATGTACTCATCTACGACAACGTCAGGCTTTCGAGTTTCCATTACCCTTCTGAAAGTCTTAAAGAAGTCTGTTTTCTCTATGCCCGGAAACAGTTCGGTTAGCCTGCTTCCCAAAAGCTTGTCCTTCGGCATATTGGCTAGTCTCGTCGTGGCATCGTTTACTATTAGGTGTCGCCACTCTCTGTCAAGCAGATAAACACTATCTGAAATGGATTCCAAGAGATTCCTGTAGCGTTCCTCGCTCTCCTTCAACGCTTCCATTGCTCTTTTTCTTTCGACAGCCTTGCGTATGCTGTGTGCCAGCTCACCATAAACGGTTTCGGGGTCCCCAAATTTGTTGAGGTATCGGTCTGCGCCATAGTTTAAGGCTTTTATGGCTACTTCTTCTTTGCCTCTTCCCGTGAACATTATGAACGGAATGTATTCCTTCCTGTCTCTCAACTCCTTCAAGAATGCCAAACCGTCTTTTCCAGACATTTGGTAATCTGAAACAACAACGTCGAATTTTCCTCCTTCCAGTTTTTCCATGGCCTCTTCAACGGATAGAGCAGTTTCAACTTCGAATGGGCCTTCTGTTTGCAGACATTCTTTTGCTACTTTTAACAGGCATTCTTCGTCGTCAACGTGCAAAACTCTGATATGCTCTTTCTCACGCAAATCTATGAGTATCCCTGTTGAGGCATGAACCACAGATTCACTCAAGTAGAGCACTCCACCTTATACCGCGCGTTAGAAGAAGACGTGAAAACCTTCACACAAAAGGTTTATGAATTGACCATAAATATCAGCATTCCACCTTCGATTCTTGAGTGTGTTTGGGTTCGAAACGCGTGGAAAAAAACTGCGCGCGCATAAACCATCGGACTAATACCGATCGCGCGGGTTCGTGCAGAACAACACGTCTGATATTGACAAAAACGGCGACATTGGAACAGCAAGCAACTTTACAACTGAGCAGTATAATGACGGTGTTTTCGACACTCTTGCTGAAGCCGACACAAACAACAGCAGTCCAGAAAAGTATTCGTACTTCAACAATAACGGAGGTGTGTGGACTAATCCGTCAAACGCCTATGACAACGGCACTGGAACAGCTGCTACGTATACTTGGAGCACATCTGGGTACACCGCGTATTTGACACTCAATCTTACCTATGTAACAAGAGGTTCAAAAATCCGGTATTGGGTAGGCAGGTCTAGCGCGCGCGATTCGAACGACGGACAGATGGAAACGTCCTGCCGAAAAGTCGCTCTTTTCTCGATTTTCCCATTGATATATCATCCATTCCCATCACCAATCCTCATCAGGTTCTTACGAAGCAGACCTAATAGCTTTTAATCGCTATATTCCCTTCACGACTCTGCTACTCACCCTCTCAAACCACGTGCTTATTGGCGAAATCAATTCTAGGAATTCGGGGTCTTGGTTGAATTTCTTGCTTTTCTCTTCATTCTCATCTGTTGCTGTACAGTCTGGATATTCAAGCCAAGTCTCATATGCTGGTTCGCCGACTTCAGTCAAGAAATGCTTTACGGATTTCCATATTGCTCCATGATTCAAGCGCGCGAACTGTACTCAACCTTGGCCACCGGGAAATCGACAATACGATGCTCTACATTCAGCTTGATCAGAGTCCTTTCAGGAATCTTCCCGACGACAGCTTCATTCTCGCAGCGCATGATTTGGAAGAAGCCGTCCAACTCGGAGAAGTCGGTTTCGAGCCCTTCGTCGTCATGGACGATGTGTGGCTCTTCCGCAAATGAAAATAGATAGACGAGGTACGGAATCACGGAGAAGTTCATAAAAGCGATTATGGAATAACTATTATTCGTGTTTACATTGTTCTGGTCCGCAGTAAGTGTGATAGTTTGATTTTCTGACGAAACAAGTCGAGTAGTGTTTCCGATCACTAAAGAATAGGAAGCACCACCATACTGAGTAAACGTTAGCGTATTATTTGGCAAATTAAGTAGCTGCACTTGACCGTTGTTTCCAGTCACGCCTGATGTTATCTTGTTCCCCTGCACACTTGTTGAATTATAGACAGTAACATTTGCACTAGCAAGGTAAGCATTCTGAACGCCTTCTTGAACCAAAACAGTAACATCATAGAGTTTGCATTGAACATCTATTGTTTTATCAGAATCCATACCAACGCTAAACGTTCCATTAACCCAAAAACCAAAATATAAAACTCTGACGTTGACAGATCCACTCACTCCTGTATAATTAGCCCAACCGTTAATATCGCTTGTAGAATTGTATTCCGTTCCATTGTTCATTGATACTATTGCTCCAGAAATTACATCTCTTAAATCATAATCATAAACTCTTAACGATAAAGTAAATGTATTTTCCCAAGTATGCAATAAACAAGAATCTTTATCCCATGTATTTTGAACGGTATCACCGCTTGTTGTCCCGTCCAGAAAACGTATTGTAAAAGTCAAGTCCGTTAAATAAGTTGTCACAGAAATATTATTCCAATCGTTTGCTGATAGACTGGCGATTATAGTCAACCATGAACTACTTGTCGTGTTCCACCATTGAACTAAAAGTGTCTCAGCACCACTAAATGCTCCCATTTTAATACATAACTCTCTATTTGTTCTTGTGTAATTAGCACCTGTGAACTGCTCTTCCAATTCAAGTTGATAGTTCACCCCTACAGTCCAAACGTGAATTAGGTTACATTCGATTATCCATGTGTTCTGTGCTGTGTCGCCTGATTCTGTTTTGCCTACAAACCTAAATGTCATCGTACTCTGATTCAGATAGCTTGAAATTGAAATGTTGTTCCATAAAGATGCAGTTAAAGCGTTAGAAACGGAAACCCATGCTGCAGGAGTTCCAGTCCAAACATCCACACCTATGTTTTCTGCTGTACCGCCATTGAAAGTATAGGTTCTTATACACAAATACTCACTTGTCTGAGCAGAGTCTGCTGTTGTCCATTGAAATTCGTAATCTAGTTCATAATTTGGATCTGTCCAATAATGTATAAGGTTACACTCTATAATCCAAGTATTTTGGCTCGTATCTTCTGATTCAGTTGCTCCATGAAATCTAAAGTAAATGTTTGCTGCTGTCAAATATATTGAAATAGATATGTTATTCCAAAAACTCGCTGTAAGACTTGGTGCAATGTTTACCCAAGCAGAAGATGTAGAATTCCACCAATCTACTCCTAAATTCTCTGCAACACTTCCAGCAAATGTATACGTTCTTATACAAAGATATTCATTTGTTTGACCAAAATCTGCTACTGTGTAATTAAATTCATAATCCATTTCATAATTAGCATTTCTTGATGCATTAACGGCTTGCATTTCATTGGCCCTTGCAGTTCTGGATGTGCTTCCTGTAGGGCGATAACGTTCAATTCCTATAGCAGTATATAAACTAGATGTAAAAGAACAATTCTGATATGAACCTTCTGTTGGTGTTGCAGTATAAACAGTTGTCCATGAACCTGTTGAATTAGCTATGGTAATGTTCATTGTAGTATAAATTCCAGCGTTTGATTGGCTTACCCAATACCGAATCTTCGTCCCCCTAGCAGTGTATGTGAGGTTCATTACAAGTCTTGGAGTCCATGCTGGACCACTTATAGAAGCAGCTTGGGCGTAATTAGCCGTGACGTTGTCGTAAACGTATGTAGGATTTGTTGCCCATCCACTTGCTGCATTACCATAAATATAAGTTTCTGCTTGACTGGAATTTGTATCGGCTTCGGTTAAGGTATCATTATAAAGCACATTAGCATCTTTTTGAGCAGTAAAGTTGCTTGAAGTTCCGTGACCAACATGAGCGTCTACATTTGATAAGTTGCCGTCAACAAACTTTTCAGTATTTACTGTTCCTCCAGTATTTGCCTCTGTTAATGTATCGTTATAGGCAATATTTGAGTCCTGTTGTGCCGTGAAGTTACTACTTGTTCCGTGACCAACATGACCATCAACGTTACTTGTGTTTGTATCTACAAAGTTTTCACTGTTACCAGTTACTGGAGCTTGATCTGCTTCTGTTAAAGTATCATTAATTAAATCTGTATATTGCTGAGTTGTGAAGTTTGAATGAGCTCCTTTATCCGCAACTCCATCAACATTGCTTTGAGCATCAACATAATCTTCTACTTCACCAGATGCTGAAACAGATGGAATATTTGGTATTTTAAAATTGATTATGGACATGTTCGATATGGTGCATGTAATGATGAACAGAACGTATATTTTGGTGAAGTTTTTGAGCTTCAAATCAACCTACCACCAATCAGAATGTTAGATTCGTGTTGTTGAGACTGTACAATCCGAGGTTCCAATTAAAGGCTATAGCCATTGTTATACCATTCTTTTCATAAAAGTCTGCCCAACTTCTTATGTAATCCGCTCTTACATTAGGGTCTGGATCACACGATCCGAACTCGCATATGATTAATGGCTTGTTGAATATGCTTCTGTATAGGGCTAGCTTTGGGGCTACTAGGATTTGGGATGACTCGTAGATGTCTATTCCGATGTAGTCTAAGAATGATAAGTTGATTCGGGTTAGCTCTGAACGCCAAATAAAGAAGTCGTTGGTAAAAGAGGTCATTACGATGCAAGCGTCTTTGTCATTTATTCTTATTTGGTTTGCTATGACGTTAATAAGGTTTTCAAGTTCTGTGGTCATATATAGGCTTCCATTTGGCTTTTTCATAGAGTCTATTTCTCCGAAGACCTGCCAATAATCTATGTAGCTTCCACAGTCGTGGGACAGGTGATCTACTACTGTGAGTATTTTGTTTATGGTTATTTCCATCTGCTCGGTGGTAATCTGCAACAAAACTACTTTCACGGTTAGGTTTAGAGCTTTAGAGAATTTCAATACGTGATCTGCAAGGTTCCACTCATCACTCCATATATCAGGTATTATAGGCAAGTTCCATATAGAAATTGATGCATTTATGCCCTGGGTAAGTGTCGCCAGAGTTGCCACTAACAAAACGGTTTCGAGAATTATTGCTACGTGCTTCGGCCAGATCTGTTTCAATTTTACCACTAATACCTTTAATCGAAGACAAAAAGGGTGGTGCTGGGTGATTATGGTTCCACCACTTTCATCTCGAACGTAAATTGTGGCGTATGCCCAACTGTAGCAGTGCTAGCGCATTGAATTTCAATCCAGATTGCATATTTTGTGTCACTTGCTGCTGTGAAGCTATTGCTCCATGAAGTGTCCGAGAAGCTCGCCCATGTTCGAGTGTAGATCTGCGTGTTATTCGTTATTGTTACATTGATTGAGATGACATCCGTAGTGTTTGTATTGGTGCTCGCAAGTCTCATGTAACCCGTTTTGGCAGCAGTAGTGTTCCAGTTCCATATACCGTAAGTTATGTTCTCGTCAATAGTTTTGATGTTTGGGAAAATGTTCACTGAATAGCTGAAATTGTTCGCCTTTGTTGTCCCATCTGACCAACTAACGAAGCACATCCCTGGGTTGGCAACGATTGTCGTGTTGACAGTCCATTGTAGTGCAACGTAGGCTGCTGCGCTTACTGTTGCTATCAGCAGGGACGATATCAGCAACGTTATCAGTTTAAGACTTTTCCTGAAGCTTATCTTCATATTATTGCTCACCTCCTTTTTTCTTTATTTTAAGGTGCCCTAACCCTATTCCAGTGACGGCGCACGCTGCGGCTAGGGCTATCGCTAACGTCATGAAGGCAGCCCCTCCCAAAGCTGGTTTGATTAAGATGTATAGGCTTATGCTTGTTACGATCGTGCCTGCGCCTAGAGCTCTGTACCACGATTTAGGCTTGAAGAAGATAGATGCGCCTAACCCCACCATGAACGTGCCTAAGGCAATTATGGGTATCAAAGCGTTTTCCCCGAACAATTGCGGAACCATTATTGGCGGGTGCGCCGCATCCTCAGCATAATTGAGCAGAAATAAGACTGCCAAAGACAGTGTTGGAAAGGTCACTGTGAGCATGAAAACCCTTGCGTAATTCAGCAGCTTCTTCACGATTCCAAGGTATAAATTGACTGCAACTGTGTTTCCCAAAGCTGCAACAAGGTAGAGAAAACAATACCAGAATCGCATGTACTCCCCAAATACGACCATGAAGTCTTTGCTGATCATGAGGTGTCCGAACCCTGCGAGAGCTGCTATCTGATAGACGTATGGAATCCCCTTAGGAAATCGATCGTCCAGTAAACAAGTCAGCAGACTAAGCACTAGAAACAGGTCAATGCCCAGTACTGCAAAGAATTCCGGCAGTAACGGCGGTAGGGACTGCACTTTCTTAAACCAACTTGTGTCGATCGATAACAGATGGTGTGAACAATTTGGCATTTAACTCGTATGAATTCGGAATCGGAATTTGAAATATGGTTTAAACTCACAAATTCATTATAACCTTAATTGCCACCAATCTGAGCCTTTTTGCCTATATGTTGCGGTAGAAGAAGCTAGTGAGTGAATATATGCATACGCGTTGCGTGCGCGCTAGCCCGGGAGTTACCGTTCCCAGATTGTGATTCATACCAAAACCCCCTTTTAGAACTGATGGGATCGCTGGGATTCAAACCCGACACAAAAGTTTCGAGGTGCCAAAATGTAGAAATACCATGTGCGCTATGGTAACTAGCGCGCGCGAAAGGTGGCCGGAAGAACGCATACTCAAGATAAGATCGAATTATGAAAAGGTGTCGTGGGTCTTCGCAAGCGCCAAAACTCCTTGAACTTGAAAAGGACAGCTCGCACAAACCCATCAAGGTCTCCGGTTTGAAGGTTTCATGCTTGGAGCAGCCATAGCTCCTTTTTTCTCTCCATCCTCAGTGACGAGTACTTTCGCCGTCTATTTCCTGCCGATTATCATGAAATGCTCACTGATTCCCACGCTGGCTGGATGCGTGCAGGTTCCTAGATGCGTGTTCCACCAAACCTTCCAGGCCTCTGGATATTCTCTAGCAAGACTGTTTGTTTCCTTCTGATGCTCACTGGCTAGTCCTTCAAGGCCCACCAATTCCAAAACTTCGACTCTCCTTTCTTCAAAGGACTCTTTCATCTCTTCAGGCAGATAGAAATGACAAGGCGCAAACCCATAACCACCATAATAATCCCCAATGTCCCTGACCCTTTGAAAGACCTCTCTGATTTCTATTTGCTCCGGGAACAAAACCAACTGGTTGACCAAAACTGCAAGCCTTCCAATAACCGAAACGAAGATCGGTGAGCCCTTCTTCAAAACTCTGACCAACTCGTCTATAGCCCCCTCTCTTCGAGTCTCATCCACAATGTGACATAGGGCCCCGCCTAGACAAATCACAGCGTCAAAAGTCTCATCATTGAACCTTGAAAGGTCGTCGATAGAACCCTGAATTATCTGTCTCACCCTATGCTGCACTCTTGATTTTCTAGCTTGGTCTCGTGAAATTTCCAACATCTCAGGCGATAAGTCAAGCAGGACAACATCATGCCCCGATTTTCCAAGTTCGATCGAGTATCTGCCAAGGCCACCGCCAGCATCTAAGATCAACCCCTTTCTTCTGGGGAGATACTTCTTGATTTAATGCGTCGTCGTGTCAAATTCTAACCGGTGGTAGGAGTCTCTGGCAAGTCTTCTCCACTCTCTCATGCCCATTTCCGAATAGTATTTCTTAACCAGTTTTTCAGTCATGAAGAATAGATTTGGATCGAATATTCGTTATATCTGTTTCTCACACGCGTGTCTTGAAACTCGCCTAGCTTCTTTCAACCAATAGCGCGGCAACGTCAAGCGTTCATGGTGTTGGTCTTGTTTGGGCTAGAAGCTTTTCTATGCTGTCCAACCTTTTTTCGATTGCGTCAAGCCTATCAAGAACCTGCTTCAACATTTTCCCCAAGTCTTCTTCTGGTGCAGCTGGAACAGGCGTGGGTGCAGGCCAAGGCCCTTCTGGCCGTCTAAGCGGCGTAGGAACTCGTGGAGGATAAGCCATCTCTATCCACATCCTGAGTCATGCTCCGCGACAGTATTAACCGTTGTCGTTCCAAGCTAGGGTATCAGGCGCCTAGAAGCTCCAACATTCCTTGTACAGTCTTTTCTTCCAACCCTTCAGCAGAAAGCAGTTTTCCTCCTGGACCCCGCATGCATAAGGCAAATATGAAACTCCTGCTGCAATTGATTAATGAGCGCCAGCGTTAGAAGGATACAAGTATGCCAGAAGCAACTGCAATTCTGGAAGTTGATGGGCCACATTGCACAGTTAGGCTTTATGAGAACCTGCTCAAGGTAGACCTGAAGGGGAGCTTGAAGAATAAGATTGAAGAAGCCCTCGAAAACAAGCCGATTCTCAAAGAAACCATTGGCGGCATACTCAGCATATTTGTTCCCTTGCACATACGCCTCAGCGACATAGACTCGGCACATGTGAACGAAACAGGAAAACTCAAGATAGACCTTCCGCATCATCGAAACATCCTCATTCCGCTTGAGCGCAGAGACGCACAGAGACTCGTGGAAAAGCTGAACGAGTTGATCCAAAAGGCAAAAAAACAGCAATTGGGACGCATCATCAGAAAGCGTGCACTCACAGTTAAAAAAAGAGCTAGAAAGCATGCGCGCGCCAAGAGAGTTCCGCCAAGTTCCTACATCACTATGCCTTACCGTTTCCCAACAGAACAGATTGACAACGTCCCCAAGCTACAACCCAGAAAAAAGAGAAAGAGGCGCGTACGCTAAGACTGAAGCGCGCGCGACGCTAAGTCGATAACTTGCACATAACGTGCCAGCAGAGAATCATCCAGCGCACTGACTGAACTGGAAACCTCCACATCATGAACGATCCAAGGAAAGTTCACTGCACTTTGTAAAGTTCACTCGACGACCAACATAGTCGCACATCGCGAAAGGTACTCACAAGACCCCTAAGATAGACCGCGTACAGCATAGTACAACTATTGCGGAAAAAGTGTCGTGAACTATACTACGACCCGTCACAACATAGAAAAAGCACGCGCGATGGGCGCACGATTACAGCACTTTTTCAGAAAGGGCTCTGATTGTTTCGTAAACTGATGTTGCCGCTGCAACGCTGACAACTCCCAGAGAGAATATGTACTCTCTCGTCAGCATGGACGGCCTGAGAAAAACCACTAGAAATATCAATGAAGCTACGAAAAACACCGTGTAGAAGAAATGTCGCGGAATCAAAACCCTTCTTAAGCGAACGAGGTTCTCGAGGATTATTCGATCTGCAACGTAACCGTTCAACTCCTTTTTTATGAAGCCTGCCTCTTCCAGCTTATTCATATGATAAAGCGCGAGCGTAGGACTGCTCAGATTCAATGCTCTCTGAACTTCACGGATTCCAACAGGCTTATCATTCTTCAAAATGAACTTGTAAACCTTTAACGTAAGCCCTCTAAGAATATCCTTCGATTCGCTCAAGACTTTTTCGTCTCCATATGAAAAGAAACATCATCACATTATTTGAAATATCGTTGTTCAAACTATTTGTACACGTGTACAAAAACGTAGAATTAAATCTTTCACCGACTATTCATTTTCTTGATGGCTCATGAACTCTAAGAAAGAAGTGCTCGCAGCGTCAATCCTTGCAATCGGCCTAGTGGTAGGTCTTGGGACGATGAGCTACGGCCTATTTTCTGAAGCCCCAACTGTTGCGAAGCTTAAGAGTACACTGGATGTTTTCACGCAAAAAGGCGGCCTGGGAGTCAACGTTTCCGATGGAAACTTTGAACCTTTCGACAATGTTTCCGTTTATGCTTATCTCACTCAGGGAGGAATCAAGTTGGAAAACTGTTCAGTGACATTCACGATAAAAAGGCCGGATGACACTCAGATCGTTAGGACAGCCTTAACAAATGACTTAGGTACTGCTGAAACAGACCTCTACCTTCTCCCCTCTGAAGGCCACGTCATAGGAACGTGGCATATCCTTGCAAACGCAACTGTCGACAATGAAGGCGTAAATGATACACTTAACTTCCAATGCGAGTCAAAAAGTGCTCGAGTCGATGTCTTTTCCGAAAAGAACGGGGTTCCCAGCATCTCCTTTCTCCCAAACGACACAGTTCTCCTCGAGGCGCAATTGTCATATAGAAACGCCTCAATCGCTGGAACCCCGGTGACCTTTGACGTCAGAACTCCAAATGGCACAGAATTTCTTCTGCAAGCAGTGACCACAAACAGCCTTGGAACAGTAAACGTTACCTTCCAAATTCCGTGGCCTTCAGACCTCTCCTCAGGAATCTGGCAAATATTTGCTATGAGCGAAGTTTACGGACAGACCCTACACGCTACCACAAGTCTTGGATGCTTCTCACTGCAGCCAGCAATAGACGTTTTCACCCAAAAAGCAGGCATAGGACAGAACACGCCAGGCGGGCATTTTACCCTCAATGAAACTGTAGTTCTCTACGCCGAAGTTCGAGATGAGCTCAACCAGACTGTGCCCAACCAACTGATAGGCTTTGCCATCAAAGATCCGAACGGAACGAGCCTTGCCTACCTAGTGGAGACGACGAACTCTTCAGGAATCGCAAACATAACAATCGGAATACCGCCAGACGCTGCATACGTTGGGACCTTTGAAGTCTACGCGAGAACACGGTACTACGAAATTGTGCTTCTTGATACGCTCACCTTCATGGCCAGACAAGACTAGCCAACCGAAAAAATGGGAGATGCCAATAGGATATGCAGAACATCAATGCTCAATGCAGAAGACCCTACAGGGATAGAGTAGCCCTAGTCGCGGAAATTCTAGAAATGGCATGCGATGGAGTACGGAAAACCAACATAATGTACAGAGCAGGAATGAGTTCCCTCATGCTGAACAGATACCTCGGCCTTATGATGAATGCCAAATTGCTAGACATAGTATTGCTGAACAACAAAGAAGTGCTCAAGGCAACCGATAGGGGCATGGAGTTCTTACACCACTGCCAAGAAATCAAGGAGCTGCTGGAAACCGAAGATGACAGTAGACGCAAGCTTCACAGAAAAATTCAACTTGTTCGCTTATCCTCGTAGTCCTTCAATTGCGCCCTAGCGCACGCTAAAGCATGCCCTCGGCGCCAGCAAATGATTTGTTAGTGAACAATAGTCAAAGATGTGTTTTCCCTTGTGGATATTTCAAGTTGGTCACCAAAACCTTTTCTGACGTAGGCATTTTTCAAGACAATTCTGTCGCCCACTTTTAGGCCGCAAGCAACACTCGCGTGCTTTCCCCAGGCTGAAGCCCATATTTTCCCAGTTTCATCCTTTAATTCAAAACTGGCGACGCTCGCAATCTCCTTCTTGAATGTTCTGACCTCCCTCAGTAGAGATTTGGTGATAACTTCTGCTTTAAGATTAATGCGCGCTAGACCTTCTTGCAGACTTGATATTTTCAGGAATTCATCGTCTGACACAAATGCTCCTAAGTAGGTTCCCCAGTCGACGTGAAGTTCCAGCGCCTGCTCCATGGTTTTCTTCACTTTGGCTTCCACAATTTGCAGTCCAACATTCTCTTTCAATACTGCCTGAAGCTCATCGATTTTTTCATTCCACGCCACAACCGATATCTCGCCTGTTCCATCAGCTATTGTGAATCGCATTACTTTTCCAGGACTTGAATCCTGTCTTTCAAATGTGGACGTTGGAAACAGCTTCTTAACCGTGCCGATAACGGTTACTTTCTTGTTCTTTTGATCGCACGTTATTTTGCCGATTTTTGTCGCAAACTTGCCTATAGCAGGATAGTTTTTCGGTTCCACGTCAGGAGGGTTCATCTCAACTTTACACTTTTCACCAATGTGCAGCTCAACTTCCCCTCCGCGGCCCTCCTTAGTATAACCATGACAAATGCGTACTATCTGGCCAACCTTTATGTCACCAGATTCTATGAGATTTGTCCTTTCATTCCACATCACAACCCGCACAATGCCGCTCTCATCAGCAACAAGGAGACTGGCAAATCTGCCGTTCCTCTTTCCATTAAACGTTTTAGGTTGAAAAACGGCAACAACACGCCCAACAACAGTGACATCACTCAGGCTTGGAACCAAATCCCTCACCGAGAGTGTCGGAGTTGTGGAGCCGCTTTCTTGAGTACCCAAGCCCAGATCTGCCCCAATCATCCGCAAAAGAGTGTCCTCGGAAATGAAACCGCTTGTCCTTTGTCTTTCTGCCTTCAGTCTTTCCGCGATTTCCTCTCTCGAGATTTCAGGATGCTTCGAAAGGATCTGCTCTATCATTTGTTCGATTGTCATACGGGCTTCGACACAGAATTATTGAGGGTACAAGTTCATTAAAAGATTATTGGCACCTTTGCAGTTCAAAATGGAGCTTGGGTAGAGTGACGCGCGCGTGACTCGAGGAGTTTTGGGGTCATCATGTTCTTGGGGCCTCTCCCGCTGGTGATAGGTGCAGGCTCTGAACCGTAGTGGATCATCTTGGTTGCCGGAGTGCATCCAGTTTTGACTATAAGGTCCGTTCTATTAGCGCGTAGGAGACCGAAAAAGAGGGCTTCCTAGGCGGTTCTCAGTCTTCTTTTTCTTCTTTTCCGTAAAAGACATAAAGGAAAATCAGAAACAATGCTGTGAATGTTGCGAACATGAGCACATATTTGAGTATTTCGAAGTATGCTCCTACGTCCATTGGAACAGTCCCCGTAATGCATCTACATTTGGAGTTTAGATATTTAAGCAGTAGGTTTCTTCCACTCTGCCATTAGGGAATCGTAAAGCTCATCGCGTTCATCTATTGTCTCATACCAATCCAGCGCGTTTGCGATCTTCTGGGCAATAAGATGATAGCAGAGGTGCACTTGTCGATCCAAGACGCGAAAGTAAAAGTCATCACACGTGCAGAACTCAGCCTGTGGAATTATGAGGTAGTCTCGTTCCTTTCCTACGACAATCCAGATGGTCTTGCCGCTTGGCTTGAAAACATACTTTTTCACTCTATTCTCCTTCAAGGCTTCGAAAGCCTTTGTAAAGCGTTGGCCAAAGGTCTCGTAGAGCTCTGTCAAGTTCTTGCCACTTAACTTGCCATCTGCCTTCGCTTCTTTGCAAACAATCTGGACGACATCATCCTCTGAGCTTTGATCCATGTGTGCAAGGCCTCATGGTAATGTGAAGGTAAGAATGTGATAACAGGCAGGGCTAGTCTATCTTGATCGGCTCGCCTTTGGGTTTTGTCTCCTCTTTGACTTTGGGAAACGTGATTTCCAGTACGCCGTTTTTGTATCCAGTCTTCGCTTCGTTCACTCTGACTTTCGCAGGCAGCCTGACTTCCTTGTAGTATCTGCGCTGTGGAATGTCAACCGATATGGTCAGTGTCTCTTCTGTTCCATGCAGTTCTATGTCTTTTTTGTCCACGCCAGGCAATTCTGCCACAACATGAACTTCGCCATCCGTTTCTATTATGTCGACCAGTGGCTCACGTTCTTCCTTCACTTGCGGTCCACGCCGACTCGGCTTGAGGTTTCCAAACTGGTTGATCTCTGGTTTTCCATCAGGACCTATTTTCACGCTGTAACCATAGACGAACGGGCCGAATTCACGAGTTGTTGAGCCGTCTGGAAGCTTACGTTCCCTGACATAATCCTTCGGGACCTTAGAAGCAAAGCTCTTGAATTCTTCTTCCATCATTTTTTCCATTTCATGGAACATCTTGTCAACATCCTCGAAGTCCCAGCTTCTGAATAAAGGTGAACGCCTTCTTCTGAACCATTCTGGAAAATCATCTTCGTCGAGCGGCATTTTTCCACCTCGCTGAAGTGTGAAGAAGACCATGATGTATAAACGTTATGCTGAAGCTATTAGCTCAGCATTCTGAGCTGGCCTAACTTTCCCAGGAAGTTCCCATCTAGGAGATAAGTCTCCGCACCCTCCATATCAACCGCCTCTGACCGGAGAATTGGACCCACACCCATCTCACTCTTGGAATCACCGCTCAATCTCCTTTGATTCAGCGGCCTTCCTCCGAGAAAATCGTTAAATGAGGGCATTATGAAAAGCTGCAGGGCGCCAGATTTAGTCTTACAATGAATGTCTTCGGTGCTCCTTTTGCCCTTAAGCTTGTGCTTTTGTATCAACGTTCTGGCCAGCTTCTTTCGGTCGCAACTTGCTTTTATCCAGACTTGTCTTGTTATTCTGAAGCCAGCTGGGTCGCGCAGAGAAACAACTGGGTGAACGTGCCCCATTACGAGTGTCTGGCATGATAGGATGGCTGGTGAAGGCCATTGATGTCCGTGGAAGAAGCCGGTTTTTCCAAGCACTATGCCAGTTGCGGGCAACAGTTCGATGTTTTCAGGCAGTAATGGTTCGAGGTTACCATCATGGTTGCCGCGGATTATGTGAATTCTCTGTACGTGCTTTCTGAGTTCGTTGAAGAACTCTGGAACATCGTGCCATTCGCCTATTTCTGCAGTTGCAATGGTGTGTTTTACGTCGCCTAAAACAAGCAGTTCTTCAGGCTTGTACTTGGAGATGAGACCTTTCAATCTTCCCAGAAGTTTTGGCGTTTGTGTTGGCAAGTGTATGCCTTTTCTGGAGATGGCCATTTCCCAGCCTATGTGCAGGTCAGCTACGACGATCATTCTTCTCTGTGGAGACTTGACTAGCGCAGCCGGGTGTGGCCAAAGTGGCGTTATCATTCTTCTTCGCTTTTCTGTTTTATCAATTTGAGTATGTTAGCGTGCATCTTTGAGTTGGCCGAGGCTACGAACTCCACTTTCTGCTTTGGGCTCAGCTTGACGTTTAGCGCTTTTCCTTTAGCTGAGGTTATCTCTGCTCCGGCCTCTTTTATTACTAGCCAACCAGCGGCCATGTCGGTTGCTCGAAGTTTTCCGCGTATGTCTATGAAGCTGTCAGTTGTTCCATCTGCAACGTAGCAGAGTTCTAATGCGTTGGCCCCGAAATGACGAACATGTTTTGTGTTTTGGATTAGGTTGGTTAGCTGTGGAGCTATTCTTTGAATTTTGTAAGAGTTCAGGTCTATCCCAATCACTGCTTCCTCCAGCGACGTATTATCGGAAGGAGTGACTTCTTTGCCGTTGCGGTAGGCTCCTTTCCCTTTTTGCGCCGTGTACGTCACGTCGTGAAACAGGTCGGCTACCAATGCCGCATGTACAGTGTTTAGCATTGGTTTAGTGGATATGGCAATTGACGTTGCATAGAAGGGTATTCCCCTCGTGAGATTTGTCGTCCCGTCCACGGGGTCAGCGGTCACATAACATTCTTTAAGATGCTTGCCGTATTTCTTGACGCCAGATTCTTCACTTATCAGCGTGAATGAAATTCCATGCTTCACCAAAGTGTTCACTATGGCCTCTTCCGCTGCCAAATCTATTCGCTTAACGGGGTCGCCGCCTGCTCCTATACCCAAGTCTGGCTGAGGCTGACGTGAACTCGCAAGGAGCGGAGATATCTGCTCCTGCACTTTGCACTTGCATTGATTAAGAATATGCAACCAGTCAAAGCGGTGTGTCACCATGTTCCCTGCCAACTATGACTACTGCTACACTGCTTTTGATAAAGACTTTGCTGAATATTGGAAGATACCACCTCCTGCTCGTACGCCCAGACAACCTATTTCGCCAACCAAGTTTTCGGTCAGGTTCAGGCTGGCCAGAGCGTCTGGATCGCCAAGTTCATGGAGCACTAGTCTTCTAGAATTAAGTTCTGAAAAAGAACACCAGAACACAAGCTCATAAGACATTTATTCAACTACATACAAACGGATAGTATCTGGGGGCATTTCAACGACCTCAAAAATAGCAAACATTTTGGAAGTGCTCAGCGACGGAAGATGGCACATGCTCGAAGAGATACGGCAAAGAGTCAAAGTTGATGATGCCCAGCTTCAGCGGATAACAGACTTCTTGAAAGAATACGATTTCATAGTTAAGGACGAAGCAGAAAACAGGATTAAGCTGGACAAGATAGTCCAAGAATTCCTTGCTGAGACGGCTACTGCATGAGAGACTTCAAGCCTTCGTAGGCTCTCAGGAAGTCTCTGCCTTTATCAGTAACCTCGAACGATCCGCTTCTTGAGCCATCTTCCCTGGCGACCAAGCGCAGGAAACCCTGCTTGAGCAGAAAATGCGAATACGATTTGAGCTGTCTGAAGCTCAGATTACATTGATACATCAAATAAGTTCTCTTAACTCCTCCGCGAGAGGCACCCAAAATATCTGCGATAATGTCAAAACGTCCACGATGGCTGTTGCCCTCTCGCTTTTCATTGCAAATCAATCAGCTCACCCTCATAGCCTCTCGAGCGGGCTATTTAGGTTCTCCCTTCTCCCAGTATTACTACCTGAAAACGACAATTTAAACGTTCTGAAAACTGAAATATGCAGACGCGATAAAATTGGGAAGACAAAAATGAGGCGGAGATTATCAATTAGGCCCTTTGGCACATAGAGTGTTTCTCAAAGCCTCGCAGTCAACATTTTTCTCCATAAAGATGCTTATTCTGTTTTCGTCAATGGTCAGAGAGAGCATCTTGATGTTTCTTCCCTCAACCACCGTGCTGTTCACGTTGCCTAGATCAAAGAGATTGGACAGTTCCTTGCTTGCGTCAATTGCTGAAGAAGAAAGAACTGCGAAGTCTATTACTTTCGCTGGGTCTTTGAGGTCTATCGAGGCAGAAGTGGTGTTTCTTAGTATGTAGCCGATGACTCCATCGCGGTTTTTGAGTTCTTCCAGTTTTGCTTTCAGGTCATTCACGGACATAGTCGCTTCTAGAACTATTGGTTCTGTAACTTGGCCAACCATTTGAGTTTCCTTCTTTTTCTTAGTCATGATCCATTGCCTTTTCTAGTCGACTACAGGTTTGACTTTGACGAGTTCGCCCTTCCTGATCTCTAGCGTGCGCTGAATCTTCTGGGGTATCTGGACAACTCCTTTGCCCTCTTGTTTCGAGTCTTTTACGGGTTTGATCTTGCACCTGGTTGATTTTCCTTCGAATGTCTCGATTTCGACTTCCTCGATCTTTCTGTCTTCGTAGAGCTCCTGCCACTGCAGTAGCGTTTCATTGTCTATGCGCACGGTGTCTGCTGCCACTAGCAAACCTCCAATGTTTTCAACCATAAACTGGTTTGCCGTGGGTTCTGGCCGCACGGTTTCAGGTTTAGTTGGTTGTTCAGAGTCTTCAGCTGCAAGCTTTTCAGCACGTTCTGTTGGTTTTTCATCTTTTTTGATAGTTCGAATTTCGGTCTCAGTTTCGGGTTCAGAGGGATTGTTGTTGAGGGGGGCAGGGTTGATTTTCTCTAGCAGCTTAAGAACGGTCTTAACAAGAGTGTGTGTTATGGTATTCAAGTAGTTCTTGTCTGCATTTTGTGAAGTGACCGTGACAAGGTAGTGGTTATTCATGCGGGAAACGTTCACTCCGCCCTTGCTGCCCTCAACGGTTATGAGCTCGATTCCTCCCATGGTTTCAGCTTTTTCCATTAGACCATCAAAGGAGTCAACTATCTTTACGATAGTTTTTCGAGGAGTGCTTTCGTCTGCGGCTGTGATCTCACCGTCTTCTCTGAACATGAACGCGTTTTTTATGTCTGGACACAGGTTTCGGATTTCGTCCAAAGTGCTCTTTAGGGCAAAGGAGTAGAGTTCGTTATCCATTTTTCCACTTCAATGCACATTCTAGGATATTCTGAACAGTATGCGCTCGGGAACTCCGTCGCTCTCTATGACTAGATATTTTAGGCCTTCAGTGTCTCCAAGCTGGTCCAGCCATTTCAGTGCTTCGCGCGCCTTCTGCAGTACGAGTAGTCTCTCCTGATGGCTTCGAACCACTTGTTCTATGGCTGTCAGTTCATGAAATGGGTTGGCGTCCAGCACCAAGTTTAAACTGCCAATAGAGATTTCGCCGAGGCTTTCGCTTGTGGCCTTCTTGCCGGCCAGTTTCATTACAACTTCATGGATTTTCCTGGATTTCTCAGCCAAGGCTCTGATATCGTCCAAGCGACGAAGATACTCGCCTAAAGTGCTCTTTGTCTCTGATATCTCCTTATCCAAGGTTTCCGCAATTTCTTCTGCCGAACCATATTCTTTTATTTCCACTACCATTCTTTTTTGCACCTCCGAAGAGGAAACGAATAGGGATATGGGATACTGTTGGTTTCACCCCACCCCCAATCTCAACAAATCGCGAGAGTGACAGGTTTTCTAAGGCACCAAGCCCGTGGTTTGGAACTCATGGTTTTTGAGGGTCACTACCACGAATTGATAGCTGTAGCCTGATTGGAACCCGGGTGAAGCGACATCCACAGTCAACGTTATCTTGTTGGTCGGTTGTATCGTGAGTGAACTTACGCTAGTGGGGGTATACGATGTACCGTTTACGCGCACCGAGTCTA
>Ga0315279_10004633_pt1 | contig 18378 bp, 12 predicted proteins | sample YL17G06_20_MG_FD_203694 | JGI IMG/M metagenome (GOLD analysis project Ga0315279, IMG submission 203694) | Sediment microbial communities from Yellowstone Lake, YNP, Wyoming, USA - YL17G06_20 | ecosystem: Environmental > Aquatic > Freshwater > Lake > Sediment | place: USA: Wyoming | collected... | reverse complement strand
GGAGTCGGGCAACATGCCTGACGATGGTGTTCAAGTTAGCCCAGTGCGCCGAGGGACGCTGGCATCGATTACATGGCAAGGAGCTGCTCGGTGAGATCATTGAAGGTGTGAAGTTTGTAGATGGTATTAAGGAGGTCGCCGCTTGAATCACCACCGGCCCAACATGGACAGGCAGAAAGAATATGGAATCGCCTTCGGCGAGGCTGTTCTGATGTCATCACCCCCCAGCCGAAGCCAGATGCACGGCAGAGCCAAGTGTCAGGGTTCTACTGAATCTGGCTTTGGAGGCTGGGTTGATGAAAAGATCCAAACAGCCCGCGAAGTGTCTCCGCTGTTGGGCCGAAAAAAATCTTATCCACAACATTTGACAATAGCTCTGCAGCAGGTACCGTATAGCGTGCACCGTATAGCCTTTAGGGTATTGTAATTCTGTCCCTTCGGCAGAGTTTACCCCTTCACCACATTCAGGGCAGCCTCTGAGCGTAGTCGGATGGACTCAAGGCGAGCCTCTGTTCACTCTGTGTTCTCCGCGGCAAAAACAAGAACCGCATCGGCGGGCGCATTTGTCGAATTGTCTTTTGGCAAGAAAGTCCATTAGTTGTGAGAAAACAATCCGTCCAGTGTGCATTGGCCAGTCCTTTCATTGAATCAGTGAAAGTATATTGGCCAAAACTTACGGACGATTTGAAATCGATCCCAACCATTTTTCCTCACAAGCTGTTGAAATTATTATCCTTATGTCAATCCTCTATAAAGCTAATGGGACAGTAGTGTTGAATTCCACAGTTTTAGGTTTTCACCTTTGAATTCTACGCTTTCTCTTACAGAAGCTGCTCTGCGTTGTCATAGACCTTCCGGATTGCTTCTGCTATCAGGTCCATATCGGCTTTTGTGCCCATTAAAACGCAGTGGTGAAAACACACCGACTCTTCACGATAGATTCTGTGACAGACCGGCACCTCAAACCTCGCGGGGTCAATTTCTTGCCAGTACCTGTCAGTGAGTTTGTGCCGACAGGGCTTGGTATGCGGCGTGTACAACGCACAGGCGTTGAGCGGCTCATAACTTGACTCGACCGGACAGCCAAGCTCGGCGGCGAGAGCTTTTCGCAGTTCTGTAACCGGAAGCGCTTTGAAATCGCCCTTGTTATATCTGAAAGAGAAGTTGTAATATGCAGCCATCGTTTCTCTCTTGTCACGCCACATCGGCAGTACGCCCGGAAGTTCTGCGAGCAAAGAATTGAAATATCTGGCATTATCTTCACGAAGGCGGTTCTGCTGGGGGAGTCGTTTCAGCGCTTCGATGAGTAATGCCGCCTGAAAATCCGTGATTCGATAATTTCCGGATTGGATGAAATTGCCTTCATCGCTGTAGATTCCTGCCGCCTTGTCGGCTGGCTTTTCTTTCTCGGGTCTTCTGCCGCAATTTCTAAGGGCATCGAGTTTTTCATATAATTGCGGATCGCTGGTGGTAAGTGCTCCGCCTTCTCCTGCTGTCATCAGTTTCGATAGTTGGAAGCTGAAACTTCCGATGTCGCCGATGCTGCCGGCCTTTTTTCCGTTCCACTGGCCGCCGTGTTTGTGGGCGCAATCTTCGATTACCCGAAGATGATATTTGGCGGCGATCTCGGTGATCGCGTCCATGTCGGCAAAACTTCCGTACAGATGAACCGGGATAATAGCCTTCGTTCGCGGCGTGATTGCTTGTTCAATCTTTGCCGGGTCGATGCACCAGGAGTCCTGGCAGACATCAACGAGTATCGGCACGGCGTTTACATCCAGGACGCTCGCTGCCGTTGCCTGCCAGGTCAGTCCGGGCACAATCACCTCGTCGCCCCATCCGATGCCGCACGCTTCCAGAGCCAATTGTAGGCTCACGGTTCCGTTGGCGACCGATAGGGCATATTTAGTGCCAATAAATTCTGCAAAGGCCTTGTTGAATTTCGACTCCTTGGGGCCGTTATATGACCAGACGCCGCTTTTTAACACCTCAAGCAAGGCGTGTTCTTCGTTCTTATCCCATACGGGCCATTTCGGCCAGGGATTCCTTTTTATGTCACGCACGGGCTTTCCGCCCTTGACGGCGAGCTTGCTTACCATAGGCGAAGATTGTACATTGTAAACCTGTCCTGAGCAAGCCTGCACTGAGGTTTCTCGAAGTGTCGAAGGATTGACAATTGAAAATGGGAAATTGACAGATGAGAGGATGTGATTGTCGAAATGTTAGGTTACTTACCTGCGGCTGGATGATTCAGTCTTCAGCCGAGGTTAAATGCCCCGCAGATGAGGTCTCCCAGCCGGATTTTGACGCCCATGGCTGGTATCCGGCTTCTGTGCCGTCCACGGTATTAGCTGCTCTGGTAGAAAACGGAGTTTATGTGAATCCTTATTTTGGGATGAATCTGAAAAAGGTTGCGAGTGAGCCATTTGAAAATCCGTGGTGGTATCGGGCCGAATTCGAATTGTCGGAGGAACAAGCCGGGCGGACGGTGCTGCTAGAATTTGACGGGATAAACTACGCTGCGAATATATGGCTGAATGGCGGGCAGATTGCGGATTCCAGCCAGGCAAAGGGAGCTTTTCGTCGGTTCCAGTACGATATTTCAAAGTCTGTTGCTGGAGGGAAAAACGCACTTGCGGTGGAGGTCATTCCTCCTAAGCCAGGCGATTTCTCTATCGGCTTTGTCGATTGGAATCCGCCGCCGCCCGATCGCAATATGGGCATATTTCGCAGCGTGAGATTACGCTTCTGCGACGGCATCTCAATAGAGAATCCTTTTGCTCAAACAAAGTTGAACTTGAGAACGCTCGGTGAGGCAACGCTCAATCTAAGCGCGGAGCTGGTCAATCACGGCGATAGCACCGTATCGGGGATTCTTCAGGGTGAAATTGAATCCGTAAGGTTCAGTAAAGCGGTTGCTATAAAACCATACGAACGCCAGACCATAGAATTCACGCCCGATGAGTTTCCAGCCCTGAGGGTCGAAAACCCAAGAATCTGGTGGCCGCACGATTTGGGCGAGCCGAATCTATATGATCTGCATCTGAAATTTGTCGAGGGCAACAAAGTTTGCGATATTGCTGATGTCAGATTCGGCATTCGTGAAGTCCAGGATTACATTAACCAGGGCGGGCACAAGGGATTTCAAATTAATGGCAAGAAAGTTCTGATTAAAGCAGGGGGTTGGACTGACGATTTGTTCCTCGCCGATACGCCTGAAAGCATTGATGCCCAACTGAGATATGTCAAACACATGAATCTAAACAGTATCCGCCTGGAAGGTATCTGGGGCAAAGACCACACACTATACGATTTATGCGACCGGTACGGCATATTGGTAATGGTCGGCTGGAGCTGTCAGTGGGAGCATGAACAATATCTGGGTAAAGCGGTTGACCCGCGTTACGGCGGCGTGATTTTGCCAGAGGACATCGAGCTTATCAGCAAATCCTGGCAGGATCAGGTACTCTGGCTGAGAAACCACCCCAGCATATACGTCTGGGCCGTCGCCAGTGACAAGGTCCCCAAGCCCGAACTGGAGAGAAAATATATCGAGACGTTCAGAAAATACGATTCCACCCATCCCTATCTCTCATCAGCGGGCGGTATTGGAAGCGAACAGAAGATTATCGGCTCTGAGGCGGTTGTCAGTGACATCAGCGGCTGTTCGGGCGTCAAGATGCTCGGCCCTTACGATTACACGCCGCCTGTTTATTGGTACACGGACACAACCCGCGGCGGGGCGTACGGCTTTAACACGGAGACCTCGCCAGGGGCGATTGTTCCGCCGCTTGAGAGCATTAAGAAAATGATTCCACAGGATCACCTTTGGCCCATAGACGAATACTGGCAATTTCACTGCGGCCTGAACGAATTCAACACTCTGGACCGATACCAGCAGGCTATAAGTCGGCGCTACGGCCAGCCAGAGAGTGTGGAAGAATTTGCCAGAAAAGCACAGCTTCTTAATTACGAATTGACTCGACCTATGTTCGAAGCCTTTCGGGTCAATAGACCCATCGCAACGGGAATTGTCCAGTGGATGCTAAATGCAGCCTGGCCAAAGATGTACTGGCAGCTCTTCGACAAATATCTGATGCCTACAGGCGCGTTTTACGCCACGAAAAAAACGTGCCAACTCTTGCACATGGTTTATAACTATGGAGATCATACCGTTAACGGTATAAATGACAAACTTGTGAGCTTCGAGAATTTGCGAGCCGAGGTTCGAGTCCTCGATATAGATTCTAATGAGGTTTTTGCCAGGACTCTCGATATCAGTCTGCACCAAGAGTCTTCGCAGAGCATTCTGGAGCTGCCTGAATTTAAAGATATAAGCACAACGTATTTTCTTGCTCTGAGACTTTATGACCGGAATAACGTAGAATTGGCAAACAACTTCTACTGGTTGTCAACAAAGCCTGATGTTCTGGACGGAGTTTACCCTGAGCGAAGTCGAAGGGATGCCAAAGTTGAGCCATGGCCCTACTACACGCCCAGTAAGCAGTACGCCGACTTTACGCTCTTGAACCATTTGCCGCCTGCCAAAGTCAATATAGAGCATCGCTTCGATAAGGTCGGTGAGGACCAACAGGTCGTCGTCAAACTTCAGAACGTGAGTAATTACCTGGCTTTTTTTATCGAGTTTGGCGTCTTAGGAAAAAGCAGCAGCCAAACGATCCTGCCTGTTTTCTGGGAGGACAATTACGTTAGTTTGCTGCCCGGCGAAACCAGATACCTCAAGGCGACATTTCCCGAAATAGACGACGAACTCGTACTGACTGTTGATGGATGGCTACGGAGTGCCTAAAATGTGGAGTGACTAAAGTGCCTAAAATTATAACTCTCGACTTTAGCTCACTTTAGGCACTTTAGCTCACTTTAGGCCGAGATGGCTTTATTGAATTTTCTTTAGGAATCTTGCCATCCAGTAGGGCAAAAGGAATATGTCGCCGCTATATTCCTGGCGTCCATCATCGCCGCCGTCTAAGCGGAAAGCGTTGTTATTATGTTTGCTCATCGGGCGTTCATCGGCGGGCAGGACTTTCTGTGTGGTTTGTTGGCGGAAATTGAGGTCCAGAAAGTCCAAATCTTTACGATGACTGTTTTTTATAGTCCAGCCGATAGTGTCCAACGGAAACTCTTTTAATGTCCAAATACTTTCGTCCAAATCGAAGCCTGCGGTGAGCGCAGTCGAACCGTCGGCGGCCGCCGTGCCGGCGTAAATAAAATTCCAAAGTGGATTTTTCTCCGGGCGTTCAATCTGCCAATGGCCCTTGATAGTCTGGCGATATTTTTCACGCAGGTCGTCCGAAAAAGCATATTTGTACAAATTCCAGTAGGATAAGAAAGCCAGCTCGTCATCGGAATGGTTCCATTCGGTAGTCAGATCGATGCCGGGGACGCGAGCCAGTTTTGTCACGGGGATCATAATGTTTTCCAAATAGCCATGCTTTTGCAGCAACTGGAGGGCCTTGTCTTTATAAATTTGCTTGCCCGTGAAATGATATGCTGCCTGTAGAAATGAAATGATTTCGACGGAGTTGAGTCTGCGGTCGCCGACCTCTCGCGGGAACCGATTGACATAGTCCGGATTCCACTTGCCCCAGAGGGTAGGCTTGCCATCGTAGTCGATAAGGTACAAGTTATTTCGCACAATATGGCTCATAATTCTATCCATCAGGCTAATCGCTCGCTGTCGCCACTTTTCGTCCGGGACTATTTCTGCGAAGATGGTATAGGCGAAGAAGTGCCCCACGATCTCATCGCTGCTGGTTGTGCCCTTCCAGGTCCAGTTACCATCTTCGGAACTGTGCCAGCGGGGCTTATCTGCCATTTGATAGCCGGACCGTTCAAAGGATCGGGCCGGGAAGCCATCCAGAGGATTAATTTGCTCCAGACGTTCCATGGCCTCAAACGATTCGTAGCAATTCTGCAACGCCTGGTCCGACTTGGTGACAGCGTACCGGAAAAGTTCTCCCGCCAAATACATGGCCGTCCACAAGCCGTCGTTATCCTCGTCAACCAGTGTTCCTGTTGATAAGTCGCCGGGCTTATCCATTACAAAGATGCTGTTTAAGCCGTAGCGTATGTGGCGTTGTCGCGTAAGCCGGTCAAAATGAGCTGCCTTTTCCTGAAGGGTCATCATTTTGAAGTGGATAATGCTCAGCCCGTTTTCAGAAAGAATCAGCACAGAACCATCTGGACCTTCGCAAATATCAACGACATTGTCGTCCACCAGCCATCGTTTCGAGGCATAATAGTCTATTTGACCATCGTCGTGCAGAGCAAACGCCCCTTTGGCCGTACCAAACCAGATTTTGTCGTCGATCTGCTTGATACAACGTATGTCCGTCCAGGGCAGTTTCGTTTGTGGAGCGGCCTCGTGCCGAAAAGATTCTGCGTCCAGTTCGATATATCCATCTGTCGTGCCGAGCAGAACGCGTCCATCGCCTGTCAACTCCAGACAATTCAGATTTCGGCCTTTGAAAACTGTGGCAACTTCTTCTCCTGGCGAGAACGAATCGAGCTGGTGGTCGGATAGCAGAAGGAATCGCTTGTGCTCACGGTCAAAAAAGACCTGTTTTATCTGTATTTGGTTCATCTGCTGCCTGGACCCCGCAATAAATTGCGGGGCTAACCGGTTAACCCCGCCATCACTATGGCGGGGTTCACTGCCCTGGCGAAAATAGGCGATGGAGTTCTCTGCCGCGACCAGAAAATCGAAATCACCTGCCATCTTGAATAGCTTGGCCTGGGGCATCTGGTGCGGCACGAAAAATCGCCCCGCCCAGGCGTTGCTGAAGACGACCTTGTCAGTCAGATAAACAAATTGATTGTCAGAAGTGTCCAGGTCTTTTATTTTCATATCCACCATAGGCCTGTAGTGGCGATCCGTTGCCAACTTTCCGCTCTCAACCTGCAAGAGACCCGTCTCCGAAAGAACCTGGATACGGCCATTCCTGTCCGACCTGACCTTGATCAGTTTGGTGCCGGCCAGCTCCTCGGAAAGAGGAATCTTATCCGCGAAATCCTGCGAGATAGGACGGTCGGGATATACCAATAACCCCGCAATAAATTGCGGGGCTAACCGGTTAACCCCGCCATCACTATGGCGGGGTTCACGCTCTGCGGAGAAAACAGGCGATGTCACGCAAAGTAAAACGCAAAGTACTCCATATCGTACGCTCATAATGTCACCTCTGGTTTGTCTCCACGAAGCGAAGGTGGCTTCCGAACAAAGGCTCTTTATGCGATGCGACAGTCAGATACGCCAAAACCAAAACAAACAGCGGGACCAATAACAATGCTATCCAGTATTTTATGCCTGGCTTCCAGGCTTGTCCCGAGCCCTGGCGAGGGAACTGCCCGCGAAAACTGCGACACGCTAAACCTGGAGGTAGACCCCTCGACTTCGCTCGGGGCAAGGATGCCGGCAATTCCGGTTCCGGCTGGGGCCAGGGCTGTCCGGATAATGACAACACGATTATCGAACAAATTCCGCCCGTGATCCAGCACGTAGTGTGCACAAAAAACACTCCTTTAGCCGCCATGCCTGGAAACGCCTGCAGTAGGGCGCCAATAATCGGAATCCAAAGAAGCATCATAAATAAAAGCTGTGCCCGACCAAAGGCACTCGAAGGCGCAAGCGGCAGACTCTGGCGGCGATAACGAACAATTGCTATCACCACAATAGCCGAAAGGCAGACGGCGACCAGTAAGAACCACCATTCTATGCGCATGCTGAAAAGCTGCTCTGGGATGTGATGTCCTTTGGCCCAATTGCGGATATTTTTCGATAAGTTGCTCCACATCATTACCAGCAGCAGAAACAATAGTCCGACTGTGTTTAGGTTTCCACTGTTTTGGTCTTCTGCCGGCGGCGTAAGTCTCGCCCGTGCGTATCGCAGAAAAGCCAGACCTACGCCCAGGCCCATAATTAGTCCGAACAGTTGCTCCATCCATTTCCAATAGTCCAGGCCTTGAAGTGCCTCGTAGTGACCTATCGGCCCGGCCTGTGCTCTGCCAAGCATATTCACAAAATCGCCGGCGGCGAAGCCGATGCCTCCGGCTAAGAAACCGTAAAGAGCCAGTGTGAAGGCCGCGTGATTTTTTTGTTTGTATAGGTACGCTAGTAGTGCCGCGAACAAACCGACACAACCCGCCCAATTGTCGCTTCGAGGCGGAGTCATGTGAAGCCCAAGTAAGCCGGTCAAGATCAGGTATCCAGCCCACCATCCGCCGGCCAGTACCGCAATTAGCGCGCAAGCAGGCCGGTCACGAGGGACCACAATTGCATACACCCCAGCAACGAGCAAAGCCGACAGCGCCGCAAACCAATCGGTGTCATTGGCGTACCAGACATTAACCAGCCATGTAGTTACGCCGGTCAGGTCCATAAACACCCTTAGAATCCAGTATACAACCAATGGGCCGGCGAAATGCTCCAGATACGAGCGCGGCTGCGTTACGCTCAGCGCGAGAATCGCCGAACCAATGCCTGCCCAAAGTCCGCCGATCAGCAGTAGACACCCATAGCCGTAAGTGACATCCAGCAGTGACGAACATGCGGTGTAGCCGGTAATTTGCCCGTAGCTCATCTGCCCTCCGAATGCCCAGCCGATGGCCCCGCACATAGCCATAGTTGTTGCGCGCCGCCACCAGTCTGCCCTTCTCGATGCCAGGCAGATAGCCAGTCCCAGCAGCGCACCCGGTATCATTGCGCCGGCTTCGTGCCCGTAGTCGCCTCGGATGCCCCATCCCACCGACATGGCCAAAGCTGACAATATGACGCCCGCCCCAGCGTAGCACCTCAAATTTGAAATTTTGGCCATTCAGCCTCCCAACCTATGGGTAAAAGTTATCTTCTGACTGGGTGAGGTTTCCAAGACAAAGTCCTGCCCGTCCACGGTCACAGCTTTTTCGTCAATCCCCTCGATCGTGTATGGGCTTTTAGCAAATGGGTTTTCAAGACGACATACGCCGCCTTTTTCAGACAGGATTTCGACAAATTGTGTCACGCCGTCCCTACGTTCCGCTGAGACCAGAAACGCCCCTTCTGCCCGCAGGGTTTTGAAGGAGACGTCTTTCCAGTTTGGTGGGATAGCCGGGAAGACGCGGATAGTGCCGCTGTAGCTTTGCAGCAGCATCTCTTGCAGACCCGCGGCGGCAGCGAAATTACCCTCCAGAGTGAATGGCCTGTAGTGGAAATTGGAGTATCCTTTGCCCGACTGGTCGCCATTACAGTGAAAACTGTTGCGCAAGCAAAAGGCGGTGGAGAATATTTCCAGGGCTTTCTCGGCCTTCTCGCCGTCACGGGCGCGGGCGGCAAGGTTCGCCAGCCAGCTAAAACTATATCCGCACCACCATGTGGTGCCCTTATCTGTGAGGTCATCAAGAGAGGCCTTTATTATAGCCTGGTCTTCGGGGCCATTTTCCCATCGAATAGTGCCGAGCGGGTGAATCGCCATCAGGTGTGAAAAGTGCCGGTGCGAAAATGGAAGCGGATAATCTTTTGCAACGAGCAATTTCTTAGTCTTGGGGTCAATCGCCAGCTCCGGCATCTCTGCAAGAACGTCTCGCCAGTGCTTTGCCTCCTGGATTTTGCCAAGTTCGGAAGTCACCTCAGCAGTCTTTTCGAATGCCCAGCGAATAAGTGTAAGGTCGTAGTTGGTGATGGATGGAAACCACGCTTCGAGCCTATTGTCATTGATCTCCGGCGAAGAGCTCAGGGGCAAAGTTCGCTTGCCATCCGGTCCTTTCTCGGTGACTGCTTCGAGGAAAACAGATACTTCTTTGAGCCAGGGATATGCACGTTGTTCGAGGAAGTTTCTGTCCATGCTATATCGCCAATGCAGATAGAAATGATGTGCCAGCCAGGCGGCGGTGGTGGCCGAGTGGGTGTACTGGTGCCAGCCGCCGATCTGCTCCTGATTCAGGTCTGCTGTCATAGGCACATTCAAGCCAGGCAAGTCAAAGAACCGCTTTGTCCATGCTTTTGCGGTTTCCTGTGTGTTCCAGAGCCAGTTGGCAAATCCAAGAGCACCTTCGAGATGATTACTGCTGTAGGCCGGCCAGTAGCACAACTCGGTATTCAAATCGTGATGGTAGTCGCCCTTCCAGGGCGGGATTTTCATATCGTCCGCTGTCCATGGTCCTTGCAGGCTGATTGGCGGCGTATCCGACCGAGCGGCTGCTCCAAACTTGTACATCTCCAGGTACCACTGCCTTTCGATGATGGCGTTTGGGACGCTGACCGAGGATTTGTCCCAGTAAGACCGCCACCACTTGCGGTGGGTTTCTGCCGCGTTGGCAAACCCTGTCGCCAGCACCTTTTCGCAGTTGGCCCGCGCCGTTAGCAGAGGATTTTGGCATTCGTTTGATGTTGCGATCGACCAGACGCCCAGCCATTTGTCCACAGATTTTTGCCAAGCCACAACGACGGCAAAGCTGAATCCGCCCCAACCTTTTTGTAGGTATCCGGTCCAATTATCACCGCCGGATTCTACGGGTGCGTCATACCTCAGACTGGCAAGGTCGCCTGCGCTGATTTTGCCGGGCCCGGCTTCTTCGGTTACCTTAGCCGCGAAGGGTGGAGCCAGCAGCTTGACAGCGACAGGCTGAGTCGAATTCACATGAATCATTCCAAAAGGCTCTGTCGCGTGTACGAAAACCTGCACCGTACTGGCGTTTTTCAGTTGGGTCGTAGCAATTGCCGTCGCCAGGTCCAGTGATGCTTGACCAAAGACCGGATTGTCGCCCAGGATTAGTTCGATGCGTCCAGCGGGTATTTTTGTCGGGCCTGGATGTCCGTAGGGGTCATCATAGAGACGGTGGAGATCTGCCAGTTTTCCTTCTTTTACCCACTGCCGCATCGTTCTGTAGGAGTATTCTTTGGTGTGGAATTCAGGTACAGGTCGAAGGTCCCAAAGATCCGTACGGTCCAGTGAAATCTTCAACGGGGCACCGTCTCCCCAGACTAAAGCCCCCAGCAGTCCATTGCCCAACGGAATCGCCTCATCCCAGACCATCGAAGGGGTGCCGAAGCACAATCCATGTTCGGCTGCTGGATTCGCCTCTGCTTCACTAAAATAAGCAGCGGAAATCAGCACCCCGGCGGATAGTATTCGAACTATATGTCTTGTATAGTGATTATTCATGATTAAGACCTAAAAAAATAAAAAAAGGGAACGGCCTGCCCTGAGCTTAGTCGAAGGGGTTCTATTTTTCCCTTTTTTCCTATGGTTCCTGATCTGGCCTGCTGGAAGTTACTGGAAACTTTTTAGCCACAGCCTGCTCACTTAACCTAGTGTGCGACGATAAAGGATGCGATGTCGTCAATTGCGGTCTGGATCACAGAGCCGGGTTTCTCGTACTCAGCGGGCGTGGCCATGCCGGTTCCCGTCATGAAGAGGTGGTTCAGGTCCGGGTAGAGCTTGAACGTGACATCGGTTCGCGAAGAGAGCACATCCTTCCAGATATTGAAATCCGCCTCGATGGCCTGGTAGTCCCGTGCGCCCTGCATGATGAGCATCGGCTGTTTCAGCGACTTTGCCATCTCCGCCGCCGCCGGAATATAGTCTCGGAGATCCTGAAGGTATGAAGCCGGTGCGCGTTTCATGTGCGATTGTATTTCCTTGTCGATCTTCTTCTTGGTGGCATCAGTTATCGGCCCGCTTAACGAGGCTATGTACGTGAGCTGCCGTAAGAGCACATCCTCTAATGGCCGTGTGCCGCACCCGGCCATCATGATCAGCCCGGCGATTTTGGGGTCGGCCTTCCCGATCCTCGGAATGAGAGTGCCGCCCATGCTGTGGCCAAGTACGTAGATTCGCTTCTGGTCTATCCCCTGCGACTGCCTTAGCACCTCGACCGCGGCCAGCGCGTCGTCTATCACTTCCTCTTTGACGGTATAGTTCTTGTCCCACTTCGCCGGGTCCTTGTATATCTTGGAGCGCTTGTCGTAACGCAGGACAGCTATCCCTCTTGACGCCAGTCCCCATGCGATGTCCTTGAACGGCTTGTTCGGCCCGATGGTCTGATCCCGGTCCTCAGGGCCGGAGCCGTGAACCAAAACCACGGCGGGGAATGGTCCTTTGCCCGCCGGGATAGTGAGCGTGCCCGGGAGTTCCCATTCTCCGCCCTTGTTGACGAAAACAGGGTACTCCTCAAATCGCTCTTTGTGAACGTATGACGGCATCTTATACTGCACTTCTGCGGATTGTGTAGGGGACCCATGCAGCCCGCCGATTTTGCCGTCTTTGTCGAAGACGACCTTGATGTCCCAACTCGCCTTCTCGAACTGGCAGGTCACATGTACAGTCTGAAAGCCGGCCTCCTGTGCCTCACGGCTTCCGGTGCGTGACTTGAATGCCCCTATCTGCGCCGTCACCTGCGCCCAGCTTTGGCCCAACTTCTCCGCGGGCAAGGCAGCCTTCATGGTAGCGTCGAAGTTCTTGGTCGCGGAGGCAAAGTCACCCTTAGCCATGGAGTCAACCAATCCCTCAGCCTGTTGGGTGGCGCTAGGTTTGGCGTAGGATGCAGCTGGTAGCACTTCCACGCACATCATGGTCATGAGGATTATTCTCCCCATCGTCGTTACAAATCGATTCATCATGTTTTTCTTTCTTCTCATTGTATCTGAGATTGCTTTGTAGATTTTGTCCTTAAATAACCCTTAGACAATTAACTATTTATCTAAATATTATCGTGTGGCGATGAAGATATCAAGAAACAAGGAGACTGTGGGGCCGTTGAAAAACCATGTACAGGATGACCGCAACCAGCAGTTTTACGCAAACAACACGAACTAACATTTACTATGTTGCACTTTTTCAACAGCCCCACGGTTCTATTTTTCCTTTTTTCTGGGTCTATGGTCCGTGAGCTGACCTGCTGGAAGTTGCCGGAAGCTTTTTAGCCACAGCCTGATAAACCTCCAGGGCCTGCTCGTACTCGGCCATGGCCTTTTCAGACAGCTTGCCCTTCGTGCAATTAATCTGGTCCATCACGCTGTCGGCGACCCATTCAATCTGCCGCCGATCAGGCAAGAGAGGCAGGCTCGGATCGTCGAAAAATACTGGGCCGGTGTGGGCAAAGCGGATGTTATCCGGCAGCGGTTTTTCATCTCCCCATACAAGTGCGCCGAGAAGTCCGTTGCCTAGCGGCAGGGCTTCGTCCCAGACTGTCGCGGGCGTCTCGTAATGCAAGCCATGTTTCGCCTGTGGCTGTCCATAGGTGTAGGGGCAAAACAACCCCGCACAGAAGACGGGCAAAAAAAAGATTGCAAGCTGATTTATCCGACGCATATAGTCAATTGTCAATTTTCGATTTCCAATTGTCAATTTACAGTTTAGAATTTTAGCAGGAGATTACGGTTATGATACACTATGGATTTGGCGGGAGAAACCAGGCATTTTGTGTGTGGTCCCTCTATGCTGTTGTGGCAGCCCACCTGTTGGTCAGTACCGTCCGTGGACAGGCGTTTTCTTCGCCCGGGCGCGTGCTTAGCCATTCCGAGGTGGTGTTTATGTATGCCGCCGACAGTAACGCCTATCGGGCGTACGACGCTACCTTTGTTGCCTGGGGCGGAGCAGACACGCCGCAGGAGGTCAAAAGGCATCACGACCTGGGAATCAGGTGCACCGGCTCGATGTGGTGTCTGACCGCCGGGGCGGAAAACATCCACAAAAACTCCGCTCTTCGCCAAGCTTGTGCCGTCGATATCGAAGGCAAACCGGTGGAGGTTCCCTGGCTGTTCGACCACACCTACCAGGGCACTAAGACATATTTCGGCTGCACCAACCATCCGGAGTTTCAGTCCCTGTGTCGCCAGCGTGTTCGCCAGGTTATGGCGGGAAATGCCGACGGCTTGCACGTCGACGACCATCTCGGCACCGCCGGGGCGGCATGGTGGCAGGGCGGCGGTTTCTGCGACTACTGTATGGAGGCATTCCGTGCATATCTAAAGCAAAACGCAACCAAAGAGCAGCTCCAGCAGGCATCTATCCAAAACCTTGATGTGTTCGACTACCGCACACTGGTCCGCAAATATGCTAAGACCCGCGCCGAATACAAAAAAGTCCAGCGTCAAATTCCTTTGATGGATCTATTCCTGGACTTTCACGTCAGGGCTGCCGCCGAGCACACCCGACAGTTAGGCCAGTTGGCTTCGCAGGTTATTGGGCATCCGGTGCTGCTCAGCGCCAACGCCGGCATTCCGAATAAGGCACACGAGTACGTCATCAAATACCTGACGCACGTAGTTTGCGAAGTAAATCAGAATGCCTCGGCGGGCACGGGCAATATCGGCCACGCCATCGAAGCCTACGAACTGGCCACCAGACTCGGTAAACCGCTGGCTGCCACCGCCTCGGGCTGGGACTGGGCCTACGTTAAAGAGCATCAGTGCGAAGAGATTGTGCGGTTCTGGATTGCTCTTGCCTACGCACACGGGCAGTGCTTTATGGTCCCGCATCCGAAAAGACAATGGTGCTTCAACAACGAGTTGGGCACTCACTGGTATGCTGCCCCCATTGATGCCTACTCCCCTTTGTATCGGTTCATACGAGTAAACGCCCGGTGGTTCGATGACTTTGAGGCCGTTGACGCCGGCGTCGTAAATGCGCCAAAAAATGTGCTCTGTACGGTCAGGCGCAAGGCCGATTCTCCACAGGTCGTCCTGCACGTTTTGAATCTGGCTTACGACAAAGACAATAAGCGTGTGAGGCCAGTCGCGCCGGTAAAGATCAGCTTTAAGAGTTCGTTGATTGAAGACGCTGTAAGACAGGCGCGAATTCTATCCTATGATGCCGTCCCGCGGGCAATTCCCGTAGAAGAGCAAGATAGCACCAGACAAATCATCCTGCCTGAGCTGAAACTGTGGAGTCTGGTAGTCTTTGAGTAGTCGCAGGGCAATCTTCAATTTTCGATTGTCAATTTGCAATTTTGCCGAGTCCTGGTCCTCCTGCGGCGACATAGCCATGACTTGCCCCGGACTGATCTTGCGAAACCCAGAACGCATACAGTTGCCCGTTGGTGAGGTAGAAGCGGAATTTCACCGGCTTGCCGGCGACTGCGGACAGGTCGCTGGCGTCTTTCCATCGAACTAATTGAAGCGTCTTGTCAACGCTTATGGGGACGCAATTGTCACGCGAAAACGGTGCTATCACCTGGCCGGATTCGTCAAGCAATTCCGCGCGGAACTCACCGGCATCCGCGTCGACATTAACGAAGAGATATTTGCCGGTGAAACGAACGCATCTGGTTGTCAGTGTGCCCCCTGCCTTGCCGGCGTCCATAGAGGCAAATCCGTCGCGTCTGATAGTGGCAAGACCGGTGCTGCATACGCCCGAGGCGCTCGAGCCGGAGACTCCCGCTCGGCCACTAACATAGAAGTAGAGCTTGTCGCCGACAATCAGGCAGCCGCCGCCGGCAGACTGGACATTGCCCCCAGTTCCAGTCGCCGTAGTTCTCCGAAACGCCGATGAAAGGGCGACGGTCTGGACGATGCCAGTGGAAGCCGTCCCGGCTAAAACCCAGACACACGTAGTTGGGCTTGGCGCGGTCATTCGGCTGGCCCGGCCAGATGGTAAATAGGCCCAGCAGCAGACTCTCGTAGGCTACGGCGTCCAGATTGTAGAGCTGCGGCGTCACCATTAAGTCCGGTCGGGGCGGGTCAAGCCGGTCCGCTCCGACCCACAATGGTGCCTCGTCGGGCGTCCACTGTGTGCCCACAACAGGGTCAGCGTGCTCACGGTAGCGCCTTGCCCGGCCCAGGTCTGGCGCGCTACATCGGATGCTATAGACCCACACCTTACGGAAGGGATTGTAAAAGACTGTCGTCCGATCACCGACCGGTGTGCTCACCGCCGCGGGCTCGCCCCAGTGGATACCATCCGCCGATACGTGGACAAAGATTGCCCAGCCCTTTGGCGTGGACTGCGTCACAAAAAGCTTGAAGCGTTTGGCAGGGCTTTTCTCCTCAAGGTCAAGCCACACCGTGGCTGAATCGCGCTGGCCTTGGTGGACAACGTTAGTTCCCGGCTTCACGTCAAGCGCGGGCTTTTCCCACGTGATTCCATCTTTCGATATGGCGTAGCAAGTAGCCAGCGTGTAGCCGGCCATGTACCACATCTTAAAGAGCTTATCCTGTGGGTCGTACCATACGCCGTCGCTGAACACCATAGCTGTTGGTGCCGGATGCCCGCCTGACGAGGTGCCCATCTCCCAGGACTTATCAGGTTTAAGTACAGGATTTTTTGGATAATATTCTGCCTGATGGAAGGTTCGCCTTAGTGTCGTCTGCTCGATGAGAAAGTCGTCAACGAACAATTGACGCCCAACGTCGATGGGGATAACCGCAGCAGGGGACTCCAGATACGGCACCCGCATCGGCTCGCGCGTAAGCTGCTCGGTTCTGGGCGGCCATTCGTCCGGCAAAATAATGCCATTGTAGAGCTTTTCACCTGCCCTGCAGTCGCTTGCTGCCCAGAACAGAAACGCTGACAGCAGCAGACCCTTCGACACTTGCCGGAGACAGAACTTCTTCACGGTGGGCAATGTATCGAACCAGCGTGACGGACGCAAACAATTTGGCGTTTTCTTTTGACCAGATGGGTCCAGCCAATTATCTTGGCTACTTCACAGTTCATAGTTAATTGTTCGTTGTTCATCGATCAACTATGAACGCTGAACAATGAACGAGGGACCCCGCTTGGCGGGAACCCAAATGAGGGCAGTAAAATGAAATCAATAAATCGCCGAGAGTTTATAAAAGGTTCCGTTGGTACGGCTACGAGCTTCGTGTTACTGTCGCCCGGAAACAAAGCCTGCCCTGGGCCAGTCGAAGGGGTGCGGGGGGCCAACGATAGGGTCGTGATAGGAGTAATGGGACTGGGGGGACGCGGAACATACCTCGCCGAGCAGTTTGCTAAGCGGCCGGATGCAGAAATTGCGTATCTCTGTGACGCGGACACCAGGCGTTTTGCGCGGGCCCGCAAGATCGTGGAAGAAGCTCAGCATAAAAGCCCCAAGCTCGTGCAGGATTTCCGCAGGATTCTCGATGACGGCAGTGTCGACGCCCTTATCAACGCCACGCCCGACCACTGGCACGCCCTTGGAACCATTATGGCTTGTCAGGCGGGCAAAGATGTCTACGTGGAAAAACCGCTTGCCCATAACATCTGGGAAGGCAGAAAGATGGTCGAGGCCGCCCGTAAGCATAATAGGGTCGTCCAGGTGGGCATGCAGTCGCGTAGTGCTCCTTACGTCCACAAAGCCCGGCAATACATTCAGTCCGGTAAGCTCGGTGACATTCATCTCGTTCGCGTGTTCAATATGATGCAGCATCCCAGGCAGCAAGACCGTCCCGAGCAGCCGGTTCCCGAAGGTTTCGACTATGATTTATGGTGCGGCCCTGCTCCGAAATTGCCTTATAACCCGAGCCGGCAATGGCTGAACCAGTGGGAGTATAGTTGCGGCCCGATAGCCGGCGACGCCGTTCACCAATTAGATTTGGCCCGGTATCTGCTCAACGATGTGCCGTATCCAAAAAGCGTTTCCCAGTTTGGGCGTGTAGATGCTCTGCTGGATGGCCGCCAGACTCCTGATACTCAATTGGCCGTCTTTGAATATGAAAAGTTCAGCCTATTACTTGAGGCCGCGCTCTGGACGCCCTACATAACAAAAACGCCGATGGAGCTGCGGGACTTGGACCGGTTTCCCGACTGGCCCTTCAACGGTACGAGGGTCGAGATTCTGGGGACCGAGGGTTTCATGTATTTTGGCCGGCACGGCGACGGCTGGCAGGCGTATGATTCGGATGGCAAACTGGTCCGCTCAGAGTACGGCCGGCAGGCCGATAAGGAGCACCATGATAATTTCATCGACTGTATTCGCACGCGCAATAGGCCCATCGCCGATGTGGAAATAGGCCACCATTCGGTGCTATTGTGCCACCTGGCCAACATTTCATATCGCGTTGGCAATCAGAACCTGGAATTTGACGGGCAAACCGAGTCATTTAGAAACTCTAATGAGGCAAACAGATATCTGAGACGCCAGTATCGCCAACCCTGGGTCGTGCCGGACGAGGTGTAGCATCACCCTGGGGAATTACGGGTTGACCTGGCCGGCAGAAGCGGTACTGGCTCTCCAGTTGGCGACATCGTTGCCGTAAACACTCGGCGTTTTGCGAGATAGTGATAAGCCGCCGCCATCGGCTTCAACCGGCCAAAGGTCTACGCCGCCTGGACAATCCTCCGGATGTGAACCGTCACTGTAACTTACCCTGTCAATCCGGATATAATAACGTGTGCCAAATTCATCCACGTCACCCGGCATACTTAGGTCCAACTTCTCGCCGCCATTCTGCAACTG
>Ga0315279_10004632_pt1 | contig 18378 bp, 18 predicted proteins | sample YL17G06_20_MG_FD_203694 | JGI IMG/M metagenome (GOLD analysis project Ga0315279, IMG submission 203694) | Sediment microbial communities from Yellowstone Lake, YNP, Wyoming, USA - YL17G06_20 | ecosystem: Environmental > Aquatic > Freshwater > Lake > Sediment | place: USA: Wyoming | collected... | reverse complement strand
ATCCCCTCCACGGCCTTCAACTTGAATTCACGACTGAATACTCGGGCTTTCTTTCCCTGGGACATCGGTTCTCCTTCTTGAGAACTGTCCCTATTATCCATGTCTCACTTTTGGGGTCCACTCCAGTAGCCTGTCCCCAAAACCTTGAAATTCACAGGAGGCGCGCCATGGCCAGCGCACTGGACGGGACATCGAGCCCGAGGGTGCACTGCACGTCGCACGGTCGGCAGCGCGTGCAGGCGACATCCGCCGAGGTCCACCCGCCGAGCAAGTCACGGGCTCTATCCGGTCTCCGGTGGCCGAACGCATACATGGAAGCGCGCATGAGGGCGGGGATATCCATGCCGGCCGGACACTGCGCCAGGCAGCGTCCGCACTGCTGGCAATAAGTCCCCGAAAGTCCGAGCCGTTCCCCCAGTTGCAGGTCCTGCCGCTCCTCGGGCGTCAGGGTCAGATCCTCCATAACCGACAGGTCCTCCAGCATCTCGTCGTAGTTGGAGAATGCCGGGATCGTCGTGTGAACGTTTTCGTCCTGAAGCACCCATTTGAGGGCGGCTTTCATGTTGATTTTCCTGCGGTTTCCATCCCAGTAGACTCCGGCCTGCGTCTTCATGGCCACCACCCCAAGCCCGGCTTTGGCCGCCTGGCTTATGGCAGCCCGGACCTGCTCGCGATGGGACTGCCGGAAATTGTAAGCGGTGAGGACCACGTCCCAGAATCCGCTCTCCGCGGCGGCCTGGATAACCTCAGGTTCGTTGCTGTGCGTCCCGACTCCCACGAACCGCGTTTTCCCTTCCTTTTTCAACTTTTCGAATGCCTTTACGTAGGGCTCGTGCAGCGTGGTTTCCCGTCTGCCGACTGAAACCAGATAGTAGATATCGATATATTCGAGCCCGAGGCGCTGCAGACTCCCCTCAAGAGATTCCGGGATGAGTTCGGGATTGGGGTTTTTCCCGAGGTCCAATGACCGGCCACTTCTTCTCTCGTACCGAAAAGGCAGGTCCGGGCTGGTCGCGATAACAAAAGACTCCCGAGGGAGACCCCGGAGGGCCGCGCCAAGAAGGCGCTCGTGATTCCTTTCAGAATACGAGCTCGAGGTGTGAAAATAGACGACTCCCTCATCATGCGCCGTACGAACAAGGTCTATAGCATAGATGGATCCCATGCTTACGACGGGGAGCCGGAGGCCTGTCCGCCCGAGGGTGCGATACATGAAATTCCGCTTGCCTGAGGATTTCTCCGGCGCCGGGCGGGAGCGGGAGCAGGCGGAAACAAACGCCGCTCCGGCCATTCCGGTCACGCCCGCTTTCAAAAAACTTCTACGCGAAGTGAATCCAGGTTTTTTCATGCAGTATCACGGTTGGCATGGCCGTTAGGCTCATCCAGAATTTTGGTCCAATCCCAATTGCGAGGGTGAGCGCGATGAGGAGGGCAAGTCCCGGCCACTGCCGGATCTGCCGGCATGCCCAGCGAAAATCCCGCCACGAGCTGTTAAGCATGGCGCCGGCATTGAAGCGCCAAGGCCTCCTTACCCATTTCCCGCGCGCCAGTTGGTCCTTCTGGTCCACTGCGGCATCTTTCATGATCCGCCTCGCGTAGCGCTGCACCAGTACTGCAAAGCGGTGCCGGTATCTTTAAAACAAAGTTCAATACTGCCTGCCCGGTGTCCTTTCGAGATCGATCCAGAACGGGAGCCAGAATCTCCCGTCCATGGCCACTGCTGACGCCGATCCGTTGAGCTTTTCCCCGCACAGCTTCATATTGAGCAGAACGACGTGGGGTGCCGAGGCTGTATCGACGGTCTTGAGGGTTCCAAGAAAGGGTCCGCGAAGAATTCCTTCTTTATAGTTCAGGTACCCCAGTGGATTCTTGACAGGGATCGGGGACGTCGCCTGTCCGTCGATCTCGAGGCTGACCTTGCCTGCTTTGCCGATCGCCATGGTAACCGGCAGATCCCGGCCGTCCGCCTTGATCGCCCCTTTCCAGATACCGGTAAGCGCATCGGGAGGATTGAATGGTCCATCCACCGAAGTCTGGATGGCCGGCGCTTTGGGAAACCCCTGGATTAACGCGGAAAAAATGGCCCGTTCGATGTCCCAGAGATCGTATCCCTCGGCGGTGGAGGCGGCGTTCGTCAAGACGACACAGGCAATGTTTTCCCTGGGAATCAACGTCGTCCTCGTCCCGACGCCGAAAGTCCCCCCGCTATGGCTGATCAATCGGTACCCGGCCAGATCGATGATCGTCCAACCCAATCCATATCCACTGAGGCCGGCCCCGGCGTCGATGATCTTGACGCCCGATGCCTGTTGCATGGCATCGATTGTCCCGGCGCCGAGGATGGACTTCTGGTCCAGAAGATGGTTCTTCAGATGGAACATGCCGAAGCGGACCATGTCGTGCGCACTAGCGTAAACAGCGGAGGCGCCACGGTGGTCGAAGTCAAGGAATGGAAGCAGGTTTTGTTTCTGAGTGTACCTCTGCGCGACCATCTCCTCGGGTCCCGGGCCTGTGAAAACCGCGCTGCGTTTCATTCCCAGCGGCTCGAACACCTCGGACTTCATGAAATCCGGGAAGCTTTTCCGCGACACCCGGGAAATGATGTGGTCTATGATCCCATAACCGAGATTGGAATAGTTGAAGACCTCACCGGGAGGAGTCACCAGGATCCCGTAGCGGCGGATCGTATCTTCCATCTCCGGCCTGCGGTAGGACTCGTTCGCGAAAATGACATTCACGTACGTGGGCAACCCGGCGACGTGCTGGAGGATCCGCCTGACCGTTGCCTGCGATGCGTTGCCGGCATAGCCTGTCAGCTTTCCGGGTCCGAGGTAATCGTTCGCTGATTTGTCAAGGTCGACGAGTCGCCGTTCGGCCAGGACCATCAATCCCGTGGCGGTGATCGGCTTGGACGCGGATGCTATAGAATACATGGTCTGTGGAGTCGCCTTGATCTTCTTCTCAATGTTCGCCCATCCCCAGGCTTCCTCCCAGACAATCTTTCCGTTCCGGGCAACAGCCACGGCGACCGACGGAAGCCCATCCTTTTGCATTTTTTCGAGGATCAAGGCGCGGACACTTTCCCATGGGTCCGCCGCGCTCGCTCGTGGAATGTTCGATTCTCCCGCGCAGCCGATCGCTGAGCCGAATCCAGCAATCAAGGCCGTCACGGCAGCGACAGACATTGCCGCGCAAAACATCGAAATCCTTCTTGAATCATGGCGTTTCATTTCACACCCCCCATTAATTTCGGGGACAGGCGCCATAACCTCGAAATTACTTGCGATTCGAGGAACCCGTTCTCCGTGAAATTTCGAGGTTATGGCGCCTGTCCCCGAAATTCACTCAGCGAAGATTCTTGACGTCGAGCTGTTCGAGCCGGGTATAGTCCGGCGGCACGCTGAAAATGCCCGGGGGCGCGATCTTCTCGGCGATTTCCACCACGCGCATCTCATACCTCTTTTTCCATGGAAACCGCCCCGTCTCCTGGTCGATTCCCATTTGGTACCCCTTCATGCTCTGCTGCATCTCCTGCAAAAGCGCTTCATCTTTGTTGGAAACCAGCAGGCGCATGTTGGCAAGCGCCTCGTCGAACAACGCGACCTTGAAGGGGACATCGTTGGTAGTCCAGACGATATTTTCCGCCCGGTCCGTCTGTTCGCCGCCATAGGCGCTCCAGTTGATCAGGCGGAAGCCGTTGCATGTTCGTCCCAGAATCTGCTGGCTTTCACCCAGCGATTCCACCCGCCCCGACGTTTTGCGCTCTTCGAAAAACCTCACAAGTTCAGGAGAAAATGCCGTCGCCCGATTCACCGGCAGCGGGACTTCCAAATAGGTTTTGCGGTTGCGGTTCAGAAAAAGGAAGCGGTTCTTTTCTTTATCCAGGATGAAGGTCCGACCTCCCTCGATCAGCGCCAATTTGTTGGGCGCATGCCAGCCTTCCTCCATGGAAAAAAACCGGGATTCGGCCTCGAACCAGAGGAAATAGTCGATCTCTCTGGTGATCATGCGGCAGTAGACGGCACTGACTCCCGCTCTGGAAGCTGGCGCTTCCGCAGGCTTCTGGTTTGCGGAAGGTGGGCTCCCGGAATACTGAGCGGCCGGATCCGCCGGCGGATTCATGGATGCAGGCCGTCCGGCCATGGGCATCACCAAAACCGCCATGCCCAGGATGACAAGAGCGGCTGTGGCCGCAATGGACTTGCGATGATGCCAGGTCTTTTTCTCCAGCCATCGAATCCGTGCCACCAGCCAGAAGGGTTCTTCGAACACACCCAGCAGGCCCATTCCGGGTTCTACTTTTTCCGTCAGGAGTTCCCGTGCTGTGTTGAGCAGCGTCTGCCGATAAGCATCGGTCCGATCCTGCAGCCGTGCGGCTAGGGTCTGGTCACAGCACATTTCCCGCACATGGCGCAACTGCCGGTGAGCCCACAGCAGGAACGGATTGAACCAGTATGCGACCTGCAGCAGCAAGACCAGACCGTGAATCCACAGATCGCCTCGCTTCACGTGGCACAACTCGTGCAGCAGGACGTGCTCGGCTTCCTCCCTGCTCAGGTCATTCAGATAGTGTTCCGGCAACAGCAGCACCGGCCGGAACACTCCATACACCGCAGGCGTTACCGCATCCCGGGAAAAAACGATTGCCGGCAGTTGCTCCAGATTCAGGTGCCGGCTGGTTTCGACCAGCAGCTCGTGGAACCATGGGGGAATCGTCTTGCGCTCCTCCTGCTGTCGGTGCCAGCGGCGGAGCTTGGCCATCTTGAAAATCAAAAGAAACAGAAAGAGGCTCATGCCCGCCAGCCAGAATGCAAGAAGGTATGCCTGCGGCAACAGCTGTGCAGGAGTTGATGCGGTCGTATCGGGCCGGGCGGGGCCGGTCACCGGCTGCGGGATGGCAGCAGACTCAGGGAGCGCCGATTCCGCCGCCTGCAATGCCGCCGGCTGAGGGAATTGCCGGTCCCAGACCCGGCCCAGCAGCTCCTGGGTTTCCCCGAACAACCGGGGCACTACCGCTGTGGGGAGATACCAGCCGGGGGGGATCAGCAGCTTCACGAAGATCAGCAGCCAGAGCACGTACCGCACCTGCGGCCAGACCCAGCGCCGGATCAGCAGGTCCAGGCCGCTCACGACCAGGATCAAAAGGCTGGCCTGCCAAAACATCGATCCCATCCAGTTCCACCATTGGTACGCCATCATGTTCCAGAGGTCGATCATTTCTCCTCCTTTTCCCTGAGCTCTTCCTCCTCGAGAAGCTGAGCCAGCTGGCGACGCTGTTTTTTCGTCAACTTCCGTTCTCTGACCAGGAAGTGGAGCATCGGCTCCATTGCGCCGTCAAATGCCTGATTCAGGAAACTGCTCCAGGCGCTGCCCCGGGCGGTCTGCGGCGAAACGAGAGCCTCGTAGACGCTGACGTTTTTGCTCTTGCGCTCGCTGACGGCCCGCTTGGTTTCCAACCGCGTCAACATCGTCTTGACCGTTGTGTAGGCCCAGTCCACGTCGGGAGGCAAATGCTCGATCAGATCCCGGACCGTGGCCGGCTGGCAGCGCCACAATGCCTTCATGATCTGCCATTCCGCTTCACTCAATTTCATGGGACCTCCATTTCTACATTTGTAGAAATGGTCTCACGGGTTTCTACAGTTGTCAAGAACATTTTCTACAAATGTAGAAAGACTGCCGTCGACCGAGGAACTCCACCTGCTGAGCGAGGCCAATCTCTCTTCAGGAGGGGGTCATGCGATTCTTGGTTGCGCCACTCTTAGAAAGAAGTCGGGCACCGCCATCCATTCCGATACCCAAATGATGGTCAGGACCACAGCCCGGCTGCGCTATTTGCTCTGAGATCGGAACCGCCCTGCGAACTTGCGGCATCGAAAGCGCTGAACAATAAATAACTTTCATCCGGCGCCACGTATCCCGCCATCTGGAGTTTCACGCTGTTGATCTCATTGGCGAGCGGTTCGGGTGCCTGGTAGATGCCGTCCTGCAAGCGGCTGCGGCAGATGGTTTCCTTCTGGCCTTCCCGCAAGGTGAGGTAGAGGGTGCCGTTTTCGACCGGAAGGACATTCATGATGTACTGCTTTTCGCCGATCGGAATATTCACCGGCTTCGGGGGCCCCACCCGTTGCCCACACGCTCCATTACCCATGGATTGGAGCGGCGGGAAGGCGTGGGGCCGCCGTCAAGGGAGCGCATGGAAGTAAAGTAGAAGTGTTTGCCGTCCGTCGCGATCGCGGGATTCGCATCCCCCCGGCCCTGACTGAAAGATGCCACTTCCGGAGCGGTCCAGGCTCCTTTTTCCTGTTTGAGCTCCACAATAACGGAAAGGTCCGGAGGGAGCTCGACGTTAAAATAGCAGGCGCGGCCGTCCGGGGTAAACGCGATGTAGGACTCGAAAAGACCGGTCGACACGATGTACGGGGCAAACAGCTCGGCACCGGGGCCGGACCACTTCTGCCCCACATAAGGGCCCTTCAAGACAGGAAATACATCCTGAGTGTTTTTTCCTACCGCTTGGGCGCCAAGCTCCTGCGCCGCAATCACGGCCTGGAAAAACATCGCGCAAGCTAATACCAGCCATTGCCGGGAGACTGTCTTCGCCTGTCTCTTCATACGATGAGATCCTTTCGAATTAGGGGGACAGGCTTCTCTTTATGAATACCGCTGGCTGATCCGGTCCAGGATGATCAATATCGCTGCGATCAGAGCCGTGTTGATCGAGAGGATCCAGTGAAAGAAGAGCGGACCGGTTTTGCCTGTTTCCTTCCGGGTGATCTCTTTGTATTGCGATGCGTACTTCGGCGCCAGGAACTTCAAAAAGAGAAAACTCACCTTGACATTTCTCTTGCGCAACGCTTCATAGATCAAGATCGTTGCCGTAATATGCCAGATCACAGCCGCAGCGCAGATAGCTGACATAAGGATTGTGTAATCCATATGTCTTCCCCAACTTTCCCTGAAAAGGTGGATTCAGGGGGCCGCACGGCGATCGGGACCCTGCCTGGCGGACTCCTGTCCCGCGCGGCCCCTGACACTCGTCCTACCTTCTGAAACGGGAGACCGACTCCAAGACCAACGACTCCACTTCTCCCTTGCCATCCAACGCGAAACGGATGGACAGGTTGCCCGACTCATCCTGCCAGCGGCCTTCAACTCCCTGAGGCTTCAACCGAGTGATCCGCTTCGCCGCCAGGTTATTCAGGAGAAGGACTCCGCCTTCATATTGAACCAGGAACTCCGCCTGCGCTTGCACCAGCAGGTATTTCCCGGGATAGCCCCGGAGCTCGGCGGGCACATCCGCCGCCGGCGCATCAAGCGGTCCGGTGCGGCGCATCGGCAGGAGTTCGTGAATGCGAGCTTCGGTGATCGCGCCCGAATCTGTCCCCCCGAAGGTGACATAGACGCTGTTGGTTAGCTTGCTCTGCCAGATTCCCTTTTCGTCCGGATCCTTCAGTGCGAGGGCTATCTTCCCCGGAATGTCCAAAACCAGCGATCCCTCCTTGACGATAACCTGCACCTTGCCCTTGCTGCTGTGCGTGTATTCCCCCAGGTATTTCTCGAATTTCGCTTCGGTCGAGGTCTTCGGTTCCGCAGGGCCGCCCGAGCCGATCCGGTAATCGAGGATCTCCATCTTGCGCGCATTCAGTGCCGTGGCTGTGGACTGGTGAACCCCGATGCGGATGTGTCCCGAATCTACGTAGTCGATTTCCCCGGCTGTTGTATCGACGGGGATCCAGCCAGCTTCGCCCATATAGATCTCGTTCCAGGCATGCTGGCCGAAGGCGCCGCCCCCGGAGGGGACATACATGCATCCCCAGACCACGCGCGCGGGAATGCCGACGCCCCGGCAGAACGCCGCCAGCAGGAACGAGTGGCCGCCGCATTCGCCGCTGCGGGTGTCATACACTCCCCGAGCCGTACCCCCGCCGGGAATCGCTCCCTCGATGTTCTCGCCGACCCATCGGCTCAGGCGGCGCGCCGCCTCCCAGGAATCCCGTGATCCCTTCGTGATTTCCCGGGCCTTTTCCACCAGCACGGGATCGTCCGACTGGATCAGATCCGTCGCCGCGAGATGGTCTTTCACGGCCGGATCCCGGCTGAAATCGGGAGGGAACGGCGGCGCCTTCGAACCATCGTAGCGGCGGTGCTCGATCTCAAACTCACCTTCCACAAGATTGTCCTTTACGGTGCCGGCGAAGCGTTGCCCCGGTACGTTGAGTGCCTCGGGCGACACCCACAGGCCGGTGGGATCGATGGCCGCACGGACCTTCATGTAGGAGATTTCTTTGGCATTCGGTATGGAAATGTTGGCTTTGGAGAGGATGTTCGCGTCCAGATTGGCCGTCTGGAGCGCTTGCACCACCGAAGGATCAGCCAGGTAGGAAAGCCGGTTTGGATGTTGGGTCTGTACGGCGATTCCGGTCGCAGTGTCCAGCCACAGCTTCGATTTCATCCCGTTCCACTTGTTCAATGAGTCCAGAACGATGGTTTCGTAGGTCTTGCCCGCGCGCCGGACTGTCTCGGTTCCTGCCTTGGTGTAAACGGTTTCCTGAACCTGGGCGTCGCGCCCGTCAAAGATCGGATAGGTTTTGGTCTCCAGCCTGCGGTCGACAAAATCCGCCACGAGGTGCGGGTAATAGAGGGTGTTGGCCAGGACGACATCCGGCGGTAGTGGAACTACCTGCTCCTGGTTTATCCCGCTTCCTGAGACGAATGCCTGTCCGCCTTCGATGCGGATTTTGGAAAACAGCCGCATTTCTCCCTGCACAATTGTGCTGTCATGGTAGGTAAACCGACCAGTGGCAGGGTTAATGTGATAGGTCAGGCCGAGCCTGCTTTCGACCTGACTCCCCAGTGCAGCGACTCGCATCAGAATCTCGTGCTTCAGCAGGAGCATCTTTCTACCGTCCTGCAGAAGCGGCGCGGTCGTGAACCTTACGTAGCCGCATACCGTCCCGTTGATTTCGATCGCGTAATAGTACTCCTCGGCGAGCGGTTCGGCGCCTCGGACCGGCCATACCAGCATCAACAACAACGGCGCCATGAAAACCATTCTCTTTACATTCATTGGAATCCTCCATCCGGCATCACGCCGGAAAATGCCCATTCAGCCTCCGGACAAAGCTGATTTATAAAGACGCCTCACTCTTGGCTTTCACGCGGACAGCCACCTGCATAAGCCCGTAATAGGCGGCGAAAGCTATCAGGAAAAGATAGAGCTGCAGATACCACGGCCCGTCGGCCAGCCAGCGGGCGACCGGGATTCCCGGGGCACCGACCCAGCTCCTGCGATCGACGTTGACAATGAAGGTCGTGACGACATCCAGCACCACGAAGGCGATGACACACACGGTCAGCGCGGACACGCCGAACCGCCAGGAAAAGATGTACCAGCAGGCTACCAGGGGCAATGAGAAGGCGCAGGTCAGATTGACCAGTGCCATGTACGCAGAATACTCCCATGTGGAACCCCAGGCCCACCAGACAAACAGCGACAGTATCAGCCAGTAGACGAAGGCAGCTGCGAGAGCAAGGCCGAATTTCGTGCGCACGACCTCGCGGTCGGTCACCGGCAGCATGCGCAGGAGCGCATACGACTCCTGTTTCTCGCTCCATAGGACCGAACTGCTGAGCCACGCGGGAACAAAGATCGCCATCATGGAGAGGATCCCTCCTTTGCCCTTTAGCAGCGCCGGCCATCCCGGCGCGCAGAACGTGCAAAGATGAGTGAGGAAGAAAAAGGATGTTTTTCGAGCAATGGCGAACATGTCACTCTCCTTTCAGCATCGCGATCAGGATGTCGTCGAGACGGGCGTTCTCCACCTTGACGTCGCCGGAGGCGATCCCCGCCGACAGGTGCTCGCGGATGGCGGAAAAGTCCCGGGTGAGTCCCGAGTTGCCGAAGGGCTGCTCGCGGACATCGGCGAATTGCCTGACCAGAGCGGGATTGAGAGCCCCTTCTTTGAAGTGGATCCGCTTCCATCGGGCCAGCAGCTCGTCCTTTTCGGCTTGAAGCACCAGTTCGCCGTTATCCAGGAAGTTGACGTACTCGGCAATCTCCTCGAGACCGTCCGTGATGTGGGACGAGACCACGACGGTCCTCTCCCCACCGGCGACGAACTGGCGCAGGCGGTCGAGTATCGTGCGGCGCAGAACGATGTCCAGGCCTGCGGTCGGTTCGTCCAAGATGAGCAGGTCTGCCTCGTGCGACAGGGCGAGGGCGATCGAAAGGAGCGTTTTCTGGCCCCTGGACAGGTGTCTTATTGTTTTCTCGCGGCTGATCTTGAATTCATCGAGCAGGCGATAAAAGGCGCCGCCATCCCAACGCTCGAAGAAGGGGGCGGCGAAGCGGGCATTGAATCCAACGGACCTGTCGCTGTAGAAACTCGGTTCCTGGGGGACGTAGCCGATCCGGTCTTTGATCTCCTTCTCCCGCTCGTCATAGCCGAGGCCGAAGACGCGGACCGTCCCGGAACTTGCCGGGACTTGATGCGCCAGCAGCTTCATCAGGGTAGTCTTGCCGGCGCCAATGGGCCCGAAGAATCCCACGATGCAGCCGCAGGGGACCTCGAGAGATATCTCTCTAAGGGTGAAATCATGGTATCGCTTGGTGAGGCTCCTCGCCTCCAGAATGGGGGGCATCTCAGTCCTCCTGGATCTGTTGGATCAGCCGCATAATGTCGTCGCCCGAAATGCCGAATTTTTTGCCGGTCCCGAGAATTCTCTCCAGCTCGGTGCGGAATTCGGCAAGCTTCCCGTTGCGCAGGCTCTCTCGATTGACTTCGGTCACGAAAGAGCCCATGCCGGCACGGGTAAAGATGTAACCTTCGTTCTCCAGGTCCAGATATGCGCGTTTTACCGTGATGGCACTGATCTTAAGGGCCTCGGAGAGTTCGCGGACCGAAGGGAGTTTCTCGTCCGGTTTCAGATCACCCGAGGCAATGGCATTCTTGATTTGATCTGTGACCTGCTTGTACATCGGATCCGGATGGCTCGGCGATAGGGCAATGAACAAGACCGCCTCCTAGTCTACATACTATAGTCAATATACATAGTATGACTTATATTCCATTTTGTCAAGGGAAAAATCTGATTTTTTATATGTTGCTGCAAAAAAGGGGTTCTAATCTTCTCCACCGGTTAGGGCCGTTGCCGCTATCCATACAGGCAAGTTTCACCCTCGAAAAACCCCCTGCCAATCCACCGGGATGGGTTACAGGTACTTGTGCCGCCGGCTCATTTCGAAGATATTAATGAAAGTGCTCGACTGGTTTTCGATCTCGCTTCAGTCGTCCGACTGAAACTGAATCCAGCAACGGAAGCATGTCTTGTCGCGAAACGGGAGCGGGAGACCAGGATATGCCGGCTAGTAATGCTGGACAGGCGGAACGGATACATTGGGCCTGGTCTATCGCGGGTTTGATTTTTGCCGCCGGGGTGACCTCTGTCTCCCACCAGGTCTGGCATGTTTCCCCACGGTTGATCCTCCTTGCAGCGTTGCTGCTGGTCGCATTTCGTTACCGATCACTGGCGCTGGTCTTGGCGTTGTTCTTTGTAGATTGGCTCGGCAGGATACCATTCGGCAGCGATCCGGTGCGGTACACGGCAATGGTCACAGCAGTGCTCCTGCTGATGGGGCACGGGCCTTCGAGCCTGGCGCGGGCGCTGACTCTACCGGCAGCGGCAGCATGGTTCTTGATTACGATAGGAGTGCCCGGCGGCTACTCCACATTCGGCTGGATCGTCTTGGGCTCTTCGGCTGTAGCTCTCGTCATGTTCGCCGTCGGGTGGCGCAAACTCCCTTCCGCGCCGCGGCATGTAGACGTGGTGGTCAACTCCGCGTCCGGGAACACCATGCATTTCGCGCAGTCCTTCATTGACGGCGTCAGAGCTGCCGGAGCCGCAGTTACGGTTCACCGCTTTCACTACTTCCGCGATTTCCAGGCCAGGCTCGACGGCGACGCTTTGGCGGTAGCCTTTCCCGTCTATGGTTTTAAGCCGCCCTGGCCGTTTTTGGTCTGGCTGCTCCGGTATCTGCCCAATGGGCGGGGGCGCCCGGCATTCGTGCTTTACAGCTGTGCCATCGGCGCCGAAAACGCTGGACTGCTGGTCTGACTCATTCTCAGACTCAAAGGTTGGCGGACAACAAATGGATCGACACGGTGCTCTATCGCAATCGCGCATGGCACCGCCGCTGCAACGGCTGTGCCCTTTGCACGCTTTATTGTCCTGCGGAAAGGCTTGAGATGATCGACGGGCTTCCTCGAGCGCGAGGAACCTGCACCCTTTGCCTTGGTTGCGTCAACCTTTGTCCCCGCAACGCCATGCACCTGCTTTGTTGGACCGAGTACGGGCAGCCCTATAAGCCCCGCTGGCCCGAATTGGTGGTGAAGTCGAAGACGCAGCTGAAGTAGTGTTACTCAGCATCCGCCAGCGGGCCAATCTGCACCAGTCGCGGAAACCGTATCTAATGTCGGGGAAGATCCTTCACTTCGAGGATTTATCGGTGACCTGACGACTCAAGCTCGAAATTCGTGTGCCTTGAGATCGGGAGCCGGAAAGCCTCCAAATTCATTTCATCTGTTTGATCATGTCAAGGACGAACGCCGCGCAGTATTCGCCCGCCGAGCGCTGGGTCGGCGGCGCGTAGAATTCCGAATCGGAGATAATACGGATGGCGAGAAAACGCGTCTTGAAGCCGACCGCCGCTCCCGCCGCAAATGCACTCTCCATATCTTCCGACGACGCGCCGAAAACCTTTCGCACCCAGAGCAGCCGATCGATCTCGCGGTTGAACTCAAACGCCGAGCCGATCACGCCTTTCAGCACCCGGCCGCGTGTGTATTTTGTCGCGAGCGTCATCTTCAGTATTTCTTCATCGCCAGGGAAACTCTGAAACGGCACAAGCTTCTTGCCCTCCAGCCGCAGCCGGTGGAGCATTGGACTCCAGCGCGACAATTGAACACCCTCTCCGGCTTTGGCCGGCTCGGAATCGAACGCGCCATAATCGACCGTGGATTCACCGGCGATAATGTCGAAAACCTTCAAGTCGGGATCGTTCGCACCTGCAGTACCCTGGTTGATGATCAAGCGGGGGCGAAAGTGTGTGATCGCGAGAACCGTCGCGGCCACGGCGTTGATCGGTCCGACTTCGGTGCGCGAAATCACGACGCTCCGGCCGGTGATCCTGCCGCGCCAGAACGTCCACGCCGCCACCTGAAGCTCGCGTTTGTCCTCAAGAGCCGCCAACAGCGGCTGCAATTCGGAATCGAGCGCACCTTGCACGACGATGTCCACCGGCGCAAATTCATCCACGCGTGCGCCTGAGCGCGATTGAGAAGCTGAGCATTGCGCCGCCGGGTGAATCATGAGCAGAGCAAGCAGGCAGATGGCGGTCAGGATCTTGATCAGAAGCGAGCGAGACAGATTGGCCGGCATAGCTTGAGACTCCTCTCTGTGGACGCGCAGGTGTACCTCACTGGTGCCTATGCGGATTCCATCGAGGAACTAGCGCCCTGGGTATCCCCTCTTTCTGATGTATGCGATTTTGCCAAGTGACAGGAGCTGCCGTTGGCCCTAATCCCGCGAGCCGAAAGAGAGCCATAACCAGATGATTCCTCCTGTTGCGGCAAGTATCGCCGGAATGGCCAGGTGGAGAGGGAAACCCCGGCAACAGCTTTCCAGGTTAGAATTCCTGCGTTGATGCATGAAATGAGCCCGGCGACCAACAACAGGATCCGATCGGTTCTCTTCATTATCTGCGCTCCATCTTCTCAGAATGTAAGTATTCATGAGTCGAAATATCGCCGGCGGAGTGGGCGTGCGATGCAAATCATGGATGCTGCCGGTTCCCGCAATAGTTATTTATTAGCGGATTCCCTGGAAAAATGTCTCGTCAGCACCTCGTACAGCTTGCCGGGGAAAGTCCTTTCGAGTTCTTCCAGGCTGCGCAAGCCGAAGATGAAGGCGATGGCCAGGGGATCGGTGCGCCAGTCGGTGTGCCCTTCATAAAAGCCATACCACATGATGTAGTGGGGCTCCATCTCGCCGGTGCGAATGGAGGAGAGGCGTTGGATCATCACGTCGCGTTGCTCGGATGTGAGGTCCCGGTATTTTTCGGCGAGAAGGGCTTTTTCCCCGGCCGTCAGTTCCCGGCTGATTTCGATCCAGAAGGAGCCGTTATCAAAGCCGTCCGCAAAGATCGACTGCTGGTCGCCTTTCGTGTCTCCGGCATTGAGCAGCACAGTTTTGCCGTGATAGAGAACGGATTGGATATTCTTCCATCGGTGTTCCGCCATATTCCAGCGCCCGAGATCGAGATCCGTGCCGATCATGTTCCAGACATGAAACAGGGGCCGCGCCAATTCCCGATGGGTCAGCTTCATCGCCGATACGAGGCGGTTGTCGCCTTTCAGGACGGAGATGATGTCCTCATCGGCCGCCATGAATCCGCTGGTGGAAAGCCCCCCGGGCCAGCCAAGGCTGGTAATCTCCGCGATGGATCGACCGGTAATCGTCTGCGCTGCATCCAGCTCTTTCTCCGCATGCAGGCCGCTCACTGCCAGCGCAGGGAAATCCACGGCATCGACCATCAATTGCCGGCCTTTCTTTTCGCTGTTTTCCAGCGTCACCGGAATGACGGCCCATCGATTTGCAGCCGTGCGCGCGACGACAACTTCTGCCTTGTCCGCGGTCCAGCACGGAGAGGGGATTTTGGGTTGCGTTTCCAGGGTCTCAGGATAAAGCGCATGCGCGATCTTGATGCCGTCACCCCGTTGGTCTTCGATGGCCCGAAAGTAAGGCCCGGAGCGCGGCGCCTGGATTTCTGCCACGATCCATGCTGCGGCGGTGCGCTGATCCGCATTCTGCCCTTGGAGCAGAGCTTTGAGCGGCGCTACGGATTTTTCGGAACGGGTGCGCACCAAAGCGACCGCCGCTTCATTCCTCACCATCCAATCCGCATCGGAGAGGGCTTCGATCAACCCGGTAATGGTCTGCTCCGAAGCTATCTTCCCCAGCATCAGTGCCGCCGTCCATCGAACCTGCGGATTCGGGTCGCGGAGGGTCCGGGCAATCGCCGGGGCTGCGGGGCGGCCGATCTTCACGAGCGCTTCCTGGGCGCGCTGGCAAACCACGCTGCTTGCATCCGACGACGCCCGAAGAAGCGGATCCACCGACCTATCCGATCCAAGACGCCCCAGGGCCGTAGCGGCTTCAGCCCGAACGTATTCATTCGGATCTCCGAGCGCGGCGGCAAGCACATCGAGGCTCTTATGGGAGCCGATTACGCCCAGTGCACCTGCAGCGGCCATCCGGACTCTGGGTTCCCGGTCTTTGCCTACGAGTTCGAGCAGCCGATTGAATGCGCGATCGGATCCGATGTACCTCAGCGCGCCTGCAGCTTCGACGCGAACCGCGGCACTCCCCTTTTCGAGCGCTTCAAACACCGCGTCGACCGCTTTGGGTGTTCCGATTCTTGCCAATGCAAGGCAAGCCCGGGAGGAAATAAGCTGCACCTCTGGGCCCAGCGCGGCGATCAGCGGCTCCACCGCCGGTTCTCCGATTTGGACCAGATCCTCGACGGCCTTATCCCAATATCTCGTTCCCAGGCTGGTGATGAGCAGATCGATCTTGCCTTTTCGCTCGGCCTGGATGTCCTGCGCGATTGCCAGGCTACTGCCTCCCACAATCATGGCGGTAACGATCATTACGATTATTCTTTTCATGATTTTTGGCTTCCGTTTTCTAATCCTGGAGAGGATGGCGTTCTGGTTATTTGCCCGGCAGAACAATTCGGCACCAGGCGCCCGGGCCTTCCTTTTCCTGGAATTCTATGGTTCCTCCGTTCAATTCGACTGCCTGCCGGGCGATGGCCAATCCGAGGCCGAAGCCCCCTTCCTTCCTCGACCGTGCCTTGTCCAGCCGGTAGAAACGCTCGAAAACTCTGGTCCGTTCCGATTTTGGAATGCCCGGCCCGTTGTCGATGATATCGATGGCCACCTGTCCGTTGCCGATTTCCGCTGTCCGGATCTCAATCCAGCCTTCCCTCGGCGCATTCTGGATTGCGTTATGCAGGACATTGGAGACAGCCTGGCGCACAGTTACCCGGTCGACGGTAGCCGTGAGCTCAGGCTGAAATGATGTGGCCAGATCCTGGGATTTCTCCTCGGCGAGGACGCCGAGTTCCTCCACGACTTCTCCGACCAGGGCGCCGAGATCGAGAGCGCACGGAGTGAGATTGACCTTGTCGGAGTCCCCCCGCGCCAGGGTCAGCAGATTATCCACAAGCTGGGCAACGCGCTGGATTTCTTCCAGCATGCTCCCAATGGCTTCCCGGCACGATGCGCTATCGGGAGGGCCTTGCAGGGCCACCTCGCCGACGCTGCGCATGGAGGTCAAAGGCGTCCGCAGCTCGTGGGAGGCATCGGCGGTAAAACGGCGCAGGCGTTCGAAGGATTCCTCGAGCCGGGACAGGGTTTCATTGAAAGCCGCGGCCAATTGACCGATCTCATCGCCGGGATTCGAAACCGGCAGGCGTTCCGAAAGCCGATCCGCACGGATCTCGCGAGCCTTCCGGGTAACGGCTTTTACAGGGGACAGAACGCGGCCCGCCATAAAGTAGCCGCCCGCCAGAGCAAGAACAAGGGCGCAGGGAATTGCAGCAATCAAAATCCAGGCGAGGTTGCGCATACTCTCGATATTGGCGGTGGCATCATAGGCTGACGTAATCTCAAAGCCGTACTTGGGCACAGAGCCGCTTTTCAGCATGTATGTATGGCCATCCCTCGTCTTCACCGAACGGTCGGCGCCGGAAATTCCTTCGTTCAGTTCTTTCGTCCAGGGCGCCGTTCTCCAGGCTTCCGTCTGATATGCCACTGCCCCGTTCCGGGTGATCTGGAACATCCTGGTTTGCCCAAGATGATAAACATCCATAATGTCCCCCTCTGAATTGCGGAGGACGTCTTCGACAATCCCATAACCGCTTTCCAGCTCGTGCGCGGCCATGGCTTCGAGCTTGTTTTGCATAAATAGAAAAATTCCGCAGGACACAGCCGCCTGGATGACAAGCAGAACGACCGTATGCCACAGGGTCAGCCGGAAGCGGATGCTTGGCGTCCTCATATTCAGGCTTCTCCTTCTTTCACGACGAAACCGACGCCGCGGATCGTTTTCAAGAGCTTCTTCTTAAACGGCGCGTCCATTTTTTGACGCAGCCTGGCGATGTGGACGTCGATGACGTTGTCCAGCGGAGTGGCTCGGTCCGCGGCCTTCCAGACATCACGGGCCAGCATTTCTCTCGAGACCACGTGCCCCTGATAACGGAGCAGATACTCGAGGAGCTCGAATTCCCTGGCCGTCAATTCAATCTCCCGGCTGCCTCGGGTCACCTTCCGGGTGACGCAATCCAATTCGAGATCCGCCAGCCTGAGCCTCAGGACCTGCTCCGGCCGGCCCCGCCTCGTCAAGGCGCGGATGCGGGCCAATAGCTCCGGAAAAGCGAACGGCTTCACCAGGTAATCGTCGGCGCCGGCATCCAATCCCAGGACCCGGTCTTCGACGGTATCCCGGGCCGTGAGAATCAGCACCCGGGCTGCACATCTCTGCTGACGTATGGCATGGAGGATCTCGAGCCCGTCGCGGCCGGGGAGCATCAGATCCAGCACAATGAGGTCGAAGGCGTGCGTGGCAGCCAGGAAATAGCCTTCCTCGCCTGTAGCCGCAACATTCACCTGGGAGCCTTCCGACTCCAATCCCTGGCGGATGGCGCGGGCGACCTTCGGTTCATCTTCAATCACAAGGATGTTCACGGCAGCCCCTCTCATCCTCATTATTTTGGGTAACGCTCAGGAGTGCAACTGAAGTCTTCCTGAAGAATTGGTAAGGAATGCGATGTCCCGCCCTGGCCAAGGACCCAGTGAAAAATCGGGATGACGGCAGCGTGGCATGGGATAGTGCGCAGATCGTTCATGCCGGGAGCATCAAAGGTGCAAGCAAAGAATCCCGGACTGCAAAAAATGAATTTTCCAGACCTGGCACCGTTTAATGAATGATCGTAATTAATGATAGTAATTCGCTTTTTCCATGTAGGCACACCTTTCTCATGACAATGACAGGCTGGTTCTGTTCCGCTATGACGGTCAGCGCAACGTGTCGAACCTTTCAGTCGATGCCATCAAACAGGCGGCCGGTGGCCCCCCCAGGCAAGAAAATCGGCATCCGTTTCCGGTGTAATTTCGGGGACAGGCGCCTGGACTGCACCCCTGTCATGAGACAGGAAAAATAGAGACAGAATGATCAAATGTAGCGGGGGCAGGGGGGGTGGGGGAAGGGGGCAGCAGCACCCTGCCCCCACACAGTCCTGTAGAGATCCCCGCT
>Ga0315279_10004631_pt1 | contig 18381 bp, 13 predicted proteins | sample YL17G06_20_MG_FD_203694 | JGI IMG/M metagenome (GOLD analysis project Ga0315279, IMG submission 203694) | Sediment microbial communities from Yellowstone Lake, YNP, Wyoming, USA - YL17G06_20 | ecosystem: Environmental > Aquatic > Freshwater > Lake > Sediment | place: USA: Wyoming | collected... | reverse complement strand
TGCCCGAAGCGCTGCCGCACACCGACGTTCGTGTAGTCACGCGCAAAAAACTGCCCGAGCGGCGCAAAACTAGCTAACCAAAGCGATTAGGCCGGAAAGCTCGCTTTGCCTCAGGGGTGAACATCCGCTAGAATACGCACGCCATGGATGAGCGAGACTTTTTCGACGAAAGCCAAACCCTGAAGCCTGCCAACCTCTCCTGCCTGTTTTGCCGTCAAACAGACACCTACGAGATTCGCTGGCTAGTGCGCACGAAGAAGACGGCGCTGCGAGGCTCCGCAGACGAGCGGGATCGCGCGCGCTTTGCCAAGGCGCGTTCTTATATGCTGCGCCGGGATGACTTCGTGCAGTGCAAGAATCCCCGCTGCCGGAAGCGCTTCGACATTTCGGGGGTCCAGTCAGTGGTTTTTCTCTAGTGTCGTTGCAACTCAATAAGGCTCTCAGCTACAGCTCTACCTCCCCAAGCATCAAGGATTGCCGCCGGTGCGGTGCCAAGCTAAAACGGTATGTGCGGCAGCGCGATGCTGGGTAACGGGCGGTCTGACGCGGTTAATATTTTGGGTAATAATAGCATCAAGCCCGGCCAGCGGCTCTTCCTCCAACCCGCTGCAATCAAACGCCCGGTCCCGCGCCTGCGGGATCGCGACGCGGCAGCACCGGGCCTTGCTCGTAACGCGAGGGGACATCGACCTCGTCGCGCGCGAAGCTGAGCGGCACGGCCAATTGCAGTTCCAGGCTGGTTCCTGAAGGCAGGACGACTTCTTTTCCCCGGCTGGCCAGAACCCAGACCAACCCACCCACACCCCCGCTGAGCGCACCAATGCCCGCGCCTTTGCCGCTCCGCGAGGATAGGCCTCCGATAATGGTGCCTTCAGTCGCAGTCCTGGCGACTTTCCCGGCGTCCTCCCCTTTCGTCGAGGCGCCTTCGATCTTCGATTCCTGGGGCTTGAAACCCTCATTCCCAGTTCCGCCGAAGCCCGAGAGAGTCGCGCGCAGCGGGCGGGTCGTGCCGTTTGGCAGAATGATGCTATCGAAGCGGAGTCCGATCTGGGCTCGGCCCTTTACGCGTCCGGGCCGAATCACCTGCGTGACCGTTCCCTTCACGGAACTGCCCACGGGGACGACGATGCGGTTGCCCACCGTTATGGGGAAAATCGTCTCGCAGTAAATCGCCTGACCCACGTGCGCTGTGCGCGAGTTGATGGCGTTCCTGAGCACCAAGGGGATGGTGGTTTCGGCCGGTACAACCAGTTTGGAACTATCCGCTGTAGACAGCTTGGCGGCCGGCGCGGCCTGCTCCGGGCTGGTAGTCGCGGCGCCTGCCTGAGCGAATGCGCTGCCTGACCAAAGAAAAATGAACAGAGTGGTTGCTAGCAGCAAAAGAACCCATTGTGCCTGCCTCATAGAGCACCTTCCCTTTCCCGCGTTCTTCTTGCGAATCTGCCTGTAGGATGATGCGCTGTCCTGCGGGGTTGCCGCGCCTGGAGCAGCCCGCCCGGCGTGCGAGTCACGCGCCTCGAAATTCAACGTCCTGCGACCGAAACGGCCAATTCGGGGTCTACAACCAAGAATCTCAAATCCGAAATTTAAGACCAATCAAACTTCTCTTCCAGCCGTGCCGGCTGCAGGGCGCGCGGAGATTACGTAGGCGTCACCAGCCCTCCGCGGGCGAAGGATGTTGCAGGGGTTGCTCACCTTTTCTCCGGATCATGGGGGCGAGTTCATCCCGCCACATGGCGGCATAAAGCCACCTCTACCTGTGGCGGCACGCCACTTTGCGGCCCAGAGGCTCCTGCCGCCGGGGCGCCGGAGGGCGGGCCATGGCGTGCTCCCAGAGGACTGCGGTCAGGGGCGGGTTTTCGGCGGTCTCTGAGCTTCCCTCAGTTTGCGTTCGAGCTCCACCTTCTCTCTTTCGAGCTGTCCGATGCGTTCCTGCATCTGCGCGGCGCGGGTGAGGAGGTAGGCGGCAAGCAACTCCTTGTTGTGATCCATGGTGGCCTGAAGATCTGCCAGGCGCTTCCCTAATTCCTCGCGGTCGTTGTCAAAGGCCATCTGAGAAAGGTCAAACAAATCGTCGGCCAAGCTTTCAGTCCGAAACACGAGTTTGGTGGTCAGGACAACGTCTTGCGGTTGGGCAGCGAGCTGGCGGGCAATTTCGCGCAAGTCCGCCAACGCCCGGCGCCGGTCCTCGATGGGTCGGCGTACGAGGGGCTGTCCCTCCTCGTTCCGGAGCGGCAGATTCTCATTGATGAGCTCGTCGTAGGCAGCATCCAGGGGGTCAAAGGTCTGATCGTAACGGGCGAGGAATTCCGGGAGGTTGGAGGGGGTCAGTGTTTCCTGAGCCGAGAGGGTACCGGGAACAAGAGCCCAGGCTACCAGCGTAAGGAACAACAAACCTCTTGGCATGTCCACCTCCTCGGGCGGGCTGCTCTATCGCGCGCGCCCCTTGGTTGGACTTTCTGCGATCAGAGGGGTCACCGCAACCCCACCGCGGCGTCAATCGCCCCGGCGAGACGCGCGGCGTGACGTTCAACCGCCTCCGCCTGCTCGGCCTCCACCATCACGCGCGCCAAAGGCTCTGTCCCCGAGTAACGTACCACCACCCGTCCTTGCTCGCCAAGCTCGCTTTGGCATTCGCGGATGGCGCGAGCAACTTCCGGAATCGCTTCGAGGGGCGTTTTTTCCCGAACGCGCACGTTGCGGATAACCTGCGGAAAAGGCTTGAGTGCGAACACCAGTTCCTCGAGGGGCTGGTGGGTTTCTGCCACCATTCGCAAGATTTGTACGAGAGTGATGATCCCGTCGCCGGCGAGCGAGAGGTCCGCAAAAATAATGTGGCCCGACGGCTCCCCACCCAGATTGATCCCGGAACGCAGCATTTCCTCCAGCACGTACTTGTCGCCCACCGCAGTGCGCTTCATCGCGATGCCCTGGCGCGCGAGGGCCAGCTCCAGGGCGAGATTGGTCATTAACGTCCCGACGACAGCACCTCCCTTCAGCAACCCGCGTTGCTGGAAGAACGGCGCGAGACCGAACAAGACGTGGTCGCCGTCAACCAGGCGTCCCTCACGCGTGGCAAAGATGGCGCGGTCCGCGTCCCCATCAAAGGCCACCCCAAGGTCCGCGGCGAGCGACTTCGTGGTCTCAGCCATGAGCTGCGGATGAAGCGAGCCGCAACCCAAATTGATATTGCGCCCGTCAGGCTGGGCGTGGAGGATGCGCGCTTCGATGCCCAGCCGGCGAAGAAGCTCGGGAGCGACGCGGCTCGCTGCACCCTGCGCGCAATCGACCACCACTCGGTACTTCCGGAGATTCATCCCCGCCGGAACAAGCTGGGTGAGATGCTCCACGTAGTCTTCGAGCAGGCGGGCTGCGGGTTCCAGCGGCCGTTCCGCAATCTCACCTTCGCCGGCGTCCGGCTGCTTGAGCAGGCGCTCAATCTCCAGTTCCAGGGACGCCGAGAGTTTGGTTCCCGAGTTTGAAAAGACCTTGATGCCATTGTCCTCGTAAGGATTGTGCGAAGCCGAAACCATGACTCCGGCGGTGCAACGGTGATGGCGCGTCAGGAACGCTACGCCGGGCGTGGTGATCACCCCCGCGTAGGTGACCTCCGCCCTCGCCGAACAAAGTCCTGCGGCCAAAGTCCGGGAAATTCCGGCGCTCGACTCTCGCGTGTCCTCGCCCACGAGAACCCGCACGGGACCCGAAGCGACGGTCTGCTTCAGGCATTGGCCCACGGCTTGCCCAATCCTCCATACTGTCGCGCGATCCAGAGGGTATTGCCCAGCCACACCGCGAATCCCGTCAGTACCAAAGAGTTCAGGTTTTGTAGGCATTTTCCTAGACATTGTACCGCGAGGAACGCCAAGGGTCACACGGTTTTCGTCGGGTGACCGTCGTGGCGACCTTCTAGACTTCCCCAACGACATATTTCCTTGGGAACCTTCACTCCATGCTACTCGGCAGAGCGCACGTCGACATAATTGGGCTCCTTCGTAGTGCTTTGCAAGTTCGGTCACGTAAGCCCCCTCACCTACCCGTCAGTTGACGGGAACCCGCTCCCCCAAGGGGGGAGATCACGGTAGGGTTGAGAAGACTCACCCCTCAGTCCGTCAGTTGACGGACAGAGGGGCGGGGGTGAAGGGGCGCTTCGATGGGGCTCGTAAGATACGTCAGAGCAATCACGAAAGGCAGCACTTAGTCTACGGGGTTATTGGGGTGTCGGGCCGGTAGGCACGAGGAGGACGGCACTTTCCACCATACCCCTCATCCGGATGTCCGATTCCGGTCAGCGCATTCCCAAAAGCGGACAGTGGAGCTCAGCTCGAAATCTCGAAGTAACTCCAACTGCCTACCTTTCATACGGTTACAGGCATACCCGTCTGGCACCGTGCTTGCACAGGGCTCTTCGGGTCCGATGCGCGGCGCCTACACTCGGCTGATTGGCGCTGAGGTAAGAGTAGCCCCGCCGTCCCGGCGGCTCCTGCCGGCAAGATGCCGGCGCTACACCCGCTGGCGACGAAGGTCGATCCCATGGTGCCGCTACGGTACGAATACAATTCCGACCTGTGAATGCTGAATTATGAAACAACGGCCGCGGACTTCCTTTTGTAATTCACAATTCACAATGTGTTGGAGAGTGCGGAGAAGCAAGCTATGAGCACACTCTTTCAAGACCTCCGTTACGGGATTCGCATGCTGGCGCGGAATCCCGGCTTCACGGCCGTGGCGGTGCTGACGCTAGCCCTCGGGATCGGCGGCAACGCCACAGTCTTCAGTTGGGCTCAGGCCGTCCTGCTCCATCCTCTCTCGGGCGTGAAGGATTCGGATTGCTTCGTTGCCATCGAGACAGTGATGCCGGGCGGCGGCTCTTATCACACCAGTTCCTACCCGGATTACAAAGACTACCGCGACCAAAATCATGTCTTCTCCGGAATGATCGGAACCGAGCTGATCGCCACAAACATCAAGCTGCCGAGCGAGGAAAGTGCTCAGCGCGATTGGGGCTTGCTCGTAACCGAGAATTACTTCGATGTTCTAGGCGTGGGGACCGCGCGCGGCCGCACGTTCCATGCCGCCGATGATCACGGTGCCGGTTCCGATCCATACGTCGTCCTCTCCTACGGCTTCTGGCAGCGGCGCTTCGGTTCCGATCCGGATGTCATCGGGAAATCCATTGAGCTCAATCAGCATCCCTTCACGGTCATTGGCATCGCTCCCAAAGGATTCATGGGGACCATCGTTGGCCTCGCCGCCGAATATTGGGTACCGATGATGATGCAGCCGGAGGTTCTGCCAGGAGAAAGCCTCACGTATCGCGCCCCGACCTTTATCCACATGCTTGGCAAGCTGAAACCCGGCGTTACCCTCGAGCAGGCGAGCGCGGAAATGCGGACGATCGCCACTCGTCTCGAGCGCGAATATCCGGATACAAACAAAGATGTTGGAGTTTACGTTTGTCCTATCTGGAAGGCGCATTACGGGCTGCAGGATTATTTGCTCCCGGTTTTGGCATTTCTGATGGCCGTGGTTGCCCTGGTTCTGCTGATCGCTTGTGCCAATATCGCCAATCTTCTGCTCGCACGCGCGACGGTGCGGGAAAAAGAAATTGCCATTCGTTTGGCGCTGGGCGCCAACCGGCCGCGCCTGATCCGCCAATTGCTTGCCGAAAGCCTGTTGCTTTCGCTGGTCGGCGGCCTCGGCGGAATCCTCGTCGCGCTGTGGTGTTCCAACTTCCTGGGGTTCTTCATGCCGCCAGCTCATTTGCCGATTGGCTTGTCGCTCGGCGTTGACGCGCGCGTGCTTGCCTTCGTGATCATTCTCTCGGTCTGCACCGCAATGATCTTCGGTCTCGCTCCTGCGCTGCAAGCCTCACGCCCGAGCCTCAGTGAAACGCTGAAAGAAGGAGGACGCACCTCGTCCAGCCTGGGGGGCAGGCATCGCTTGCGTGAATTCCTCGTCATCGGTGAGACCGTGCTTGCCCTCGTCCTGCTGGTTGGCGCGGGCCTTCTTGTGCGCAGCTTGCGTTCCGCCGAAACCTCCGGCCCCGGCTACAACGTCGACAACGTCCTCCTGACAGCGATGGATCTCCGCAGCATCGGCTATTCGGATGACCAATCCGCTGCGTTTTTTGGCCAACTCCTCGATCGCATCAAGACATTTCCGGGAGTGCAGTCCGCCAGCTTCGAGCGCTGGGTACCGCTCTGGTTCACGGGCAGAGGCAATACGCGACCGGATATCGAAGGTTACCCGCCTGAGCCGAACGAAGACATGGATATCGACTACAACGTTGTCGGCCCGCATTATTTCTCGACCATGCAGATTCCCGTCATCTCCGGCCGGGATTTCAAGGATGAAGACCGACCTGGCGCGCTGCTCGTCTGCGTGGTGAACCAAACCATGGCACGGCACTTCTGGCCGGGACGAGACCCGATCGGGCACCGGCTGAATAGTTGGGATCGGTGGTGGACAGTCGTCGGCGTGGTCAAGGATGTGAAATACCACAGCATGAATGAGCATCCTGAATCATTTCTGTATTTTCCGTTCCTGCAGCAGACTGGCCCCGACGCCAATATCCTCATTCGGGCCGCTGGCAACCCGGTTGCGCTCCTGGGAGCCGTCCGGCAGCAAGTGCGTGCGTTGGATCCGAACGCTACAATTTTGGAGTCGGATAGCTTGAGAAACCTGTTCAACGTATCTCTGTTTGCGTACCGGACGGCAGCTACGTTGGCCGCCGTGTTGGGCGCGCTTGGGTTGCTCCTCGCAGCTTTGGGGCTTTACGGCGTTCTTTCGTACTCCGTCAGCCAGAGGACGCACGAGATCGGAATCCGGATGGCTCTCGGCGCGGCGCCCGGAAGAGTGCTGGCGTTAGTGATCGGGCAGGGCATGCGGCTGATCCTGCTCGGTCTTGCCGTGGGATTGACTGCGGCTCTTGCCGCCACGCGCATGATCTCGAGCTTGTTGTACGGAGTCACCGCCACCGACCCACTGACGTTCATCGCTGTCTCGGGAATTCTTGCGGTGGTCGCACTGCTGGCGTGCTACATCCCGGCACGACGGGCAGCCAAGGTCGATCCGATGGAGGCGCTGCGGTACGAATGAAGCGATCGGGTGATCGGGCGATTGGGATACACAAAAGCTCTTCAATCACTCAATCACCCGATCACTCAATCACTCGATGACCCAATGGCTCGATGCATCAATCTTTGTTGGCTCGTCACTCGTCACTTGTCACTGCTCTTAGGACTGCGTCGGCGATGCGGATGGCGGGAAGAACCGCGGCCACATCGTGCACGCGGACGATGTGCGCGCCAGCCAAGATCGATGACGCCACGGCCGCGGCATCGCCGATTTGTAGGGGAGGGCTCTGGTCTCCCGCGGGAGCGCGGTGTGCTCCGCTACCAGCGGTGACGGGCCAATAACCTGCTGAGCGCCGCTTCTCGCGACTCGATGTAGCGCCGGGCGGAACCTGTCCCGATGAAATCGGGAGCCCGGCATGTGCCATCCCGCTCTGCAGGAGCGGCGCTACACCTGAGGGTTCCAGTCCTTCGCCCGCCACTACCGCTTGCACAAACGACTTCCGTGACGTGCCGACCAGGATCGGCAGCCGGAATTGTTGCAGCCTATTAAGGTGAGCCAGGATTTCGAAGTTCTGCCGACGGGACTTGCCGAACCCCAGCCCAGGGTCAATGATGAGTTGCGAGCGGCGGACGCCAGCGGCCAGCGCGTGCCTGATCGAGCCCGCAAGCCCTGCGCGGAGGGAGCGCCAGATGTCGCGGGCGAAGGTTTTTTGCTGCATTGTCTCGGGCCGGCCGCGGAGGTGCATCAGGATCAGGGGCACGCTGCATCGGCGCGCCACCTCGGCCAAGCGCCGGTCGAAGCGCAGCCCGCTCACATCGTTCAGGATGCTGGCGCCGGCGCGCAGGGCCTGTTCGGCCACCTCAGCCTTGGTAGTGTCAATGGAAATCGGAACTGAGCCCAATTTGCGCCTCAGCCCGCGAATGACGGGCAGAATGCGCCGCACTTCTTCCTCAACAGAAATCGGCCGGGAACCTGGGCGCGTCGATTCGCCCCCCACGTCGATCCAATCCGCTCCCTGGCGCACCATCTCCACGCCGTGCTGGACAGCTCGCTCGCGGTCGAGATAGAGTCCACCGTCGGAGAAAGAGTCAGGCGTCACATTCAAGACGCCCATGATGAGCGTCCGCTCGCCCAGAAGAATCTTCCGACTGTGGATTTGGAGCTCGAACCTGTGCCGTAGTTTCAATTTAGTCCACCAAGGGGAGTTGGAATTCGGGAGTAGGGAGTAGCGAATAGGGAGCCCGGAATTGACTTGCCATTTTCCGTTCCCCACTGCCTATTCCCTATTCGCCATTCCCGCTGTTTGCTGCCCGCTGCCTTCCGGCTGCGGCAACGTCCAGACCAATCTCACGTAGGCGATCACCCCAACCATTCCGCCCACCGTCGGCCCTACAACCGGCACCCACGAATAACCCCAGTCCAAACCGCCCTTATTGGGTATGCGCAAGATCGAATGAGGAAGGCGCGGGCACAAGTCGCGCGCGGGGTTAATGGCGTATCGGGTTGGTCCCCTACGGCGAGTACACCGAGGGCCTGCGCCAGCCGACAATGTGCGTGAGAATCTCTCCGCTCCCTAATCGCTAATGCCGAGCTTGTCATGCGGGTTGCGGCCGCTCGCGGCCAGGGAGGCCGGGAGCGGGTTGCGGCTTGAGGACCGGCGTGGTCTCCGGCTGTGGACGCTTGGGGGGCGGGATGCGGACCAGCTCCGGCAAAGGTTTCCCTTCGATGAGCAACTTCACCTCATTGACATCGAGGACTTCGCGCACCAGGAGCGCCTCGGCGATCCGCACGAGGGCATCGTGCTGGGTGGTGAGGACGTCTTTGGCCTGCTGGTAGGCCGTGTTCACGAATTTCTTCACTTCCTGGTCGATCTTGATGGCGGTGTCTTCACTGAAGTCGCGCGAGGTGGCCAGGTCGCGTCCCAAGAAGATTTCTTGCTGGTTCTTGCCATAGGCCAGCGGTCCCAGCTCTGACATGCCCCACTCGCAAACCATGCGGCGAGCGACTTCCGTGGCCTGCTCGATATCGTTGCCGGCCCCGGTGGTGAAGTGTTTGAGGAAAATCTCCTCCGCGGCGCGCCCGCCCATCATGACGGCCAGTTGCGATTCGAGGTAGTCGCGGGTGTAGGTGTGCTTGTCGTCGACCGGCAACTGCATGGTAACGCCCAGCGCCATCCCGTGCGGGATGATGGTGACTTTATGCAGCGGGTCGGCGTAGGGCACCAAGGAGGCCACCAGCGCGTGCCCGGCTTCGTGAAAAGCCGTGTTCTTCTTTTCCTCTTCGGAAAGAATCATCGATTTGCGCTCGGCGCCCATCAGGACCTTGTCTTTGGAAAACTCGAAGTCGTTCATCGTCACGGTCTTGCGGTTGTGGCGGGCGGCGAGGAGGGCCGCTTCGTTAACCAGGTTGGCCAAGTCGGCCCCGGAGAACCCCGGCGTCCCGCGCGCCAAGACCGAGATGTCCACGTCCTCGGCGAGGGGAATTTTCTTGGTGTGAACTTTCAGGATGGCCTCGCGGCCCCCCACATCTGGACGCGGGACGACCACGCGGCGGTCAAAGCGGCCGGGACGCAGCAGGGCGGGATCAAGCACGTCGGGGCGGTTGGTGGCGGCAATCAGGATGACCCCCTCGTTCGACTCGAATCCATCCATCTCCACCAGCAACGCGTTCAGGGTTTGCTCGCGCTCGTCGTGGCCGCCGCCCAGCCCGGCGCCGCGGTGCCGGCCCACCGCGTCGATTTCATCGATGAAGATGATGCACGGAGCGTTTTTCTTGCCCTGCTCGAACAGGTCCCGCACGCGCGACGCGCCCACGCCGACGAACATCTCCACAAAGTCCGAACCGGAGATGGAAAAGAAGGGAACGTTGGCTTCGCCGGCGATGGCACGCGCCAGCAGGGTCTTGCCCGTCCCCGGAGCGCCGACGAGCAAAACACCCTTGGGAATGCGGCCACCGAGTTTCTGGAACTTCTGCGGCTCGCGCAAGAACTCGATGATCTCCTGCAATTCTTCTTTGGCTTCTTCCACACCGGCCACATCTTTGAAGGTGGCCGTCTTTTGCTGTTTGGAGAGCATGCGCGCGCGGCTCTTGCCGAACGAGAGCGCCTTGTTTCCGCCGCTTTGCATCTGCCGCATGAAGAATATCCACAGGCCCAGCAACAGGATCATCGGCAGGCCGTTGGCGATCCAGGTCACCCAGGAACCTCCGCTGCTGTCTTTGATGATGACGTTGACGTTCTTCTCCTGGAGAGTTTTGTAAAGGTCAGGATAATTGGCCGGGATGGCGCTCTTGAACTTGGCGTTGTCCTTCTTGAGGACCCCGGAAACGTCCGTGCCGGCAATCGTCACCTCGCGGACGTTGTCCCGGTTTACTTCGTTCGTGAACTCTGTAAAGGTCAGGTCACGAACCCGTTCGCCGGTGCTCGAGCGCACCACAGCCCAGATCAGCAGCGCCGTGACCGCCATCACCACCCAGAAGATAATGTTCTTGACTGCCGAGTTCACCTGACTCCTTCTTCTAGTGCCGTTCCAACTTGTTGAGGCTATGAATCAGCCCCATCTGCCACCGGCTGGGGGCCAGCGCGTGGCTTAAGGCAACCAGCCGCAGATAGTTGGAACGGTACTAGCCCCTTCCCGCAACCTTGCCGCGGCTCTTCATTGCCTCGCTATTAGATGCTTCTCACCGCTGCACGGAGCCGTTCCTTCTACCTGCTCAGGCCATCCGGGCCACGCAGGGCAAATTCCGATACTTTTCCTGGTAGCCGAGCCCGTAGCCAACCAGGAACTTCGCGGTGGTCTTGAAACCCACGTAATCCGTGGGGACATCTACCTTGCGTTCATCGGTCTTTTCAATGAGCGTGGCGGTCCGGACCGAGCTGGGGGTCTGCCCCAAGATGTACCGGTACAGGTGATCCAAGGTGAGGCCAGACTGCAAGATGCCATCCACCAGCAGAATGTCCTTGCCTTTCGCTTCCACCCTCGGCGTGTACATGATTTCGCGCACCGCCACGGATCCAGCGGAAGTGTCTCGAACCTCGGCTTTAATGAATTGGCAAATCACGGGCATCTTGAGGGACCGGACCAGGTCAGCCATGAACAAGAAGCAGTTTTCCAGGATGCCCACCACGTGCAGCGTCCGGCCCTTGTAGTCGCGATTCATCTGTTGGGCAAGCTCGCGCACGCGCTTTTGGATTTGGTTCGGCGTATAAACGACCCGCAAGTCGTCACCCGCCAGGGCAGGAACACGCACTGGCGAAGGCCCTTTTTTAGCGGGTGATCTGGAACGTTTTTTCATCTCCTCCGCTCCCTGTGCCGGCTAACGTGACGATGCGACTTCTTCCTCCACCAGCAGGATCGTGCTCGAGCCGGTGGAGGCCGCCGCGGCCCGGCCAGGCGGGAAGCCGCGCACCCACACGAGCTGCTTTGCGCTCTCCAGCACCGGCCAGAGCTGGCGCTGCTCTCGAGGGATCTTGTGCTGCCGAAAAAGCTCCTTCAGCTTACAAAGCTTTCGGTCGCCCATCGGCCAGAAGCAGTCCCCCGCACGCCAGTTGCGCAACAGCAACTTTCCCGGCAGCTTTTGCGCGTCCAGGCCAGTAACCTCTCTCCCATTATACCCTTTTGGCAGGCCCTCGGCGCGAACAATTTTGAACCGGAATGTTAAACCTAATTGCGGGACTGTTAATTCCCCGGGCACCTCGACCGGATAGGAGTATTCAAGATCCGCCAAGGAGACAGGTGGTGGCCCGAGGGCAAGCCAGTCGAACTCCTTGCGGGCGACGATGCCCCTCGGCAGGGTCAGGCGTCGCCCGCTTTGAGCTTGGCTGACAAAGTACCGGAGGGCTTCGATGTGGCCATGGCTCACCCCGCGCAGGGTGCTGCGCGCAGCCTGGAGCATCTGCCGCAACACGCGCCGGGCGATGGCGGGAGGAAATTCCTCCAGAGCGCGCACGGGGATCTTCACTTCCAGCCCTTCCCGCACCCGCCACGGGTGGGCACGCTCGCGCGCTTGCTGTTCCAGGAACGCTTCGTCATCCCGTGCCCGGTCAGCGAGCGCCTTGAGCAACGGAATGATTTCGGGGTTGAATTCCTTTTCCAACAGGGGCAGGAGTTCCCCGCGGACCTTGTTCCGGCGCAGCCGCAGGTCGAGGTTGCTGGAATCCACCCGGTATTCCAGCTTCCGGCTCGCAAGTTCGCGCAGGACTTCGGCGCGCGTGAGGCTGAGGAAGGGACGAAATACCTTGCCTTCCAGGACGGGGTAGATGCCCCCCAGCCCGCGCGTGCCTGTGCCGCGCAGGAGGCGCAGCAGGACGGTCTCCGCCTGGTCGTTGGCCGTGTGCGCGGTCACGACTTTGTCGAGGCGTCCCTGGCTGACGAGAGAGAAGAAAAACCGGTAGCGCAATTCGCGGGCCGTAGCCTCCAGGTTGCGGTGCTGTTCACGCGCCACCGCGGCCACCTCGGCTTCTCCTCGGAGGAACTCCAGCTCCAGAGTGTCCGCCAGCTTGCGCACATACTCCTCGTCCGCATCCGACTCAGGGCCGCGCAGGTGGTGGTTGAAGTGGACCACCGCCAGCCTTAGCCCCGCCTCGGCAGCAAAAGCCTGCATGAAGTCCAGCAGCAGGACTGAATCGGGCCCGCCTGAAACCGCCACCCCCACGCGCTCGCCCGGGCGGAAGTCGCCCTTCCGTCGCATGGCGAGCGCCCAGCGAGTGTAAAGGTCAGGCCGGTGAGCCATAAGCGGCAATCCCTGCCATTGTAGCATTCGGGAAGTCAGCGAGTGAGATGGCCCAAGCATTTCGAGCGGAAAGCAGGGAAAGGAAACCCGCCCGCCCTGCGGCGCTCCGTCACCAGAGCGACTCGCCGTCAGAGGCCACAGCTCGCAATGCGTTGTGTGACCACTACGCCGCGGTGACTGCCGGGGGTTCTGGAGCGTCGGTGACCCAGAGCCCCTGCCCAGTTCGGAGCCTTTTGGGTAGCTTGGCCTACGGGCGGCGGGCCGCGTATCGTTGCGCCGAAGGCAGTCCTTCAGGCAAACTGCTCGACGGGGACCGCAACGGTTTCCAGGTAAATGATCAGATAGCCGAAGACGTGGGACCTGGGATCGTGGTAGTAGTGCACATGCACGATCTTGACGGGGTGTTCCCGCTCGACCCAGTCATTAAAACTCTCTGCAAGGGCCATGTGCGTATCCCGGTCGGCCGCCACAAGGGTGACGGCCCGATACGTCTTGTCCAGCATGTGCGCAGCTCCTTGGCGGGGATGATCACCGGGGGCGGAGAAGAGCCCCCGCGAGCGTCAACATTTCCCGCGCCCCGTCCGCTGACGGGGCCTCACCCCTGCCATCGTCAGAAATACGGGGAGACTTTAGTCAGAATTCGCTCGGGACCACACGGCAGGCCTGCGTTCAGCAACAGCGGCTAATGCGGGAATACTGCCGATGGATCTTCCAGAGGTAGAAAGCTTGCGGGGTCATGGGCTGATGCCCATGGTCGAGCTCGCGCGTGTAATAGCGCGCGTAGTCGTTCTCGCCGCAGGCTTCGCGGACAAGCTCCCAGACCGCTTTGAGGATTTTGCGCATTGCAGCCATTTGCCTTCTTGCCAAAGCCTTCAGCCATCAGCTTTCAGCTAAGAACCGTTGCTCCCTTGGCTCCGTGCTTGCTGCGGGCTGATGGCTGAGAGCTGATCGCCCGCTGCTTCTTTCATCATCAAAGCGGTCAGCCGTCAGCTTTCAGCCAAGGGCTTTATTGCCTTGGCTTCTCGCTTGCTGACTGCTGATTGCTGACCGCTGACTCCTTCTTTCATCACGACGTCGGAATCCGCGACCGCACCCTGGGTGCCTCGTTGAGCACCGGGTCCTTGCCACCGAAGGCATAAGCGTACCAATTCCTTGCCGATTCGACCAGAATCACCATCACCAGCAAGGCGAACGCCCCTGTGAGGACGGCGTCCAGCCGATTGTTGAAAATCAGCCGCTGGGTCTCGGCGACCTGGGCGGCTGGAACGAGGCCCCTCGCCAGTTGGGTCGCCAAGTCATTGGCGGCAGCGAGGAATCCAATATGGCGATCGGGATTGAAGATCTTCTGCCACGCCGCGGTCATGGTCACGGAGACGAGCCACGCCAGAGGCGCAACCGTCACCCAGACGTAGCGGGCCTTGCGCATCTTAATGAGGATCGTCGTGCACACGCAGAGCGCTATGGCCGCCAAGAGCTGGTTGGCAATTCCGAACAAAGGCCACAGGCTGTTAATACCGCCGAGTGGATCCACGACACCCTGATAAAGGAAATATCCCCAGGCAGCCACGATGACTGTGCTGGTCAGCACCACACTCGGGTACCAACTGGTCCTCCCCAGGGGTTTCCAAAAATGTCCGAGCAATTCTTGCAGCATGAATCGGCCCACGCGCGTGCCGGCGTCCAGCAAGGTAAGCATGAAAAGAGCCTCAAACATTATGGCGAAGTGATACCAGATGGCCAGCAGCGCTGATCCCCCCAGCACGCGGGAAAAAATCTGCGCCATACCCACGGCCAGCGAGGGCGCACCGCCGGTCCGATTGAAGAGCGTCATCTCACCAATCCTCGAGGCAAGGTCAGCCATTTCCGCCGGGCTGACCGGGAACCCCCAGGACGAAATTATCGCGGTCGCTTGTGCGGGGAGCGTGCCTACGACTCCAGCCGGACTGTTGATGGCAAAGTAGACACCCGGCTGAAGCACGCAGGCGGCCACCATCGCCATCACCGCTACAAACGACTCCATCAACATGCCACCGTACCCGACCATGCGGGCGTGGCTTTCCTTGCTCAGCATCTTGGGCGTGGTGCCCGAGGCAATCAACGCGTGAAACCCGGAGATCGCGCCACAAGCGATCGTAATGAAACAAAACGGGAAAATCTTGCCGGCAAAAATGGGCCCTGTGCCGTCAGTAAACCGAGTTAAAGGAGGCAGCAGCAGGGTGGGTCGCACCGCCAGGATGCCCGCGGCAAGCGCCAGCACCACGCCCAGCTTTACGAACGTGCTGAGACAGCCCCGCGGCGCCAGGAGCAGCCAGACCGGCAGCACGCAAGCCGCAAATCCATAACCGATAATCATCCAGGCAATGGCCGGCCCGCTGCAGGTGAAGTAGGGTGCCAGAACCGGCGACTCGGCCACGTAGCGGCCGCCCACCACCGCCGCCATCACGAGGAGGAAACCCAGGATAGAGGCTTCCAGGATCCGCCCCGGACGCCAGTAACGCAGATACATCCCCATGAGGAAAGCGATAGGAATAGTCATGGCAATGGTAAACAGGCCCCACGGACTGGACTTCAGCGCGTTCACCACCACTAGCCCCACCACGGCGATCAGAATGGTTACGATTGAAAGTACTCCGAACAACGCCGTGTATCCGCCGAGTTCGCTGATTTCCTCCTTGGCCATCTCCCCTAGCGATTTCCCATCCCGGCGCAGGGAACAGAAAAGCGTGACGAAGTCCTGAACGGCGCCACCCAGGACGCCTCCGATCACAATCCAGAGCGTGCCGGGCAGATAGCCGAACTGCGCCGCCAAAACCGGCCCCACCAGCGGGCCTGGGCCCGCAATGGCCGAAAAATGATGGCCGAAGACGACCCATTTGTTGGTGAGGACGAAGTCGCGCCCATCGTCCAGGCGCTCCGCGGGCGTCGCGCGCTCATCGTCAAGTTGCAGCACACGGCAGGCGAGGAAACGGCTATAGAACCGGTAGCCCAGCGCGTAAAGGCACACCGCGGCGGCGACTAACCACACGGCATTGATCGGCTCGCCTCGGGAGAGGGCTATCATCCCCATGGCCAGCGCGCCGGTGAGCGCCAGAAGAATCCACCCAAGCTTTTTCAGAGTCTGCATGCCGCCGTGGCTCCTGGAAAAACTCTGGCTGGCCCTGCAAGCAAGAATATACCACGCGTGCCGCTGCAAGCACCCCGGTCACGGAAGCCGGGCTCTCTACGCGCCGGTACCCAAGAAGCAAGGAAGACGGCCGTCATCCACGCCGGAGCGAGACACGTAGACCGCGCGTCCAACCTGCAAAGCGGGACGAGCGTTGCGCTACGAGGCTACCCCCCAGTCGCGAGTCCCCAATCCCGAGTCCGAAGTCTCTGATCCCCGGCCCCTGGCGCCTGCGTTTCTGCGCCCTGGATTTTCGGTGTACCATTACAGCTACCCGGGTTCCAAAACGGAAAGCCCGCTTCGGAGGCAAGCTATGAGTGAAAGGGAGGACGCACGGGAGGTCATAGTTCTAATGGACCCTGAGGGTGGAAGGCCCCAGTCGCTCAATCCCGTCACGTTCAGTGAGCTCGGGGTGAACGAGCGGAGAGACCTGGAGAAGTGGGTAATGGAGAACACCCACATTCTAGGCGAAGACCTTCTGATTATAACGAGCGAGTATGATAAGTTCGACAAATCCGACAAGAGACTTGATGTTCTCGCCCTCGACAGGGATGGGAAAGTTGTAGTCATCGAGCTCAAGCGCGATGCGTCCAAGTCGCTCGCAGACCTTCAAGCCATCCGATACGCTGCTTTCTGTTCAACAATCGTGTTAGCCGACGTTGTCAAGCTACGCGCAGAATACGCAAGCATCGGGCCAGACAGAGCGATGCAAGAAGTCCGGGAATTTGTTGAGGATCCCGAGTTTTCGTCGATTGGTAACAAGCCCCGCATTATCCTGGCTGCGGGTAGCTTCGACGACCAAGAACTTACGAGTTGTGTCCTTTGGCTAAACAGCTTCGGGCTCGACATCACCTGCGTAGAGATAACACCTTACAAGGTTCCTCATGAAAAGCGGATCATCTTGGTTCCGCGCGTTATTATTCCCCTTCCCGAGACTAAGAAATACACGGTGGGCATACAAATTAAGGAGGCCAAACAAGAGGGCCTTTCCGCTCTCGGAAAAGTCTACAGAGAAAGAAACGAGCAAATCCTCCGTCATTTCCGCGAGTTCATGCCTATGAGGGCACCGAAACAGGCATGGGCGGAGAGGATCATGCAAATCCCGACAAAGCATAGCAAGGTTCACTATGAATGGTGGCAGCGCCGGGATAGGGTTTTGCACGTAGCAATTCACTTTGAGACAGGAAATGGGGAGTGGAATCGGCGGGTTTGCAACTTTCTTAGAGAGCAGGACCAGCTGATAAAAGAGGCGCTCGGGGAGCCCCCCACTTACGAGCCCAATTGGAGTCGAGTCTGGTCTGCAGTCTATCTGCGCAAACCCTGTGAGGAATGGAGCGACGATATCGCCCGCTGGGCCGCGCAAACGATGTACAAGCTGATTCCCGTGGTAGACCCACTGGTCGACAAATACTACGAAATGCACGAAGGAGCCCAATGAGTCGCGCGTGGCATCGGCGAGCCGGGATTTGGCACGCCGCGGATCAGCCAAGCGGGGTTCCCGTGTAGAACCGCCGGCAATCCCGCATTGCGGGACGGCGCAGCACGGGCGGCCCGACGCCCGTAGGCTCTGAGCTGCAGCACGTCTCGCCCGTGAGGCCGTGCAGCCGCAATTCACGGCCGAGACGGCCGTGCTACGGTCAGCGAACATTCGCCGACATCGAAGAGCGCGTAGCGTAACGCTCGTCCCGCTGAGGTCGTTGCAAGCCGCGTTATCACACAGGCTCTTCAGCCCGGCACGATCTTCTTTGAGCCTGCTCCCCACGGCCAACCGGTCCCGATGCAATCAGGAAGGGTCGCCTTATGGGATGCGCTTTTGTTCTCAGATGCTTACGGGTCCCTAACCCCTAGTCCCTGGTCCCTACTCCCTACTCCCTAGCCCCTACTCCCTACTCCCTTTCTTTTCATACACATTCTGGCTTCGTTCGGGCACTTCAGCTAACCCCTTTGTTTTCAGGCAGATTCTGGCTTCGTTCGAGCACGCCGGGAAATCGGCCCTTTGTTTTCAATGACATTCTGGCTTCGTTCGTTAAAAAAAAGAGTTCCTACGATTCTTATCTTCCAGAAACCCTTGGCGGGCAATTTGACTGAGAAATAGGCGGCGAAGTAAGTTTCGTTCCCCGGTCTTCAGCACGTCGGAGAGTGAACGCAAGCGGCCGCACATCATAGTGTATAGCCTACAGCATTAAGCCGACGTTGTCAAGAAAACCGTGCTTCGCCGGCGGCCTCGCCCACGCCCGGAAAGCCGCTTTAGTTACGAGTGACAAGGATTTCAAACGCGCGGTGCTGATTCCGATGAAGGTGGTCACTGATTCCGATTTGATCCCGGTCAGTGATTCCGACGCGATGCCGGTCGCGATCGGGGCGAAGCGACGCTGGCCAGACCATAGTGGTCGAAGTGACCGGCATCC